>ERZ808275.668-NODE-668-length-12217-cov-3.907992_pt1 | contig 12217 bp, 16 predicted proteins | sample MGYA00520894_ERZ808275 | MGnify/ENA primary metagenome ERZ808275 (study PRJEB31516, sample SAMN03275598) | gut metagenome | biome: mammalia-associated habitat; material: feces | host: Papio cynocephalus | place: Kenya | collected 2012-08-03 ...
GGCATCAAATAGATTTTTGAATTTTCGATAGAACTTCCCTTAATTACTGAGCGAAAATCTTGGTCATTATATTGAAGGGCATTAAACATGTATAAGGTTAAATTATTAGTATCACGTTTTACTGAATAAACAACAGGCTTGCTAAAATATAGGTTTAGTCCATAATTCTGTTCGTTTGTCTTTGTAACACGTGTACTTACAAGGTTAGTTGTCACGTTTGATAATTTATCATGGCTTAAATTTTCTTTATCAGCAATTAAAACCGACTGACCGTCTGCAGAATAAACAGGAATGTACCTTTCAGGATTTGGAGTTGTAATTACAACCCTAACTCGATTTGCTTCAAATTGTCCTACACGAATTGTATCTTCGCCATATTTAAATGTTTTAGAACGAACAGAAGGACTTGAAACTGTATTTGCAAAATCAAGTACAAGTCTATTTGGATTTGGTAAAACCATAGGCTTTTCGATTGTAAATGTGCCATAACCACTGATTAAAATACCATTTTGACGGGCTTGAACACCTGTTAAATAATATTTTGATTTCAATTTAAAATTCTTTTTTATAACCGATACATTTGCATTTTGATAAGAACTTTTTACATTCACAGGAACAGTCGAATTTTCAAAAGCCTGCTGAATTTGATTTAAAACTTTTTCAGGCGCATTACTTGCTGTAGATGTCAATGGCAAATCTGTTGCATTTACTTGTTGAGAAGTCATTGAAACAAATGAATAGTAGTCATTTGAGTCATATTTTGTATCTCTATAAATTTCATGCATATAATTTGCAAGCGAGCAAACATCGTTATTAATTTGCACGATAATATTGCCGTTCAGGCGCATTACTTTTAGGTTAGATGTATTATAAGCATCAGCAAAATACATAACAACTCTTACGACATTAGGATTTGTACTATTTTGAGATACAACAACTTGTCTTAAAACTCCACCTGATGTAACTTGAAAATCTTGTTTTGCCGTTGTTAAAACTGAATTTTCTATATCAAAATAAACTCTGTTTGGATTAGAAAGTTTAACTAATTTTATAGGATTTTTTTCTGTTGTAGACGAATTTCCAGAGGTTAAAAATAACATATTGGCAGAAATATCATAGTTTACAGACGTGATTTTATCGTCCGCAAATGCAGTTTGCGCACTTAAAAAGCCTATGAATAGGAATATTAGCGATATAAAATATATTATTTTTTTCATTTACAACTAACCTATTTTGATATTTTACCATTTTTTTTACATCTTGAAAAATAGTTGACCTTTCTTAAAAAAAAGTTTATGATTTTATAAAAAGGAAATGTGTATATGAACTTTAAACGTAGATGGTACGATGAACACAACGAAACCTTAAAGGCTTTCGATATATTACAAAAACTTGATGCAGAACAAAAAAGAAGATTATCTGCAGATTTAATTGAAATTGTAAAACAAATTAAAGACTTGCATAAAGAGGAAGAAGAGCCTCAATTGAGCATAGGTATTGAACGTGTTATGGGTTTGTTCCAACAAAGCGTAAACGAACGTCGTTGGTATGACAAAAACGAAGATTTGAAATATGCATTAAAAACGATGTCAACACTTCCTAATGAAGACTTTTTCAATATTATGGAAGGTCTTGCTGTTTCTTTAAACGATTAAGATTTGAATAATTTTTAATAAGCAAAACGGTTGATTTTACTAAAGTCTGACCGTTTTTTGTCGTTAAGAATTTTACAAACAAAAAGGAGCGAACGACATGGCAAGAATTATTGAAAACGAAGTTGGAAAAAGAAGATTAATCAGAATGTCAACTGACGATGTAATTAGTGTTGTAAGAGAATATCAACGCGTTGTAAAGGTAAGAAGTTCAAGTGAAGAAGTTAGAAACCAATTAGAAGATTGCGTAATCTTCATTCCAGAAGATGTATAAAATTTTAAATCCGTTTTTTACGTCTAAATAGAGGATTTGAGCAAAATTTTATAGTCCAAACAATTGATATTTCATGGAAAATGTTGATTTTCAAAAAAATATTATTATAATCATTTACATAAGATTAAAATGGACATAGAAGAGGAGATACGCTTATGGGTATGGCTGCTTCACAGGCAAGATACTTAGGTCTTACTGCCAGAAAAACAAACACTGAATATGAAGGTCAACAAATTAACCAAGCACGTACAGCGCTTGCAAACCAATCTGCAAACCTTTGGAACAGAATGTTAGCACTACAAGTGCCAACAGCTCCAAAAACAACAGATTACACAACTCAACAATATGCCTTCACTGACGGATTTAATGACTATGAAATCGACAGCTACCAAAACGTTGATTACACAGATCCTGACACAGGTGAAAAATATAATTATCAAGTAACTTATCACTACAACCAAGAAGTGTTTAAAGCAATTCAACAAAAGAACACTAACCCTCAGGTTCAAAAAGTTGTTAATGCAACTTCTGCTAATGAAACCGTTGGTGTAACAAAGAATAACGAAAACTACACGGTTACTGATAAACAAGGTGCTTCTACACAATTCAAAAAATGTACAAGTGAAGATTTGGAAAATTTAAGAGCTCTTGCAAGTAAGGGGTTAATCCAAATTGATGACGTAGAAAATCTTAATGTTGACGATTTCTACAAAACAACTCAGAACGAAGGGCAAAAAGACGAACTCGTTGTTTATGCTAAAAAAGAAGATTTGGATAACGTGGAACAGTCAGGAACACAAGAAGAAATAAAATTTTATGGAGTTCAGGGATACTCTTACAAATTAGGTAACTCTGATGCTGAAAGACTTGATTTGACAGACAAGGTTCAAAAAGCCGATTACGACCAAATTATCCACGATTTCCCTGAATTGGCTGGTGTTGACCCTGATGATATTTGGGTTTATCAAAAGAACGGTAGAACTTGCTACGCAACAGAAGCAGAATTAAATGAATGTATCGCTAGCGGTTATGCTAACCAACCAAAGGCTGATGACAAATATCAAATTTCTTCTGCAATTGATTACCAAAAGAACTTAAATCAATACTACGCAACACACAAGAATGAAGAAATTACACGTCAAGAATACGCAAGACTTGATGATGCTTCAGGCACAGGAAGATACAAAAATATTAAACTTATGAGTTCAAGTGAATCATTTGCACTTAAATCAGAAGAAACAACTGACACAGCTTCTTATGACGATGCAATGAATCAATACAACTACGACATTCTAGCTTATGAAAAAGAATTAGCAGATATCAACGCTAAGACATCAAAAATTCAAGTTCAAGATAGAACTCTAGAATTAAGATTGAAACAACTTGATACAGAACAAAAAGCATTAACTACAGAAATGGATGCCGTAAAGAGCGTAATTCAAAAGAACGTTGAAATGACATTCAAAACATTCAGTTCATAATAAAAAGAAAGGAATTTTCTCAAAAGGCGCGATTGCAAATTTGCAATCGCGCCTTTCACATGAAAAATCCCCCAATCGGGGTTAGAAATAAATTTTGTTTAGTGTATCTTAGAATGTAAGGAGAACTTTTGATATGAAAAAAAATTTAATCATTATTTCGTTAATATTTGTACTACCACTAATTGCTTACGCGGTTTTGTCTGGAACAAAAGTTGAATCCGCACCTCCAGAACATGTTAGTGGCAAACCTCAAATCATAAAATTTTCATCAAAACTTTGCTCTGACTGTAAAAAAATGCGTGGAGTTTTTGAAGCAGTAATGCCACAATATACAGGAACAGTTGAAGTGATAGAATATGATATTGAAAAGGGCGATAAAAATGTAAATGACGCCATCGATACATACGATATTGACCTTGTTCCAACAGTAATTTATATTGACAAAAATGGCAAAGTTGTAAGAAAAACCGAAGGTTACGTAGACAAACAAAAATTTGAAACTTATGTGAAAGAGTTACTAAAATAAAATGCTAGATATAATAAACGTATTCGCACAACCTAATAACCAACATTTTGAAATAGCAATGCTTTTGGCATCGTTTATGGGTGGTGTAATCGCATCAATAAGCCCTTGTTCATTGGCAATGCTACCAATAATTGTCGGCTATGTTGGAGGATATTCCAAAGATACACCCTTAAAAACATTTTTCCAAATGTTAATGTTTATATTGGGTACAGCGATTGTGTTCACTACAATTGGCATAATCTGTGCGATTACAGGCAGAGTATTTATATCATTTTTAGGTAGCTATTTCGGCTTAATTATTGCTTCATTCTTGATTGTAATGGGGTTAAAATTGGTCGAAGTTTTAGATTTTGAATTTCCAATGTTCATAAAAGCATTTCCAAAAAACGAAGGTAAATTTGCACTCATTTATCCATTAATTTTAGGTGTTGTTTTTGCCCTTGCTGGCACACCTTGCTCAACTCCAATTTTAGCAGGCATAATGGCATTTGCTTCTGTAATGGAGAATGTGTTAATGGCAATGCTAATGTTATTTTTATTCGCTTTAGGTCAAGGCATAATTCTTGTAATCGCAGGCGTTTTCACCTCAACATTGAAAAATATGTCGGCATTTGCAAAAATCTCAAATGTTTTGGTCAAAATTTGTGGCGTTCTACTTGTTCTATCAGGCTTGTATATTTTTTATAAGATTTTCTCATCACTATTGTAATATAGCTATTCCGTTGTACAATAGAGAAAAAGGAGTAATTTTATGAAAACCATAGAAGGACAATTAACCACAAATGGCGAAAAGTTTTGTATCGTTATTTCAAGATTTAATGAATTTATCGGCTCAAAATTATTATCCGGAGCTATTGATGAATTAAGAAGACATGGCGTAAGCGAGGATAATATTGATGTAATCTGGGTTCCAGGTGCATTTGAAATTCCTATTATTGCAAAAAAAGCTGCAAAATCAGGAAAATATAACGCAATCATTACATTAGGCGCAGTAATAAAGGGTTCAACGTCGCACTACGATTACGTTTGCGCAGAAGTTTCAAAAGGTGTTGCTGCCGTAAGCCTAGAAACTTGTGTACCTGTAATCTTTGGTGTATTAACAACAGACAACATCGAACAAGCAATTGAAAGAGCGGGAACAAAAGCTGGAAACAAAGGCTCTGATGCAGCAAAATCTGCAATCGAAATGGCAAATTTAGTAAAACTTGTATAGGAAACATATGAGCGAAATAATTACAGAATACAGAAACGAAAACACAAAAAATATTGATTTATTACCAAGTTTGGAAATTGTAAAAAAGATTAATGAAGAAGATAAACAAGTTGCAATTGCGGTTGAAAACGAAGTTGAACACATTGCAAAAGCAATTGATATCATTGCAAAACAATTTTTACAAGGTGGAAGATTAATATACTTCGGAGCTGGTACATCAGGTCGTTTGGGCATATTAGATGCTTCTGAATGTCCTCCAACTTTCAGTGTACCTCATGAAATGGTGCAAGGCATTATGGCTGGTGGAGATAGCGCATTTAAAACACCTGTTGAAGGCGCAGAAGATAACTTTGAAGCTGGCAAACAAGATGCAAGCTTTCTTACAGACAAAGACGTAGCCGTTGTAATTTCTGCTAGTGGAAACCCTAAATATTTGTTAGGGGTTTTGGAAAAAGCAAACGAAGTTAACGCAAAAACAATTGCGTTAACATGCAACTCTCAAGCAAGAATTATTGACGATGCATCTCTTGCTATTTGCGTGGAAGTTGGACCAGAAGTTATCGCAGGTTCTAGCAGAATGAAAGCTGGAACAGCTCAAAAAATGGTTCTAAATATGCTTACTACAGGCTCTATGATTAAGATTGGTAAGACTTATGAAAACTTTATGATAGACCTTAATCCTACAAACGAAAAATTGAAGGACAGAGCAATTAGAATTGTTGCACAAATCGCTCAAACAACACACGCTAACGCGTTCCAAACATTAGAAAATTGCAATTGGGAAATTAAAACAGCAATTGTTTCAATAAAAATGGGAGTAGATTTTGATACAGCACGTCTAAAGTTAAAAGCTTGCAATGGCGTGTTAAGAAAACTATTGAATAAAAAGGAAGTAGTATAATGAAATTAACAATATTAGGTGCAGGTTGCTGGGGTGCAACTCTTGCGTGGCTTTTAACAGACAACTTTGATGAAGTTTGTCTATGGTCAAGAGAACAAGACCTTTCTGAAGATATGAGAAACAACAAACATTGCTCTTATCCATTGGAAATTCAACTTCAAGACAAAGTTCAAGTTACATCAGATATGCCACAAGCCATTAAAGATGCGGATATTATCCTTTCAGTTGTTGCAACTTCTGGTACACGTGAGGTTTGCGAAAACTTGAAAAAATCAGGTATCAAATCAGAACAAATTTTAGTAAACGCTTCAAAAGGTATTGAATTGCCTTCATTAATGACAATGTCTGACGTAATTAAAGATGTTTTACCAAATCAAAGACTTGCAATTCTTTCAGGTCCAACACTTGCAAAAGAAGTTTTAATGGGTTGTCCTACAGCAGCTTGTGTAGCATGTGAAGACCACGAAACAGCCGTTTTTGTACAGGAACACTTGAATGTACCTAGCAAATTCAGATTATACACAAACTCTGACGTTGTCGGCGTTGAATTGGGTGGAAGCTTGAAGAACGTAATCGCAATTGCCGCAGGTTTTGCAGATGGTATGAAACTTGGTGACAACTGTATGGGTTCACTTCTAACAAGAGGTATGGCAGAAATCGTCCGTGTGAGCGTAAGATTAGGCGCAAACCCTTCAACATTATACGGTTTGTCAGGTATGGGCGACTTGATTGCTACTTGCTCAAGCCCATTGTCAAGAAACCACACAGTAGGTGCATTGCTTGCTCAAGGCAAAAAAATTGATAATATTTTGAGTGAACTAGGTTCTGTTGCAGAAGGTGTTAAAACAGCAAAAGCACTTTGTGAAATTGCTAAGAAAATGAACATTGAAGTTCCATTGTCAGAAGCTATTTATGAAGCGCTTTACACAGATATCACTCCAATGGAAATTTTAAACAAATTAATGAATAGAAAGTTAAAAGAAGAAGAAAAATACTAATGACAAAATTTGCAGTAAGATATTTAAAAAATATGTTTTATCCGCTTGATGTTCCAGAAAACGTGGAAATTCATTGCGGAGATATGGTTCTTGTAAGAACAGAAAAAGGCGAAGAAGCTCTAAAAGCTCGTTGCGTAAATGAAGCAATCGCTAAGATTTGGGAAAACAGCAAACAAAAACCTGACCCATTTCCAGTAATCAGAGTTCTTGGAGAACGTGATAAACAAACCGTTGAACAAATCCAAAAAGAAGAAGTTGAAGCATATTTCAAATGCAAAGCTCTTGTTGAGAAACACAAACTTGTAATGAATTTGGTTCAATGCCGTATAACTTTTGACAGAAAGAAAATAACTTTTTATTACACAGCTCCAGAAAGAGTTGACTTCCGTGAATTATTGAAAGACTTAACTCAAACCTTCAAACGTGTAAGAATCGACTTACGTCATATCGGCGTAAGGGACGAAACTTCAATTATGGAAGGTTGCGGTATTTGCGGTAAAGAATTTTGCTGTTGCTCTTTCTTGAAAAAATTTGGTTCAATCAACGTAAAACTTGCTAAAGACCAAGGTATGCCAATCACCCCTGGGAAGATTTCAGGCACTTGCGGAAGACTTTTATGTTGCTTGAATTATGAATATTCAAACTACATTGAAGCCGCAAAAGGTATGCCCCCAATCGGATCTGCAGTAATGACTCCTGATGGATTGGGCAAGGTTTGCGCACTTCATTTCTTGAATAACGCAATCCAAGTAAAACTTGAGGACGGAAAAATTAAAGATTATCCAAAAGGTGATATTGAAGTTGTTGAAGCTGATGTTGATGTTGAAATTGATGCACCAAGAACTCTAACTTATGATGATGATTCAAAAGACATCGACTTGAAATCATTGGAAGATGATAGAAACAGCTCAACAGGTAATATCTAATTATGTTTGAAGATTTTTTGAATTTTGTAGCAACCGAACACCCAATAGCATTAATTGTTGTTGTGGTTGGTGCTTGCGTTGGATATTTATACGCATCACTTTACAAACAATATTTGAGAGATTGGTCTTCACCAAGCGTTAGAGCTAAATTCAAAAAGAACATGAAACGCCAATTGAAGGCTCTCGCTTTGGCTCTAGTGGTTATTGGCATAATTATTTTTATGGCTTTTCATGGAGTATAAATTATGTTTGAAAACATTTTAGATATAATAGGCACAATTTGGATTATTCTCATAGTAGGAGCAATGCTATTTCTTGTGGGTGGATATGCCTACATATCTTTTATTGTCAATTATTCAGGATTTTTTAAATCTGCAAAAGTTAGAAAAAGATTTTTTAACGATGTAAAAAAATATATTGAATACAGATTTTCAAAAGAAAAACAACAAGAAACTCGAACAATTATTTTAATTACAATTATGGCGATTGTCGTTGCTATCGTTACGTTTTTGTTTGATTAAGTTATTCGAACAGTATCGTACCCATTAAAATTAGTGCAACTGCCAAAATAAATATACAAGGTATTAAAAAAGGCTTAAGTTCTCTGTCAATCTTTGCTTTGTAATCAGGATCAATTTTACAACGTTTTGAAATACTGCTACAAATAACATAAATTTGAATAGCAAATAATAGAAGAATAAGCAAGATAACCCATTTTTCACTTTTTGCATAGGCTATATCAAATATATAGTTAAAAAAGGATTCCAAAATGATATCTTCAAAAATAAAGACATAAGCAGCCCCAAACAACAAACAGAAGAGAATCCAACCACCTTTTTCTAAAAATTTATAAATCTTTTTTTTCATAAATAAAAACCTTTACCATTTTTCGTTTATATTATTATAAATAAAACTTAACAAGAATAATAATCAACATCAAAACACTAATACTTATGATACCAATTATAAAAAGTTTAACCTCATCTAGAACTTTCGCTTTGTAAACTTCATCTTGCTTAGATTTTTTTATTATTCTCTGTATATATATAATTAAGCCACAAACAACAACCGTACTCAAAAGAACAACTGATAAATCAGAATTAACTTCAAACATTTTATCCATTAAATACTCAAAGGAATTATCCAAAAAGCCAATTCCAAACCCTATTACAACTGCTAAAAGACACCAAGCCAAAATTTTCAAGAAGTACATTTACAAACTACCCTCTGTTTTTGCGAACAATAGAGGCTAATTTTGCATAAAGTTCCTTGTTTTTTGCAGAACCGTCAATGCTTGCAGCCTCACTGACGTAAGCTAAAGCGTCTTCGTATTTACCTAGTTTTTGATAAAATTCACTCATCTGAACATAATACATTGCATTGTTCAAATCAAGTGAAATCGCTTTCTTCATTGTTTCAATTGCAAAATTTACGTCACCTTGAGCAAACAATACTAAAGCATTGTAATAATAACCTTCTGCATTGTTTGTATCAAGTTCAATAACCTTTTGTGCCGCATCATAAGCGCCATCCAGGTCCTTAATATGAATGTAGTTTTTTGCCTCTAATATATAACCTTCAATAAAGTTTTCATTCTTTTCTAATATTTTTTCAATAACTTCTTGGGCTTCACCGTAATGAGCCATTTCTATTAAAATATCCGCATAATCAGACAAATAACTTAATGAGTCTGGTTTAAGCTCTAATGCTTTTTCCATATTTTTCTTAGCTAAATCGTATTGAGATAGCTCAACACAAACTTTTGCCAATTCGACTATTGCATAATCCTCGTTCGGATTTTCTTTGACAACAGTATCTAGCGCAACTTTTGCACTTACTGGGTCGCCTTTTAAATCTCTAATTTTTGCTGATAAAATTCTTGCTTGCAAATGATTTGGCTCTTTTTCCAAAACAGTTTTTAATTCTTTTTCAGCTTTGTCATACTCTTGTATTTGAGTATATAAATAAGCTAATGAGTAACGATAATCAACATTGTCAGCATCTAAGCAAATTGCAATGTTGTAAAATTTTGCAGCTTCATCAAGCCAACCATTTAAAAAGTATGCGTTAGCTAAATTGTAAACATATTTTGAGTTTCTTTCATCTAATTTCATTGCTTTATGGAAGTAATTGATTGCATCTTCATACTTTCCATCGTCCATTTTAAATAGACCTAAATACGCATTAACAACAGGGTTTTCTGTTTCTTTTTCTAATTTTTTAAACAATTCTCTTGATTTTTCTAAATCGTTTTCAGAAAAATAAACTTCACCCAAAAGAACCATTGCATCTTTATTTTCAGGATTTTTTTCTAACGCTTTTTCTAACAATTCTATAGCACGGTCAAAATCTTGATTTTTATAGTGAGCTTGCGCCAAATTGTAGTAAATTGCATCATCAAACTCTACATTTAAATTTTCAATTTCTTTAATCGCATCAAAATCGTTTAACTTGTTTAAAACAACAATTTTGTCTTGCAAATTCTCGGCAGTTGGATTAATTTCATAAATCTTGTTCACAGCCTTTAAAGCCTCGTCATACTTTTCTTCAGACATATAAATAGTTTTCATTAATTTTAAGCAATCAATATGAAGCGGGTCAATTTCCAAAGTTTTTTCAATATAATTTATTGCTCTTTGATTATTTTCAAGCAAGTAGTACAACTCACCTAATTGAGAAAGAATTTCCACATTGTTGTTTTCAATACTTAATGCCTTGTAAAGCATTTCAATAGCAGGTTTGTAGAACCCTTGTCTTTTCAAATCAAAAGATTTTGTAATATATTCTAAAACTTCATTATTTGCCATTATCTAAAAAATCCTTTTTTCTTTTTCTTTTGTACATTTTTTTGCTCTTCGTTGTCGTTAATGATGACAAGAACTTCGTTTTCACCAGCCATTTTAAGATTATTTCTAGCAATAGCCTCTAAACTAGCCGTTTGCGAGAACTCATTAATTTCACGTTTTAATTTTTTATTCTTAGCTTCAGCATCATCTCTAATCTTTTGAATTTTCACAATTTTATTATGATAAGAAACTGTTTTTGTAATATTCAAAATAGCGCTAAAGCCTATTTGCACAAGACAAATTAAAAGAATAATTGTCAAAAAAGAATAATAGACATTAATATTTTGTCTATGTTTTTGAGATTTAAGTTTTGATTTTTGTCTTACTGAATCAAGATTTGTAACCTTGCCACTGCCTTTGACTTTCGATTTAGCAAAACTTTTTCTCTTTTTACCTTTTTTGTTAAAATCTTTGTCCATCATTATCCCATTATAATACAATATTTATGGATAGGTTACAATTTAAATTTTGTAAAGAAACTAAATTGATACATTTGTTCGCCAGAGTTGTAATAAGTTGTTTGCCCAATTGCGGCTTCTAGCGAAACATTTTCTCTTGAATTATGAATTAACGGACTATATTGCAAAACAATTTCGTTTTTATGTCTTTCTGCAGAAGGATTTGCCTTGAATGCATCTTTTATAACAAAGCCATGTCCCAAGTTTAAAGAAGGTGTTAGATAAATACTTTCCAATTGACGGCTTGTTGAGGTATATTGGTCTTTACCGAAACCAGCCATCATACCAATGAATTTTGTATCATATTGAACAAACATTTTTGTACGATATTCTAACTGTCCGATATCCATATCTGTACCGAAGGTTGTACCATAGGTAAAGTTTCCAACTTTGTACTCAAGAGATGAGAAGGTTGGAGAAATAGAATATTCATCAACTTGAGGTGATAATCTATGTTGCTCTTTTTGAATGTCTGTTAAAACTTTTTGATCGTTTAAAACTGATTTTCTCGCAACTTTTTTAACAGGTTCGTTAATTTTTAATTGCATTCTTTGAACATCATCATCCAAAAATAGAACTCCGTCTTTATCATATTCAACGCGACCATTCAATTGATAGTCATCCTCGTTAAGCAATGCTTTTGGAGTTTCAATTTCTTTTTTTTCAACAGGTAGAGGTGCAACTTCAACCTCAGGAGCTTTTGGTTTTTCAAGTGGCTTAAATTCTACTGCTTGCGCCCCGTTTGCCGTAGTTAAAAATAAAAATGATAATAATATTAGCCAGCTTCTTTTCATATTTATATGATAACTCAATTTTTACAATGTTTCAAGGCTTAAAATCAGATTTCAATTATTTATGGTATAATGACAGAAAGAAAAGAGGAAATATGTTTAGTACAGAAATTATATATGAAGTTGTAACCTTTTCAATTGGCGACACAAA
>ERZ808275.669-NODE-669-length-12213-cov-5.489143_pt1 | contig 12213 bp, 9 predicted proteins | sample MGYA00520894_ERZ808275 | MGnify/ENA primary metagenome ERZ808275 (study PRJEB31516, sample SAMN03275598) | gut metagenome | biome: mammalia-associated habitat; material: feces | host: Papio cynocephalus | place: Kenya | collected 2012-08-03 ...
CCCGCGCGGCGCGGGCCGTCCGGCTTCCCTCCGGCGATTCGCCTACCTGCCCCCGGCGAAACCCGCCCCGACGCCCGACCCCGACTTTGTGCGCTACAAAATCGCGTGGGGACGGGAGGCGGGTTCGTCCGGCGCACTCATGGACGCCTCTCCCGTCAAGGTTGCTGGACTTCACGGACTGGACGCCGCCCGCGCCCTTTTGGACGCCATGTTCCAGCCCGGCGACCTCGTGCTTGTCGGCACGGCTACGCGGGGATTCCCGGAACGCAACCTGCGCCCCGCCCGCGACTGGCTCGCAGACCCGACCCTCACGAACTGGGAAAATGTGAAAATCAACCCGTTCACGGGGGAGGAAGCCCCGGGCGGCGCGAGGGGCGTGACCCGCATCGGCGCGAAGTGTCTAAGCCGCCATACGCTGATGCTCGTGGAATTCGACCCGCCTTTATCGCTTCCCGACCAATGCCGCTTTTGGAGCGGATACATACAATGGTTCAACCACGGCCTCCCCCCGCTCGTGGCGTTGGTCTATTCCGGCAATGCGTCCATCCACGGGCTTGTCCGCATCGGGGCGCGGGACGCGGAAGTGTGGAAGGAGCGGTGCGAACAGGCGAAAGCCCTGTTCTGCTCAGACCCCGACCCCGTCTATCGTGCCGACGAACAAGCCTTGAAGCCCGACAAAGCCATCCGCCTGCCGGGAGCCATCCGCCGGGATACGGGACGCAAACAGTGGCTTCTCTATCTCGACCCGGACGCGGGGACTTGCTGAAATGCGATTTACGGGGGTCTGGAAGCCCTAGGAGCGAAGGCAAGCGTTCCCATGTGGGGTTTGTACCCCGGGACGCGCCAAGCGATTCTAGACCCATTCTCGTGCGAGTTATGGAAAGCCGAAAACTGAAGACAATATGCGCGGCTGGACGGAGAAACCCCCTCAGCCCCGCGAGAAGGGGTCTAGAATCGCGCGGAAGCGTTTCCATGTGGGGATGTACCCCCGGACGCTCCAAGCGATTCTAGGCCCATTCTCGCGCCGATTACGCGAAGGACACGAAGACATGAAGAAAATCACCCCGCCGACCATCATCATAGATACCCGCGAACAGACGCCCCTCTTTTTCCCGGCCTGCGTGCCCACGCGCCGCGCGACCCTCAAAACGGGCGACTACTCCATAGCCGGATACGAAAGCGAATTCACGGTGGAACGCAAATCGCTCCCCGACCTCGTGAACACCGTCATCCACGACCGGGAACGCTTCGAACGGGAACTGGAGCGGATGCAGACCTATCGCTTCCGGCGACTGCTCATCACCGCCCCGTGGAGTCGCGTCCTTTCCGGGGACTATGGCTTTTCCATGGCAAACGGGAGGGCCGTCATGGCGTCCGTCCACGCCTTTGAGGTGCGCTACGGCGTTCCGGCCGTGTTCGTCGACGGCCCGCAAGCCGCCGCCACGAGAGTGGTTTGGTGGGCCCACTACTTCACGCGCGAACAACACCTTGCCGCGACCACGACCACCACCCCCCGTTTAGGTACTGTGAGAGACTTTTCCATCCCGTGACCCCACCGGCGGCAGTGCGGAACTTGGTCCGATTCCCCCGGTGCCAACGGCGGCAGTCGCGAAATGTCGCAGACTAACGGCCGGGAAACCAACAAAAACCAACACGGACAGCCGCCCGTCTCCACCCCGTGCGTATTGACGCACCGCGCCCCGTCCGGCACTCTTGGACGGCGATACAGCACCCGAGGAAGCCGAGGGACGGCGATTAGCCCCGGGGACGCCGGAGGGCGCGAATTTTCCGCTTTGTTCCTATGGGCAGTCTTTCCCCGGCATTTTAACAGGTTTGTGTACCCCCCTGTGTACCCCCTTTTCATGTTTGAAAACGCCGTAAAAGGGCGACAAGCGAAACCCACAGAAACGGGGAAATCTTACACTCTTGTTCAAGGAAATTGGTCGGACCGACGGGATTTGGACCCGTGACCTTTTGCACCCCAAGCAAACGCGCTACCAGGCTGCGCTACGGTCCGCCGCGGTTCATAAAAAGAACCAGATTCGATTTGGTAGCGGGGGCTGGATTTGAACCAACGACCTTCAGGTTATGAGCCTGACGAGCTACCAGGCTGCTCCACCCCGCAATCTGGTTTCCTGATTGGCGGGGCTGGCGGGAGTCGAACCCACAACCCTCAGATTCGTAGTCTGATGCTCTATCCAGTTGAGCTACAGCCCCAATCAAGGAACGGGGTATAGTATACTATTTCTGACGCCGGAATGCAAGGGGTTATTTTAAGTTTTCCGAAATTTGTTGTTTTTGTGCTTATTCTGCATATTTTACACGCCATTGGGGACGCGAATCGCGCACGAAAAGGCGAATCCGACGGGCAGGAGCCGCTTTTCAGGCGGGGTCGCCCTGCCCAATCGAGCCTTTCGCCGAGCTTTTATTCCTTCTGCGGCTCCGCGGCATTCGCATGGTGCGTAACGACACGCGCGGCGCGGCTGATCTCCTGTGCGATTTCCGTGCCCACGCCCGCCACGGAGGCGATTTCGGCAGGGTCGGCCCGCGCAATACCGTAAATAGACTTGAAATGGGACAGAAGCTTGACTTTCTTCGCCTCGCCTATGCCGGGGACTTCATCCAGGACCGACTCTCTTATCGCGCGTTCGCGCAGGTTGCGGTGATAGGTTATGGCAAATCGGTGCGCTTCGTCCCTGAGACGCGTAATCACCATCAAAGCCTGGGAGTCGCGCGGCAGAAAAACATTGGGGCGCCCGTCGTCCAGCACGACTTCCTCCTGCCGTTTGGCGAGGCCGACCGTGGGGATGTCGTGGATGCCGAGTTCGGCGAACACGGCGCGCGCCGCCCGCAATTGGGTCAGTCCGCCGTCGCAGATGTACAGGTCGGCGCGTGGCGAGGCGGCCGTCAAAGTCGAATCCGGTCCATATCGCCGCCGCACGACTTCCGCCATTGCACGCGGGTCGTCCGCGCCGACAAATGACTTTATCCTGAAATGGCGGTAGTACCGGCGATCGGGCAACCCCTCGCGCGCCACGACGAGCGAGGCGACATTATAGGCGCCGAAGAGATTTGAGATATCCACGCATTCGATTATGCGGGGCGCCTTGGGAAGCCCCAGCGCCGCGGCCAGCTCTTCTATGCCGCGCACGGCGTCAGACTTGCGCATTTCGGGGGATTTCCGCACAAAATGCGCCTTTGTCATCTCTTTCAGCGAAAACAACGTGTCCCGCAGGCGCGCCGCCGTCTCATAGTCGCCTTTTCCCGCGGCTTGGCGCATGGCGGCCTCGACCTCGGACAGGACGGCCGGACGCTTGCCTTCCAAGAATGCGCACGCCTCCTCGAAACGCGCCCGGTAGTCCGCGGCGGAAATTTTTCCGAGGCAGGGTGCGGAACAATTGCGGATGACGTTCGACAGGCAGTGCGCGTGCGCGGCGGCATCCGGCACGAGCGCCGTACAGGAACGGATGCCGTAGCGTTTTTCGACAAAGTCCTTCGCCGCGCGCACGACGGGGCTGTCGGGGAAGGGGCCGAAGTAGCGGGCGCCATCGTCGCGGACAATGCGCACGCAGGCAAAACGCGGCCATTCGGCCGTCGGGTCTGCGCGCAAAGCCAGATAGCGCTTGTCGTCGCGCATGAGGATGTTGAAGCGCGGCTTGTATTTCTTGATGAGGGAGGCTTCGGTCAAAAGGGCTTCCGCGTCGTTTTTGACGGTCATGAACTCAAAGTCCCAGACCGTATCCACCATGGATCGCACCTTGGGCGGATGGCGCGCACCCGGACGAAAGTAGCTCGAAACGCGGCGACGCAGATTCTTCGCCTTGCCGACATAAATAATCGCGCCCCGGCGGTCTCGCATGAGATAACAGCCGGGGCGTGCCGGAACGGTCTTCAGCCGCTCTCGGACCAGATCCGTCATCAGACCTCGGCCACTTGCTTCGGCGGTTCGGCGTCCTTTTTCTCCGCCGCATCGGCTTCCAGCTTCTCGCCCTCCGCGAGACCTTTCTTGAATTCGCCTTTCGCCTTTCCGAGCGAACGCGCGAGTTCAGGTATCTTCTTCGCGCCGAAAAGGACGGCCGCGATAAGAACGACGATAAGAATCTGCCATAAACCTGGTCTCATAAGAATTCTCCTTTCTCTATGTTTACTTCCAATAGGATACCAAAAATCCGGCTTCTAGGCAAGTGCAAGCCCCGCGGTCTCGGGTCTGCCCAGCACGAGATTCATATTCTGGATGGCGGCGCCCGAGGCGCCCTTGCCGAGGTTGTCGAATCGCGCCACAAGCGCAAAGCGCTCCGCGCAACCCCAGACCGACACCTCCATGTCATCGCGGCCGCTGTAGGCGGCGGAAGACAGGAATCCTTCTTCCGACGCGTCTTCCCGGTAGTTGACAAGCGATGCGCCAGCGTAGGACTCCGCCAAACACGCTTTCGCCGTGGCAAAACCGCCTTCGACCTGGCGGGCGGCAAGCGGAACGACGACCTCCATGCCGCTAAAGCACGGCACGACGACGGGCGAGAAAACGGGCGGAGCGGAAAGACCGCACATTTTCATCATCTCGGGCAGGTGTTTATGCGTCTGGCCCAGCGCATAGAGGCGCCCTCCCTGGTGGAGAGGCGTCGCCGCCTGCCCGTAATCGGCGATCATCTTCTTTCCTCCGCCCGAGTAGCCCGTCAATGAAAACGCGACGAGCGGCGTCTCCGGAGACAACAGCCCGGCTCGCACGAGAGGCGCCACAAGCGCGATGAACCCGCTCGCATGGCACCCGGGGTTCGCAATGCGCCTGGACTGCGCGATCTTCGCGCGCTGTCCGGCGAGTTCCGCAAAACCGTACGTCCACCCGTCCGCCGTGCGGTGCGCGGTCGAGGTGTCGATTATCACCGTATGCGGATTCGAGACAAGACCGGCCGCTTCGACCGCCGCCGCATCCGGCAAGCAGAGGAAAGCCACATCCGCGGCATTCAAGGCATCCCGGCGCGCGGCAGGATCCTTTCGCAGTTCCTCCGGCAAGGCGATCAGCTCGATATCCGGGCGCGCACCCAGCCGCTCGCGGATGCGCAGCCCCGTCGTTCCCGCGCTGCCGTCGATGAAGATCCTACTCGTCATCGCCCGTTCCGTCGTCCGCCGCGGCATCCTGCGGTTTCACCGTTTCCGGTTTTCCGTCGCCGGGGACGTTTTCCCGTGCGGCGCCTTTCGCAACGGCGGAAGGCCGCCCCTTTTCGGAGCGCGTCCGGGGCCTGTAGCCGTAGCCGTAACCGTAGCCGCCGTATTTCTTGTACCCGTAACCATGGCGCAGATTCGCATTGAAGACAAGTTCGCTCGAGACCTCGACATCGTTGACGACCACGCCCAGGATATTCGCGCCCGATTCGGCGAGCGTGCGCACGCAATGCTGGATAGACTTGAAGTGCGTACGGTCGGGACAGCACATGACCAGGACGCCGTCCACCAGCGCGGCAAGCGAAACCACGTCTCCGACCAGCCCGAAAGGCGGTGCGTCCACGATAATATGGTCGTAGTTCGCGCGCGCCCAGGCAAAGAAATCGCGCATGACGCGCGAGCCGAAAATCGTGGCGGGCGATACGCCCTCCGGCGGCAGCGAACAGATGACATCGATGCCGGGATCCGGAATATGGTTCACCAGCTTCGAGAAATCGACCGTATCCTTCCCGGCGCGCTGCAAGACATGGGAGAAACTCTTGTCCTCCGCCAGTTCGACACCCCAGACGCGCGCCAGACGCGGACGCCGCAGGTCGAAATCGACATGCAAGACGCGCCGCCCGGCTTGCGCATACGACGTGGCAAGCGAAGTGGACGTAATCGTCTTGCCCTCGCCAGGTTGCGTGGATATAATGAGCAAACAGTGCGACATCGTCTCATAGCGCGGCGAGTCCAGCAAATTGCGCAGACCGGCCACCGCCTCCGAAAAACGGGAGAATTTGTCCGAAATCAACGTCCGCGCCACACGTTCGCGCGTGCGTTGGCGGACATGCGGCAGCACGGCCAACACCTTGAGGGCAAGGCGTCCTTCGATATCCGAAAGATTGACTATCGTATCCTCCAGATTGTCCACCACGAGAACAAAGAGAAAGCCGAGCGCGACAGACAGGACGATGCCCGCGCCGAAAATGATGTAGGGATTGGGCAACACGGGCTTCTCGGGCTCTTCCGCGACGCAGCCGACACGCACCATTTCATTGTTGGACTCCTGCTCAAGACGCGCCTTGTTCTCGTCCAGGATAAGTCCCGTCAAGACTTCTCCGGCGATCTCGAACTCGCTTTCCATCGTCGACAGCCCGCTCTCGGCGAAAACGATGCGCTGCTCCACCGAGGAAAGCTCGGCCCGCAATTCCTCCTGCTTCTTGTACAGACTCGCCAGCTGGTTGCGCGTCACGCGCAACGTGGCGATGCCCGTCTGAAGCGCGCGCTCCGTGGCGTCCAGAAAGCGCTGTCTGGACATCTCCAATTCCTTCTTTTTCGCCATCACTTCGGGATGGTTCTCCGTATACGAAAGCTGCAAAGCCGCATACGCCATGGAAGCGTCCTGGAACGCCCGGTACTCTTCGGCGATCTCCTGCGCGCGCGGAACGCCCGAAGCGAGCGAACCGAAGTTCTCCGGAGCCTTTTGCACGTCGCGAAGCGTCTTCTCCCATTCCACAAGCTGCGTTTCGGCCGTCTCGAGCGCCAATATGTCGGCCGTCGTCTTCTGCAGACTTTGCTGGATCGTGTCGCGGCGCGAACGCAGGTTGTCTACCTTGTTGAGCGTACGGAACTCCAGCAACTGCTTGGAGAGTTTCTCTTTCTCGCGGCGCTTCTTCTCGACCTGCGCATGGATATTCGCCACGGCCTTGTCGCAACGCGCCCGGTTTTCCTCGTCCGTGAAAGCCTCGATCGCCTGCGCGTAGGCGTTGGCGAGGTCCGCCGCCAGTTTGGCCGAGGTCGAACGCACGCTGATCGAAATAATGCGCGAATTGCGCTGCAGTTCGAGCTTGGAGTCGACAAGAGCCTCCATGATCTCCTCGTCGGAGGTTGTGGAGGCCGGATTGTTCGTGCGGTAAGCCTGGATAATCATCGTCAGGATCTTCTTCGAACGCCAGTCCGACAGGCGCGTATTGAAGACTTCCGTGTAGTTGTCGCCCAACTCGGGCATGGCCTGGTCGAGCGGCGAATTGCCGCGGCGGTTGCGCCCGATATCCATCGAGAACTCGCTTTTCGCCTCGTAGATGGTGGGCGAAATGCGGTAGATGGCAAAGGATGCGATCAAGCCCAAAAGAAGAAAAACGAAGATGGTGAGCCACCGTTGGGAAAACACGCGCAACATGCGCGCCAGCGTTATCGTGCCAACAATGGAGCCGTCCTCGCCGTCTCCGCCGGACATGCCGCCGTAATTTCCGTAGGGGGAGCGTCCGCCCGCATAATATCCGACGGTCTCGCCTCCATAGGCCGGCGTTTTCGACGACGCGTAATAGATGGGTTCGGACGGTTTTCCGTAGTAGAGAGGTTTGTCAGACATGAAGAACTCCTGGATCCTAAGTTTGTTTTTCCGACGGGCGCTTCATTGCATGCGAGGGCAGCGGGAACGCCTTCCCCCCGACAGCCAGCAAGGCACACGCGAGAACGTCGACTTCCGGGCGCGCGAGCGACGCCGTCGCAAAAGCCTCCGCCCATACGAGAGCGACGGCAAAAACGCCGAGGACGGCCGGCAGCACCGTGATGCGTCCCTTCGCGAAGGATGCGCACAAACGGCGCACCCACGTGAAAAGCAAAAATGCGGGCGCCAACAACATGCACAATAGACCAAGCACGCCGGTCTCGGCAAGAATCTGCCACCAGCCGTTCAATGCCGTCGTCTGGTCGGCGGGCAGAACGGCCCAATCCGCCGGAGTCGCGCCGAATCTCAAATCAAGCGCAAACGATCCGGCGCCGGTCCCGAACCAGGGAGCCGATTTCCACGCCTCGCGCGCAAGGGCGTCAAGAATGCCGCGAATCTCAAGCCAGTTCTCCGGAAAGAAACCGTCGCGCGCGAACACGGCTCCCCGCGCAGTCAGCAGATCCCCGGAAGCCATCCCCACAATGGACAAAACCGGCACGAGAGACGCCAGCAGCAAAACGGACAGATATTTGAACACGTCATTCGCTTTCCGCACGATGGCCAGCCGGACAACGGCAAGCAAGATCAGCGCCACCGCCGCGAGGAGATAAAGAAACGCCACCTCGAGGGGCGTAAAAAAAAGAAATCCCGCCGCGCAGGCGCCAAGCGCGAACGCATTCAGAAAGATTCTTCTTCGCATGCCCTCTTCGAATGCCAATTCCAAGGACACAAGTCCCGCCAGAAAAGAGAGCGCGAAACCCGTGCCGGCGTAGGAGGACGCCGTCCACGCGCAAAGCACCGCCCGTTCGGCACCCGACGCACCCGACGACCATGCCGCCAGGTCGGCAAGCGCGGCAAGGCCCGAGAACAACGCGACGCAATAGAGAAACGTCGCGCGCGCCGAACGGCCCAAAGCCTGCCGGACGCCCGTCACGACGACCAAAAGAGCCAGCGCCCCGGCGGCCGGCAAAGAACCCTGTCCCGAGACGGAGCCAGGCAGAAACGGCACAAACGCCGTCGCCTGGCGCCAAACCGCCGCTTCCGCATCGTACTCCATGCCTACGCCGGTGTTCAGCCAACCCGTCGAGGCATACAGCACGACGGCGACAAGAGCCCAGAAAAGCGGGTCGCACGCGATGCCCTGCACGACGCGCGCACGCGCTTCATATGATTGTTCGCCCTTCAAACGCGTCGGCGAAAACAGAATCCAAAACGCCGCGAAGAGCGACAGTGCGAACAGAACGCCCGCACAGTCCGACGCCCCGAAAAACGGGAACAGGAAGAGCGGCGCCACCGCCACAAGGGCCAGGTGCGCCGCCAATCCGTATTTCGCCAGAAAATCCTGCACCGTCCGCTCAGTAGGTCAAACGCAGACCGATCGTGCCGCGGAAACGGTTGAAATCGTACGTGCTGTCGCCCGCGTAACCGCCGCGCGAAGTGTCGTACATCTGGTACTCGAGACGGCCGTAGACGTCCATGTACCGGTTGAGCGTGTACACAAGCCCGAAGCGCCCGCTGAGAATATCCTCGTCATAGTTGCCCATCGCGTCGTTGATGTAGGAATAGACGCGGCGCTCCTTGCGGTAGGCGACGTCCAATGTCGCGCGCAGACTGTTGCGGACGAGGCTCTTGGCAAGACCCCAGCTCAAGTTGTAAACCTTGACGGCCGAGCCCGCTTCGCTTTCGGACGGCTGGTAGTAGCTCGAACCGAGAGCCATCATGCTCCAGGTCTGCGAGATGTCCCACTTGGCGGAGAGCTCGTAGGTCCAGCCGTTGATCTCCTGCGCATCGCCGTAGTCGAAGCGCGACCAGCCCGCCAGAATACGATAGGAGATGCGTTCCGTGGCGCGCGTCGAGACACCCGCCATCAGCGAGTAGCCCGAGGAGTCGCTCTTCACGCGGTTGCCGTAGATATAACCCGAATTGTCCTGGTCGTACCACATGTAATTCGCGTTCACGATGAAATCCGTCCAGCGCGAGAGCATGTACCCGGCTTCGCCGCCGACCGTCAGACGCTTCCATCCATAGAGATTGCCGTACTTCCTCGTGTCATTCTCGTAATCCAGCAGGTAGTAGCCGACCGTCGGAGCCGCATGGAAACGCTCGGTGATGCGTCGCTCGAGCGTGCCGTCGAACGTCAACTGCTTGCGATCGCGACCGAGACCGCGTCCGCCCGAATAGGTCATGTCGTCGTCTTCCGCGACTTGCTGGAAGCTCTCCGATATGAGAAGCGACCAACCCTGTTCGTTGGGGAGCGAGTCGGCCCATTTGAAGTTCAAGCGCTCACCGTAAGAGGACGAATTCTGCTGATCCGGATACTTGTTGTACGCATGGTAGCTGTACCACGCGCCGCCGACGAGAGACCAGTTGTCATCCGCGTAGATGAAGTTCAGGCCAGGCTGCACTTCCCAGTTCGAGCCCGCGTCGGCCTTGCGGTAGGAGTCCGGATTCGAGTCGTACGTATACGACAGCGAGACGTACGGGTTGAGCGTCAGCTTCTGGCCGACCTTGATCCCGCGGGAACGTTCCAGGTCGCCGGCCTGCGCCGCGAGGGCGCCCGCCAACACGAAAGACGTTGCAATAAGTAGATTCTTCATTTCTGTATCCTGTTCGGTGTATTTGTTAAAGGACCTGGTTCTGGTAGCCGCGCGGCTCCTGCAACTTGCCCGGATCACGCGAATACGTGCCGTCGGGTTCCCGCTCGATGCCGTCGTTCGGACCGACCCAGCGCGGCACACGGTTGATCCCCGAAGTCGTCAGTCCGTCCGATGCGCCGTTCAGACCGAACGCCCCGCCGCCGAATATCGCGGGATTGTTGATCCGTCCAGGCTGGACGTCCTTGGAAACAGGCGCGGCGAGCTCTGCCAGCAGGCTCACGCGACCGGCATTCGGACCCACGTTGAGGATGTCGACGGAAACAGGGGACACGACCGCCTCGACCGTGCCCAGCAACGGCGAGTAATCCTTGGGCTGATCCTTGCCCAACGCCGCCGGAATCCACTCCGTCTTCGCCGTCTGGCGCGCCGCGGCATTCGCGAGCCCGTCCACGAGCGTATCCGGGAGATTCGCCGGGGAGCCCTTGGAAGCGCGCACGAACATGAGGATCGCGAAGGTGTTGCGCGCATCCGCATCGCTCTCGCCTGCCGTGCGCTTCTCGATCTTGGCCATATTGGTCTTGGCGATCTTTTCAAACTGCGCATCCGTCAAACCCGAACCCGCCGAACGGCTGAAAAGTTCCTGCGCGAAGCGCTCGTTGATGACGGTCAGGGCTTCCGGCGAGACGGTCGCGAAGGTTTCCGCCAGCATGTCGGAGAGATTGCCCTTCTTCGCATTCGTCAACGCGGCTTTGTTCGCGGCGTAAAACTTGGCCGTGCGCTCGCTGTCCGATCCGGGCATCTTGCCGATCGCCTCGTTGACCTGCCGCAGAAAAGCCACCTGGTCGGCCGCATTCAACGCCGCGGTCGTCTCGGCCATGACCTTCGCATCGTTTACCGCCGCACCGATCTTGGCGCGCGCCTCAACCAGCGTCAATGCCTGCACCTGCACGAGCACCAAGCTCGAAAGCATCAACACGCCCATCTTTATTCTATTCATGATACTGCTTTCCTTATTATTTGTTTTTCGTTGCCTTTTCAGTTGCTTGCCCTGTTTGGCCACAAACCTTCTTTTTCACCAGCGTATCTCATGGCAATAGACAATGTCGCCCGGCTTGAGCACCAGGTCCTTGTCGATACGGCCCTTCTCGCCGATTTCCACCAGATTCACCATCGTGCGCGTCTGCGTACCGTCCTTCTCGCAGCGTGTCACCCGGATGCGCTCCCTGTCCGCGAACGGCTTGAGCCCGCCGGCCGCCTGGATGGCCTTCGTCACCGAAAGATCCATCGTCGGAGGCATGTTCACAGGTCCCGGATTCATGACCTCGCCCAGAACATTGACCGTGCCGTACGGGCTGACGCCCAGCCGCATGTCAAACGGCGCGAACTGGACCGAAACCTGCGGCTGGCGGATATACTCCTGATAGGCTTTCGTGACTTTCTTCTTGAACGCCTCAAGCGTCAGGCCGTCGCACACGACGGGAGCCTGCAACAGATACGGCAAGGTCACCTGTCCATTCTGATCGACCTGCGCCTCCATTACTATAGGCTTGTCTTGCCCGATGGCCGCCACTTGAACAACAAGACCCACGCCCGGACGAATACGCGGTCCATCCCACCATTGCGCGACTGCAGAGGTATCGATAGGCTCTTCCTCTTCGAAGAGTCGCGAAATCGTACTGCACCCGCACCCGAATAGGCACGCGCTCAGGGCCAGCAGCCTCATTAGTCTATAGTACACCGTCATTTCACCGCATATTATACCCTTTCTGCGTGTGGTTTGTCAATGCCCCTTGTTTGACTGGAGTCTCCCCGGAATTTTCATGTGTCGCGGTTCGCCCCGAGAATGGCACCACGGTGCGCTTCCCGGGCACATTTCCGCGACCCACGCCACGCAGCAGGGGAGGGCTAACGGGTTTAACACAGAGGCACGAAGGCACAGGGACACTGAGAAATGCATTTTAGACAGGATTTACAGGATTATTGTGCTGGCCAGGGTAAATGTTAGTATCAGTCGGCGGCATAACG
>ERZ808275.671-NODE-671-length-12154-cov-22.862551_pt1 | contig 12154 bp, 12 predicted proteins | sample MGYA00520894_ERZ808275 | MGnify/ENA primary metagenome ERZ808275 (study PRJEB31516, sample SAMN03275598) | gut metagenome | biome: mammalia-associated habitat; material: feces | host: Papio cynocephalus | place: Kenya | collected 2012-08-03 ...
TAAAAATAACAAAGTTTGAAGCAAGAAAGTGGTGATTTGTGTGGCAGCGCATGTTTTTTTTAGGGGGAGGAGAGAATTGAGTATTTTTAATCTGAACAATACAATAAAACTGTGCTTAAGTTTATCATGGAGAATATGAATGAATTTTACAGAGCAGGAACTAGAAAATAAAATACGTTTTTTAATAAAAGAAAAAGTTATTCCAAAATGCAAAGAGATTCAACTTTTAGAAAGTAAAGATATAACAGATATTATATGTTGTAACAATTCGGATAATCCTTCCGTTTTTTTTATTGAACTTAAACATTATGTTTTATCTAATGGAAGAATAGGTTTTGGCTCAAAAGGAAAAGTAACTTTTCAACCAGAAATATTGAATACAAGACCAAAGTATTTTGAAAAAAAACTTCGTTGGATTTTTTGTGATGAAAATTTTAAGGATTATTATATTCTAAAAAATGAGGATTGTGAAAAGTACATAATGGGAAATGGAATTTCATACAATAAGCAAAATAATTTTAGGTTAGATATTTTTAAAGAAGAAAAAAGATATGATGAAAATGAATTATGCCAGTATTTAATTGATTGGTTCTCCGTAAAAAATTCTTCTTAATATTGAATTGTGTCCCTTTCACCCCTCCAAAATCCATTCCCTTATGTTCTTGCGCACGATTCCGTTTTCGTTTGAGGGCGGAAGCTCGTCCATTGTAAGAATGAGTTTTGGAAAGTTGTCGCCCAATGCAAGGAGCGATTTGAGCGGGCGGAGTTCTCTTTCCTTTGTCTCTTCCGAGCTGATTAGGTATGCGACCTGAACGTAGAGTTTTTCGCCGTTCTTTTCCGCAGCAAAGTCAATCTCCGCATCGCCTATTTTTCCGATAAAGACCTTGTAGCCACGCCGCAGAAGCTCGATGAACACGATGTTTTCCAAAATGCCGTTTATGTAGGTGTCCTTGTAGCCGTGCAGAAAAGTCAGCAGCCCCTGGTCGGCAAGGTAATATTTTTCCATTGTCTCAAGAATTTTCTTGCCGCGAACGTCATACCGCGGAACTTTGTAAAGGACGAGCGCGTTCTCAAGATATTTTATGTCGTTGTAGATTGTCTCAACGGAAAGTGGCCGTCCGCCGGACTTCATGAAGTCGGAAATCCGTTTTGCGGAAAAAATATTTCCTGTGTTGTCGGCGATGTAAAGGATGATTTTTTCAAGAACCGCGGTGTCTCGGATTCTGTTGCGTGCAATCACGTCTTTTAAAAGAACCGTCGAATATATTCCTTCCAAGTACGAGCGGATTTGGACTGGATTTTCCATCATGTCCTTCAGTCCCGGAAATCCTCCGAATTTAATGAATTTTCTGAACGCCGCGGCAGAGTCGCTTTCAGAGTTGAAGTGCAAAAATTCCCTGTATGAAAGCGGCCAGACGTGAATCAGGACATAGCGACCGCTCAGGTAAGTTGCAAGCTCGGAAGAAAGAAGATTCGCGTTGCTTCCGGTTATGTAGATGTCAGCGTCAATCGTGGCGGAAGAGTAGAGCGAGTTCACAAGTTTTTCCCAGCCGCTGACCTCCTGAATCTCGTCCAGAAAAAGATAGAGCTTCTTTCCGCCGGCCGCCTCGCTTTTTGATTTTATAAAGTCGTAGAGTTTTTTTGAGTCCAAAAATTCCGCATTCTCAAAATCTTCCATATTTAATAGAAGAATTTGGTTTTCCGCCGCGCCGCTTTCCAAAATCTTCCGTGAAAGAAGCTCAAGCATGAATGATTTTCCCGATCGCCTTATTCCCTGAAGCACTTTTATTATGGGCTTGTCCTTGTAAAGAGAAATTATTTCGTCAGTTCCGAATCTGTCCAGCGCAATCTGTTTCATTTGTTTCTAGTATAACCGAAAAAGTTTTAAAATTCAATAAAAGTTTCAGGTATAGTGGAAAGTTTTTTATTCCGCATATTTTTTTCTTGCTTTTCCGCCGTATTCGTAGAAGCTGCCGCCGATTGCACTTGAATGGAAAAAAAAATTTTGCTAAATTCCTATTAGAAATTAGCCAAAGACTTTGGAATTTTTGCAATAACATTAGAAGGAAGAAAAATGAGTTTTAAACGTGATATTTATCTCAAACGTTTGATTGTCCGTGAAAAGAACGGCCTTATAAAAATAATCACAGGAGCAAGGCGTGCAGGCAAATCTTATTTAATGAACAGGATTTTCTGTGAATATCTTAAAAACAAGGGAGTTTCCGAAAATCAAGTCATCAAATTTGCCTTTGATTCTGACGAGGACATAGATTTGCTTGATTCATTTTTTCCAGAAGAAGAAACCCGTCTTATGCAGAAAAACGGAACTTATTTAGTAAATGCCAAAAAATTCCGTGCGTTCATAAAAGAAAAAACAAATGAATGTGACTGTTTTTATCTGCTTTTGGATGAAGTTCAGCTGCTTGAAAATTTTGTCGGAACATTAAACAGTTTTTTGCGGCATGAAAATTTTGATATTTATGTAACCGGTTCAAACTCAAAATTTCTTTCATCTGATATTATTACGGAATTTAAAGGACGCGGCTCAGAGGTTCATATTTTGCCTTTGAGTTTTTCTGAATATTGCGAAGGCCTGCAGTTAAAACCAGAGGAGGCATGGAAATCCTATATTGTGACAGGCGGAATTCCTTTGGTCGCTTTGATGAAAACTGATGAGGAACGTTTTTCTTATTTGAACAATTTGTGCGGGGAAACATATCTAAAAGACATAATTGAACACAACGGAATCAGAAAGCAGTCTGAGCTTGCAGAAACGTTTGACATGCTTTCTTCCATGATTGGCTCGCCTGTAAATGCTTTAAAGCTTGCCAATACTTTTAAAACGCTCACAAAGAAGGAAATTACTGACAGCACGATAACAACTTTTATCGGATATTTTGAAGACGCTTTTTTAGTTTCAAAGGCAAAAAAATTCAATATAAAAGGAAAGAAATATATTTCCTCTCCATTTAAAATTTATTTTGAAGATATAGGAGTCCGTAACGCAAGACTGAATTTCCGTCAGATTGAAGAAACTCACATCATGGAAAACATTTTATATAACGAGCTTCGCTACCGGGGCTTTTTGGTTGATGTGGGCGAGGTGAACATAAATGAAAAAACAGAACGCAGTGATGCCAACGGAAAAAATATCTATGCGCAAAAGCAGCTTGAAGTGGATTTTATAGCCAATTCTGGAAACCAAAAATTTTACATCCAATCAGCTCTTAGCCTGGATTCGGCGGAAAAAGAGATTCAGGAAAAAAAATCACTTTACAACATAGGCGATTCCTTTAAGAAAATCGTAATTACAAAAAACAATCTGAAATCTTCTGTCGATGAAAAAGGCATTGTTACAGTAGATTTATTTGATTTTCTACTTAATTTTGATTTTTAACATTCTCCCTTGCTTTTTTCCAATAAAACTTGTCCAAGAGCGTTCGGAGTTTTTGATTCCGCATATTTTTTTCTTGCTTTTCCGCCGTATGCGTAGAAAGTACCGCCGATTTAAAAAGGTGTAATTTTTGCTTGTTGATAATTTTAAAATGGTGTATTCTTTAAGAGAAATTAAAGTCAAAAAGGTGTAAATATGTATCGAAAGGCGTATAAAACTCTCTTAAAATGGAAGGATGAAGAAAAAGGGAAATGCGCCATTATGATTGAAGGCGCTCGCCGTGTTGGAAAAAGCTTTCTTGCGCAGGAATTTGCAAAAAATGAGTATGAATCGCATATCTTCATAGATTTTTTTTCTGCTCCTAATGAAATCAAAGAACTGTTTGAAAAATATCTTTCTGATTTAGACACTCTTTTTATGCGCCTTTCTGCCTATTATTCCGTAAAACTGCACGAACGCGACACGCTCTTTATTTTTGATGAGGTTCAGTTTTTCCCACGCGCCAGAGCCGCGATTAAATATCTTGTTGCCGACGGACGCTATGATTTTATAGAAACAGGCTCTCTTCTTTCCATCAGAAAAAATACACAGGACATTTTAATTCCATCGGAAGAACATCATATCCAGTTGAACCCCATGGATTTCGAGGAGTTTCTGCTTGCTTTAGGAAACGACACCTTGATTCCTGTTGTAAAAAATTGCTTTGAAAAGAAAATTCCTATGGGGCAGGCTTTGCATAGAAAGGCTATGGATTTATTCAGGCTTTATCTTATAGTAGGCGGAATGCCGCAAGCTGTAAAAGAATATTGTGAATCAAAAAATTTTGAAAAGGTAGATATGATAAAGCGGGAAATTCTGGAGCTGTATCGTAACGATATTCAAAAGCACGCAAAAGGCTCGGAATTAAAAGCGGAATCTATTTTTGATGAAATTCCTTCTCAGCTTTCTAAGCACGAAAAAAAATTTAAGCTGGCTTCCCTAAAAAAAGATGCAAAAATGCGCAATTATGATGACGCGTTTATGTGGCTTAAAGATTCTAGAATCGTAAACATTTGCTACAATGCTGATGAGCCTAATGTCGCATTAAAAATGAATATGAGCCGCACCACATTAAAATGCTACATGGCGGATACTGGACTTTTAATCAGCCATGCGTTTGATGAAAACGGTCTTGTTGCTGAAGAAATTTATAAAAAACTGCTTTTTGGAAAGCTTGAAGTAAACGAAGGAATGATTTTTGAAAACATTGTTTCCCAGATGCTTACAGCAAGCGGACACAAGCTCTACTTTTATTCAAAGTCTGACAATGAAGATTCAGATTCACGCATGGAAATTGATTTTCTTATTACAAAAAATAAGGTTACTTCGCGTCACAACATTCAGGGAATCGAAGTAAAATCCTCAAAGCGTTATACAATTTCTTCGCTTAACAAGTTCAGGAAAAAATTTGCAGAATATGCTGATAAATGTTTTGTCATTCACACCTCGGATTTTAAGGAAGAAAACGGCATTACCTACTTGCCAGTTTACATGGCAATGTTCTTGTAAAAATTTGATTTTTCACCCTGGAATTTCAACTCTCACTTCTGTTCCGGTTTCCTTGCCTCCAGGCGTGTTTATTCCCTATTTCACTCACCGAACTTTTTAATCAGTTCTTCGTGGTTCCTGCAGCCTGTTTTCTGATAAATTTTGGAAAGATAATTTTCCAGCGAGCGTTCGACAATATTCAGTTCTTTTGTAATCTGGCCGCGGCTTTTGCGTTCTATCAGCTTTTTGAAAACTGTCTGCTCCTGGCGTGTCAGGCCGTCAAAAACACTTTTATATGTAAAAAGCGGGGCTACAAGAGTCTGCTGCACATAAGTTTTGCCGGCAAGAATTGCTTCAATGGCTGAAAAAAGCTCACTCTCAGGGGCGGATTTTAGAACGAAACCGTCGGCATCGCCTTCAAGCGCAAGAGATACAATCCCCGGTTTTGCGAACATCGAATAGACAATGACTTTTACAGAAGGAAGATTTGCCTTTACCTCGCGCAGAATATCAAGTCCGCTTTCGTCGCCAAGGAATAAATCAAGAATCAGAATGTCCGGAAGCCTGGATTCATTTGCAAGGCAATAAAGCTTTTTGATGCATTCAGTTTTTGAAAAAGCATAGCCGCAGCAGGAATATCTGCCGCGCTCGGAAATCAATCCGCGGATTCCCCTGTTTGTAAGTGTATGATCTTCGACTACAAAAAAACTGACTTCATGTCCCATATTCTAATTCATCCTCTTAAAAATACAGATTTGTGTTCCCTCGCCGGGGGCAGAAGAAACTGAAAATTCGGCTCCAATCAGCTGGCATCTTTTTTTCATTCCGATAAGTCCAAAATGTTTTGCTCCGCCGATTCTTTTGTAACTTGAAAAGCCCTCGTACTGTTCTGCGTCATAATCAAAACCGCAGCCGTCATCACTTATAAAAATGTAAAGTCCTTTTTCTTCATTCTCGCTGGAATTTCTTATAAGAATTACCGCTTCGCCGGCATTTGCATGTTTTATTACATTTGTAAGGCTTTCCTGCGCAATGCGGTAAAGGCTCAATATATCATTTTCATTCAAAAAGGACGTGTCTGTGTCATCAGGCATTGAGATTCTGAATTTTACATCGCAGGTCTGAGCCATCGAAGCGCAGAGGTTTACAAGGTTTGCCCTTAAATCTTTTTTTGTAATATCAGCCGGCGAAAGATTGTAGCTTATAAGGCGCACGTCTGACAAGGATTTTCCCAATAGCTGAACCGCTTCCGGTATATTTTCCGCGCAATTCTTTTTTTCAAGAAGGGTCCTGCAATATCGTAAATCCTGGGCAATTGTGTCATGAAGTTCCCGTGCAATTCTGGCCCGCTCTGCTTCCTGCCCTTGAATCGTGTACAAAAGATATTCATTGGAATCTTTCAGATTTTTCTTTGATTTTAAAAATCTGATTAAAAGCAGCACGCTTACAAATAAAACTGCAAAAAACAGAATGTCAAAAACAATAAAGTAAGTTATGTAGTTGCGAATGATGTCTTCAAGCTCTTCGGCGGTCTGAGTTAGGTTCATATTGTTTTTCTCTCGATATAACGTTCGCAAAGACGATATGCACCGTATCCGGCAAAGGTTGCAATCAGACGGTCGGCAAATGAAATTGGAATCTGCGCCAGAATGCAGGAGGCAAGCAGACTAAAATGATGTTGAGCAAAAGACTTTGTAAAAGTTTTTATCGGATTCATCATGTCTGGCACGTCATAATAAATATAATGGAAATAATCTATAATTCCGCTTGAAATAATTGCGCACAAAGAAGAGAGCAGTGCTATCAAAACCAGATACAAGGCTGTAATCGCCGCGGAAATCTTAAAGTCATCCTTTCTGCGGGCAAAGAGCCAGGTGGAAAAGACAATCAAAATGCCGCAGACAGTATAGGCGAAGATAAAAGGATCAAAGACTCCTTTGTTGCAAATCCAGAGAAAAGAATTAATAAGATTGTAGCCGATTGAAACGCAAAGAGCCGGAAGAAGTCCGCAGTAAAATACAACAGCAACAGTAAAAATCGTATCGAAAAAAAGCGGAATCTTCAGCCCGTGATAAAAAATTGCCGGAACAATAAAATTCAGGATTTCCGCAATAACACAAATCACAACAGTTCTAAGAGTCTTTGGCATATTGTAGAGTATATCACAAAAATTGCTGTTTGTTGATGAAAACATTTTTGCTTTTGCCTGTCCTTTTAGCTGAACCGGAGACCGTGCTTGCCTCTCCATCTTGCAAGCAGAATCCGCTGGTCTCTGTCTGGAATATAATTTCGGTCTATCCGTTCCTGGAAAGTCTCTTTTCCGCGGACTTCAATGCAGATTTTATATTCATCATCTTTTGTAACGTATACGATTAGACATTCCTTGTTTTTTATACGTTCAGAATAACTTGCCACGCAGTTGTGAAGCGCGCTGCCGATTTCGCAGAGCTGGTAGGAATCTTTAGGCAGGCGGAATGAATATCCTCTGATTTCATCCTCAAGGCTTTTTTCTTCGTCTGTGTATGAAAAAATTATGTTCTTGTTTTCATACCGGTAGGCAAGGCTCGAAAGCGCGTTGTGATTAAATTCCGTAAAGCCATCGGTCATAATGTCATTTTTCAGCGTATCCGGAAGATGCCTGAAATATTTTTCGAACATCTTAAGACTGTCATAAAGATTGACAAAATCATACCGTATATGTTCTGTTCCTCTGAAAATTGTATTCATGGTGGCTTTTTGCCCGCGTTTTTTTATACTGTAACGGCAAAAGAATTCAAGCGATTTGGAATCCACATTGTCTATTATTCCGGATTTTTCTTTGCTTTTTATTACATAGTTATAAAGATTGATGTCGCGGAATCCTGCATCCTTAAGCCGTAAAAATGTGATTAGGACACCCGGCCGTTCTGCAAAAGCTTTCCGGAGTGTTTTTGTATTTTTTATTTTGTACTTTCTGCAAAAATGATTGAAGATTTTTGAATCGCTTCTTTTTGCGTGAAAGCGGATTTTTCTTTCCTGAATTTCCTTGCTGTTTATGATGTCATAAAGCTTGGGGCAGAAGGGCAGCATTGTAAGCGTATAAAATTCATGCAGTTTTATGCGCCTGCCTTTCATTTCCTTGCGAAAAAACTCAAATGAAACGCCGGTAAAGGCTTCTGCAAGCTCAAGAAGTCTCTCGTAGGATTTTTCGATTGCCTCATAAGGCAGAATATCATCAAGCTCAGAACAAAAGTCTTTATTGTCAGCCCGGGAATCTTTTGTAAAATCATCAAAATTGGCGGAGGCGTTTTTCATGTCAAAGACAAGGGATTTTTCCTTGAGGCGCGGAATTTCTGTTTCATAGTGCGGCTGCTCATTTTTGCCACGGGAAAATTCTGTAAAGGTAATTTTGAGCAAAAGATTTTCCGTGTCCGTGGTGATTTTTGCCTTGATAAAGTCCTTTTTTATTTTGCGCGAGTCGTAAAAATTTTCGCGGTTAAACTTCATCCTGTTCTTATAATTCCGATATATCAGAACCTTCGCCATTTCTTCTGCGGAAAAATCTTCTTTCTCAATGTCTGCGTAAAAAATATCTTCCGCGGAATTTTTAAGATATTGCTCAGCCTTGTAAGGAAACTCTACAAATTCTTCCGAATAGCCCATGCCTGGTTTGCACACAGAAAGGGGAAGCCACTTGTTTTTCTCAAAATCAAAATATTCATCCTGCTTTACGTAATCATTTTTTAATCTTACAGGCAGGATTTTTGATTCTGCTTCAAATGGCACAAAATCGGCGGATGAAAATTTTCTATATAATAAGTCTGTTGTAACCATCGCGCGCCTTACTCCCAATAAGAGCTGACTACAATTTCACCTTTACCCGAAAGCGCGATGACTGTTTTTATCATTTCATCACGGGCCGCATTTACGTCATCCGGTCTGACAGGACCAAAGAATTCCATATCTTCTTTAACACTGTTTGCAGCGCGTTTTGACATATTCCTGAAAATCTTTTCCTGAATATTCTCCGGCGCGTTTTTCAAAGCCATTGCAAGCGTGTCCCGAGCTGTTTCCCGCAGAATCATTTGGACTGAGCGGTCGTCAAGATTAGAAATCATGTCAAAGGTAAAAAGATTTTTTTCAATGCACATGGCAATAAGCGGATCTTTTTCAAAAAGCTCGTTTGTAGAAACCAAAAGCTTATCCTTCTGGCTGGAATTTAAATTCTCTGAAACAGAAGCGCACAACGTTTTTCCAAAAAATCCGCTGTCCTTTAATACCCTCATCGCCTCCGCGACAATCTCCGGGTCTGTGATTTTTTTGCCGGAAAGATTTTTGTAGACCTCTCTGACTTTGCTCTGTACCGGTTCCGGGAGATTCAAGAGCGCTTCTTCCGCCTGTTTTTGTCCCATATAAACAAGAAGTTTTGAAAGCGTTTTGACATAGCCGCCTGTAACATAATCAGTTAGAATTGCGGCTATTTTTTGATGCGTGTCCTCAAAACTTTTTAACACTGCATTTGTCATGATTATTTTGCTTTTGACTTTTCTTTATTCCAAAGGTCATAATCAATTTCAAATATTCTTACAACATCTTTTTCTGATTTAAGAAATTCTCCTTTATATTTTTCATAATATTTATTAATAACTTCTTCTGATTTATGAAATTCTTCTTTATGTTCTTCGTAATATTTATCAGCTGCATCCTGCCATTTTACCGGAGTAAACCACTCGCCGGTTATTTTATGAAGTGCAGATTGGTTATTGCTATCATAAATGAGCTTATATTTTTGAGGATTTATTAAAAAGCAGACCTTGCTTTCATAGCTGTAAGCATTATAAGGCGATTCTGCCCAGCCGCTATAAGTGCCATTTTGAATATTTTTTCTGTTGTCCCACAGATTTTTACAAAAATCGTCTGGCTTCACTTTTTTTGCTAATAACCAATGAAGTACATGCCATTCAGTACCAAGATTTAAAACGCAATCCTTAAATGATTCATAGGCATCATGTTCAATTGCCTCCATAAGCCACTTCCTGTAAATAAGCTTTACAGAAATATTGAATTCCCTTTTAAAATCTTCGCTATCCATAATTTATTCTCCGGAATTAAATTTTATAAACATTTTGTCATGTGATTCCATGACAAATACTCTATTCTGCGACTATTATGGCTTCAACAATTTCTTTGGATGAAGGGATAATTCGTCCACAGGAATTATAATGTGTTTTCCAATACGGTTCATCTAAAGCACTTATAACAACTCCTGTACGAGGACCTTCACTAGCCGAATTAATAAAGATATTTCTTCCATTTAAAACTCCTTTTCCTTCATAAATTCCAAGATATATTCCAACATGATCAATCCTTCCGTATGCACGAAAAAAAACAAGGTCACCAGGTTCAATATCTGAAAAAGAAATTTTCTTAGCAACAGCATATTGATTACGCGCTGTACGTGGAAGAATAATACCTGCTCCATTTTTTGCCGAATACTGAACAAAAGAAGAACAATCTAGCCCCATTTCAGGATCTTCTGATCCAAGAATATATGGGATGCCTCTCAAAGTAAGACTATAATTAATGAAATTTTGACGCATAGCAGAAAGTTCTTCTATATTCATATTTTTATAATCAAATAAATAATTTGATTTTTTATTTTTCAAACCTCCTTGGTTATATTTAAATATATTTTGTAATTGAAAAATCATTTTATCTATGCTTATACCATTTTTTAATGCAAACTTTTTTACCTTTAACCAGTTATGTCTTATAAAACTAGAAGCATTTTTCTTTGCCTCTTGTGTTTTAAAATAAATTGTTCTAGTTGTGCTATTCTTTATAACTAAACGATTTATTTGCATATCGACATTTTCAAAACGGCCTCTCATATTTGGAAAAATGGATCTTAAATTATCAACAAAAATAGTTTGGACAGTAGATATTATCTCACGAGTATTTATATCAAAATAATAGATAACAGCACTCAGTAAAATAAAAAATAGAATGCACATCTTTAAAATTTTTTTCATAATTCTTTATAATTCTAAAAAAACAATACTATAGTACGTTCTGATTGATAATAAATTTTGCATCTAAAACCTAACTATCTTAATACCCCCTAAAGAATCCAATGATAGGAACCACAAATGCTGATATACAAATGACATAGGCTAATATTACCGTTAATATTGTTAATATAATTCTTCTTTTTGAGATTTTTAATAAGATTTTTAATAAGAAATGTAATAAAATTGAAATTGCACTCGTACATGCAATAACTATTCCATTTAAAAGTAAACGTGAGAGTCGTGTACCTTTTGTAGCAAAAATAAAAACCGACAATTCATGTACAAACAATGCATCTACAATAATTCCTATTTCGAATGGTAAAAACCGGAAGATAATTGGATTTTCTTTACCTATACGGGAAAATCCAACAAAAAGTGGAAATATAATTGCTAGTGAAGGGTCATTAGTAAACATATTGAACCAAAAAGGTACGCTAAACATAAGTATAAAAGGCAAAAATTCTACTTTCGTTCTATCACAAATATTATCACAAATACGCTCTTTTTCCCATTTTTTGTTTGATTCTGCGTATTCTTTTTCACGTTTTTTTGCTAATACCGCTTGTTCTGCTTCCCATTTTTCTTGTTCTTTTTTCTCATTAATAGTTTTATTAATACTTTTAAATTTAACTCTATCTACTATAGCCCACTTTTTATTTCCATTAAGTTCATACACTGCAATACGTAATGAAGTATCGTTATCGTATTCAGCTGGTACTGAAAAATCAATTGTCTGTTCAATCTTTGAATAGAAATATCCGCCTTCCAAATGCCTCTTGTAGAACTGTCCGCCGTGTACCACCTCATTATTTGGCAATATAAAGTCTAATGTAATGCGTAAAGAGCCTGTAGGTTCGCTACCTTTGTTTAGTAATTTTCCTATTTTTACTGTCGCTTTGTCGCCTTCCCAGCTGTAGCTAGCATCGCTTATAATGATTTCGCTTTTTTTCCCGTTGTTACCGATTTTTCGTAATCCCTTGAACTTATTGCTGATTTCCTCTCCGTTAAACACAACAATATCATGGCCATAGTTCTCTTTGCTAAAATAAGTAACTGTTGCTTCTCCAACTTTACTACCTTTTCCGTCTACAGCTTTTAATTCATAAAGTTCAATTGTTGCATCATATACTCCCATAAAAAGTCAACGAACAAGTCGACTTTCTTAAATTACTAATTCATGGCA
>ERZ808275.673-NODE-673-length-12143-cov-3.940685_pt1 | contig 12143 bp, 15 predicted proteins | sample MGYA00520894_ERZ808275 | MGnify/ENA primary metagenome ERZ808275 (study PRJEB31516, sample SAMN03275598) | gut metagenome | biome: mammalia-associated habitat; material: feces | host: Papio cynocephalus | place: Kenya | collected 2012-08-03 ...
ATCACTACTGATTTGACAAATTTTAAGTGTAAAGAGTTCTCAAAACAAGAAACCCCAGATTTTGAGGTTGCAACGGCTATCAGAATTTCCTCAAGTATGCCAGGGTTAATGTCACCAATAAAGTTTGACGATTTGGAACTTGTAGATGGTGATTTGCAAAAAAGTTGGCCTTTGTGGAAACTATCAGAAAACTTATATCCTAGGGATGAAAGAGTTTTAGAGTTCCGTTTAGAAGGTGATTATGATAAAAATGGCAAAAATGCTATAGACTACATAAATACAGTCTATAGTTGTGTAACTTCAATTGCGACGAAATCTGTAGTTGAAGAATACGGTCACAAAGATAGCTTTGACTACGTTACAATTAATACTGGTGATATAGTAATTGTTGATTTTAACTTGTCGAAGGACAAGCGTGAAGAACTTATCAATGCAGGTTATAAGCAAACTATGGAATATTTTAAACAAGAATTACCTATAAAAAAAGAAAAATTAGTATCTGACTATAGAAATATCTATTCTTTGATTAAAAAATTGACCCACGAACTTGGTGATTTAAATGTTCAAAATGCAAAAGTCACTTTGGGTGAGATTTATATGGAACTTTGCGAATCAAAAGAAAATATTGATAAAAAATATTATAAAAAATTGCAAAGTGCAAAATTTAGACTAATGAACGAATTGAAGCCATCATTAATTTTGAAACGATACAATAAAGATAGCGTAAAATCGGTGAGAGAGGACTTTAGGCAGATAGAATTATCTATAAAAAATAGAATTGAAGAGCTTAAAACTTCAAGTGAACGACTTAAAAAATAGGTCGATTGTCTTTTTAATTATTTGCATATTAAAAATATTTACAAATGTTTACAAAATTCTGTAAGATATAATAATAAATTGATTTTAGCATGTTCTGTTTATTGTTGTAACTGTGGTATTTTTATATAAACAATCAGTTTTTAAGTTTAAAAAATCTACTAAAACCCTTATAAAAACCGCTTGCAATGAAAAATTTAGCGAATATGATAAAGTAACACATTAGTTGAAAAAGGAATAACTATGTCAAAAGACGTAATTGAATTAGAAGGTACAATTTTAGAATCAATGCCAAACGCAATGTTTCGCGTAGAGTTGGAAAATGGACACGAAATATTGGCACATATTTCAGGTAAAATTAGAAAAAACTTTATCAGAATCTTACCTGGGGACAAAGTCAAGGTTGAAATGACACCATACGACTTGTCAAGAGGCAGAATTACATTTAGATTAAAATAACACATGAATATAGAAAGGTAGAACAATGAAAGTTAGAAGTTCAGTTAAAAAGATTTGTGACAAATGCAAATGTATTAAAAGAAAAGGTAGAATCGCAATTATTTGTGAAAACCCAAAACATAAACAAAGACAAGGTTAGATTTTGTGTAGAGTGAGTGCTTCAGCACGAAACTCGAAGTAGCGAGGACATAGCGAATGACAACGATAGTGACATGAGCGACTTGTCCGAGTGAAGCAATAATCTAAATTGGTTCTAGTCGCGCCGTGTGAGTTTGCGAACGAACCAAATAAAATACCGCAAACGGTATAACTCAAAAAAGTAAAACACATTAAATAAAGGAAAAAGAAATGGCAAGACTATCAGGGGTAGATTTACCTCGTAACAAAAGAATGATTATCGCATTGACTTACATCTACGGTATCGGACCAGCTAGAAGTAAAGCAATTTTAGAAAAAACAGGTATCTCTGAAGATTTAAGAACAGACGATTTAACAGATGCTGATATTAAATTATTAAGAGAAGAATTAAGCCACTACGAAATCGAAGGTGACTTAAGACGTTCAGTATCAATGCACATTAAACGTTTACAAGAAATCAACTCATTCAGAGGAATGCGTCACAAACGTTCATTACCTTGCAGAGGTCAAAGAACAAAAACAAACGCAAGAACTCGTAGAGGTAAAAAAGGCTTAGCTGTAACTAAAAAGAAAACAGCTTAGTTGAGTTTTGAGTAAGCACGATAAGTGCAAAAAGAATGTAAAAATAAAGTAGAAATAAAGGAAATAAAACAATGGCAAGACCAAAAACAACAAAGAAAAAAGAAAAAAAGAACGTATTGCAAGGTGTTGTTCATATTCAATCAACATTCAATAATACAATCGTAACTTCAACAGATACTCAAGGTAATGCAATTGCTTGGGCAACAGCAGGTGCTTCAGGATTTAAAGGTGCTAGAAAAGGTACTCCATTCGCAGCACAATCTGCAGCTGAATCAGTTGCAAAAAAATCAATTGACCAAGGTATGAAAAAAGTAGAAGTTTATATCAAAGGACCTGGTTCAGGACGTGAAACAGCAATCAGAGCTATCCAAGCTGCTGGTTTAGAAATCACATTAATCAAAGACGTAACTCCAATTCCTCACAACGGATGCAGACCACCTAAAAAACGTCGTGTATAGTAGATGCTAATGAGCGAATGCTCAAGCAAATTACAAAAAGTAAAACAACATTAAAAGAAATAAAGGAAATTAGAAAAATGTCAAAATATACAGGTGCAAGAAATAAATTATTCCGTAACTTCGGAGTAAAAGACTTATCAAACAGAAAGTTAACTTCTTCTATGCGTCAAACAGCTTCAGGTCAACACGGTGCTGTAAGAAAAAAACTTTCTGAATACGCATTACACTTAAATGAAAAACAAAAAATCAGATTAACATATTTAGTATCAGAAAAACAATTCTCAAGATACTACAATGAAGCAGCAAGAAGAAAAGGCGTTACTGGTACAATCTTGTTACAATTGTTAGAATCAAGATTAGATAACGTATTATTCAGAGCTGGTTTCGGTATCACAAGAAAACAATCTAGACAAATCGTTAACCACGGTCACGTTCTAGTAAACGGTAAAAAAGTAAATATTCCATCATACTTATTAAAAGCTGGCGATGTAGTTACTATCAGAGAAAGAAGCCAATCTTTCTTGAAGAGCGTGTTAGAATTAATCGACATGCCTTGTGAATCAGCTTGGATTACAAAAGATGCAGATGCATTAAAAATCACTTTTGACAGAGTTCCAGAAAGAGAAGAACTTGACTCTGAATTAAAAGAACAACTTGTAATCGAATATTATTCAAAATAGTCAGTAAAAACTAACTAATTGAAGATATTTAAAACGTTGCTACAAATCCAAAAAATTAGGAGATAATAAGAAAATGGAATTAAAAATTAAAACAGTAAATACAACAACTGATTCAGACGGTTCTCAATACGGTAAATTCGTTATTGAACCTTTAGCAAAAGGTTTTGGTAACACAATTGGTAACTCTTTAAGAAGAGTATTGTTATCAAGCTTAGAAGGTACAGCCGTAACATCTGCAAGAATTGAAGGTATTACTCACGAATATACAGCAATTCCAGGTGTTTTAGAAGATGTTATTGATGTAATGTTAAACTTAAAAGGTTTAGTAATCAAAACTGATTCAAAAGAACCTCAACACTTAAGATTAGATATTGATACAGCAGGTCCTGTACTTGCAAGTGATTTACAATTACCAGCAGGTGTAAAAGTTGTAAACCCTGATTGGTTAATTTGTACAATTGCTGATGGTGGTAGCTTCCACGCTGACATCATTGTAGAAACAGGTAAAGGTTATGTTGCTCACGATGTACCAAGAGATGCAAAAGCTGGCGCTTCAATCGATATGTTACCAATTGACGCAGCATTTATGCCAATCAGACGTGTTGCATACAACGTAGAACCAACTCGTGTAGGTGATTCAATTGATTTCGATAAAGTTACATTAGAAATTTGGTCAAATGGTTCAATTGATGTAACAACAGCTTTATCTCAAGCAGCTCAATTATTGATTGATCACTTTATGCAAATCGCAGCAATTTCTGGTCAACCAGTAGTTGTTAACCAACCAAGCCAAGTTGTTGAAGATACAAAAGACGAAGCTGAAGAACCAACAACTTCAATCACAATTGAAGAATTGGAATTATCAGTAAGAGCTTACAATTGCTTAAAAAGAGCAAGCATCAACTCAATGGCTGAATTGTTAAAGAAATCAGAAAATGATTTATTAAACATTAAAAACTTTGGTAAAAAATCTTCAGATGAAGTTATCGAAAGATTACACCACTTCGGTTTAGACTTAGCTCCAAGCCCAGAATTACCAGAAGAAGAAATGGTTTAATAATTAACTTTAAAAAGAACAAAAATAATATATAAAGGAAAAAACAATGAGACACTTAACAAAGAAACATACGCTAGGCAAAGCTCAAGACCAAAGAGATGCTCTATTGCGTGCTTTAGCTACTGAGTTATTAACTCACGGCGAAATTAAAACAACATTGGCAAGAGCAAAAGCTTTAAGACCTTATGTTGAAAGTTTAATCACATTAGCTAAAAAAGGTGACTTAAATGCTCGTCGTCAAGCAGCAAAATTTATTTACGACAAAGAAATCGGCAAATATATTGATGTTGCAACAGGTGAAGTATTTGAAACAGTTGAAGAAGGTAAAAAACTTCCAAAACAAACTGTTTTAAGAAAGTTATTCTGTGTAATCGGTAAAAAATATACAGACCGTAACGGTGGTTACACAAGAATTTACCACCTACCACCAAGACGTGGTGATGCAAGCGAAATGGCATTAATTCAACTTGTATAATAATGACCCGATATGCGTTTTTAATACAATATCAAGGTAAAAATTATGCAGGTAGCCAAATTCAACTAGACCCGAATGAATTAGAGCAACCCACTCCGACCATTCAGGGGCTACTGGAAAAGGCAATATGCACAATAAGCGGAGTTCAACCAACTCTGGATAATCCAAGACCAATCAAAACGGTCTTTTCCGGAAGAACTGATGCAGGGGTTAACTCAATCGGACAAACAGTTCATGTTGATTTAGATAACAATATTGTTGCTTCTAAGTTTATCAATTCAATAAATGGACTATTACCGAAAGACATATCAATCTCTGATGTACGCGAAGTAGACAGTTCATTCCACGCTCAAAAATCAGCTAAGAAAAGGTATTACAGATACGTTTTCGTAAACAGAGAACAGCGTAAAGCGTTCGATGGTGATTTATTGAGAGTAGAAAATAGCTTGAATATAGAAAGAATGAATAAAGCTCTAAGTTACTTAGTTGGCGAACATGATTTCACTAGTTTCAAGAATTCTGGAAGTTCAAATCCATATACAGTTTGCGAAATTTCTGAAGCGAATTGTTACAGACATGAAGACTTAATTATATTAGATATTTCTGGAAACAGATTTTTGTATAATATGGTTAGAATAATAGTTGGAACGCTGTTGGATATTGAAAGGAATAATAAATCTCCTGAATTTATGGACGAGGTTTTAAAAGCCAAAGACCGTAAAAAAGCAGGAAAAACCGTTAGTCCAAGTGGATTAACATTATTGAAAGTAGATTACTAAAAAAAACATAAATGGAGAAAAAAGCATGAAAACTTATTCAGCAAAACCTCTTGAAGTAGAAAGAAAATGGTACGTAATCGATGCTACAGATGAAATCTTAGGTCGTTTAGCTGTACGTGTTGCTAACATTTTAAGAGGTAAAAACAAACCAGAATATACACCAAATGTAGATACTGGTGATTTTGTTATCGTAATCAATGCTGACAAAGTAAGAGTTACAGGTAACAAAGAAACTGACAAAATTTACTACCACCACACAATGTATCCAGGTGGATTAAAATCAGCAAGTTTCAAAGAATTAATGGAAAAAGATCCAAGATTAGCAATTGAAAAAGCTGTAAAAGGTATGCTTCAACACAATACTTTAGGTGCTGAACAATTCAACAAATTGAAAGTTTACGCAGGTAGCGAACATCCACATGCTGCACAAAAACCTATCGTATTAGAAAAGGAGGCTAAATAATGGCAACAAATAAAGAAGTTATGGCAACAGGTCGTAGAAAGACATCAATCGCTGTAGTTAAACTTGTAAAAGGTAAAGGTCGTATTTTCGTAAACGGTAGAAAATTATTAGACCACATTGGCAACAGACCAGCTATCGAAATGATGGTATTCCGTCCATTAGTTTTAACTGAAAATCAAGACAAATATGATGTAAGAGTTAAAGCTGTAGGTGGCGGTGTTGTTGCACAAGCTGGTGCTATCAGACACGGTATCGCAAGAGCATTGGTTAAAGTTAACGAAGAATACAAATCTGTATTAAAATCAGAAGGTTTGTTAACTCGTGACCCACGTGTTAAAGAACGTAAAAAATACGGTCAAAAAAGAGCAAGAAAAAGATTCCAATTCTCAAAACGTTAATCTTTTATTGTTCAGAAATTTTCTGCATACATTATATACAAACGGCATGCCAAAAGCATGCCGTTATTAGTTATTGAAATATTTACTCTTTCAGACTTTGCGTAGGCTGAAGCGAAGCGGAACGCCGAAGTAGCGAGGACATAGTGAATGACAACGAAGTGAAATGAACGACATGTCCGAGTGGAGCAATAGTCTGAACATAGCGTCAATACTGAAAAGGCAATTTTTTAAACCAAAAATACTTAATATAAGAGTAAGCGATAAGCAAACAAACAATTTAATAAAAAGGATAAAAGATATTGGTACATCAATTTATATGTACTGATACGAACAAAGATTTTTATACTCTCTCTCTTAATATCCTCGTGTTTATTTAATGTCTGCCAATTCTATTGACAGACTTTTTATTATCCTTTTTTGACGTGATAAAATTTTAAAACTTGCAAAGGTGAATCTTGCAGTTAAAAGCAAAGCTGCATAAGTTTGCAAAAAAAAAGAGGGCGCCTGTTAAACCCTCAGTACTTGAATTTACTCTAAAATTTTCTCTCTCTGTATAGAAATTTTCATGTCAAACCTAGCAGTGCTATAACAGCACTGCGGTTTGTTATTTCGGCTATAACTACTGTAAAAAACAGTAATAAAAAAGCTTTTAGTATTTCCCGAATTATTCGTGTATGCATAGCCTTAGTATTTTTGCTTTTTATTTGCTTTGCAAATAAGCGCTCAAAAAGGCTATTTGCACAGGTTGGTTCGCTCGTTTTGCTAGACGACTTCACCCTACCGAAAATTCGTTAAGATGATACCAATCTCATTGCTTCTTGTAGCAATTCTTTTTGCGATGAAATCAATTTGTTAGCAAGTTCCATTTGAACTTTTGCTTGTTGGTAGTTAGCGATGTTATCTTTGAAACCAACGTTTGACAATTCTAACAAGCCTGAACGAATTTCGTTACGTCCTAAAACTGGTCTGCCAGATTCTTCTGTTTCAATGTATTGACCGTCTTTAATTTCATACAAACCATTTTTGTTGTGGAAACTCATTGTAGCGATTTTGTACAAAGGAACTCGTTTTTTACCACCATCGGCTTTACCATAGATAGTACCATCGTTTTTAATTTCGTAATCATCGTACTTACCTAAGTATTTACCATTGTTAGGGTCAATCCAAAGTTTAATGTTTGTTGTTGGTACATCCAATGCACCACCTTTTGTGATTGTTTCTTCATAAAGGTCTGCACTCAAGGATTTTGTACCAGCCATGATTTCACCTTTATCATTCAAGATGTAACCTTGAACAGTGTAACCATCTTTGTTGGTATAAACACCTTCGTTATTAAAATCAAATTCACCGTGTCTTGTGTAAATTACTTTACCTTCATCAGTACGTGTAACAAAGAAGCCTTCACCTTCTAGGAATAGGTTTGCATTTGCTGTACCAGGTGTAGATTTACCTTGACCAAAGTTTTTATCGCAATTATCAAGAACAGCGCCACCCAAAAAAGTTTTAAAGGTTACTTTATTTTCCTTAAAACCTGGAGTATACATGTTAGTCATGTTTGTTGTAAGGGTATTCATCCATTCTGTTGTTGCCTTTTGCGTATTAAGCGCAGTTACAAAAGAATCATTCATAGCCGTTCTCCTTATTATTTCTATTATTACGTTTTTCTTCCTTGTCTTTTCTTGATTGGTCACGGTAAGACAAGTTTTCGTATTCTAATCCTTCATCGTTAAATTTTTGTTTCAACAAAGGAATATTAGATTTTAAGTATTGTTCTACTGCTGCATCTCCAGGTAAAAATTCTGCTGAAATTTTACCATCACGGTTAACTTTTAAAATTACAGATAAGTCTTTGTCAAAGTCAACACGGAAAGATTTGTTTGTTTCTTGAGATTCTTTTAATGCGTTTAATAAGCTCTTTGAAACTTTTGCAGAATGAGTTTCTTCAACATCTTTAAGTGTTGTTTGATTTGCCATATCTGTTGCTTTAGAGTCTTGTGCAACTTGGTTGTTGTTTTCAACTAAATTTTGGAAGAATTTTGCATCTGCTTCAGTCATTTTTATTGCTTTTTCTTCCGATTTTTTAGCTGATGTAGAACTTGATTTGCTTGCTTTCTTTGTACTTGTAGTTTCTAAGTTGGCATCAATGAATTTAACAATGTCACTTGTTTTTGAAGTTGTTAAATTTTCTTTCAAGTCTTGTACAGGCGAAATTGGAGCGAAAGTGATAACTTTCATGTCTTGAGCTGGTTTTTCTGTTTTGTTTAAATCAACTGGATTAATTTCTCCAACTTCTGTTGCTACTGTATTTTTAATGATGGTTGTATCATTGTCAACTTTTGAATTAGAAATAACTGATTTTTTGTTATCAGATTTTTCTGTTTTTGAAACTTTTTCATCTTTTAACAATGATTTGATGTTATTGCTTACAGCGTTAGCTTTTTCTAGCGAACTTGTATTTTTTGCAAATTTGTCGTTAGCTACAAATTCAATTTCATCAGTAATTGCAGGCTTGACGTCCTTTGTTTCAACGTTTTTAACTTCTGCTTTTACATCAGTTTTTATTTGAGTTGTATCATTTTTTACGTCATTTTGAGGTAGGTTGGCTTTGTTATTATTTTTAGTAACATTTGTAACTACTTCATCTTTAACAATGTCTAAAGATTTTGTTTCTGCATTTGCGATAGAACCAACAACTTCAACATCATTGTTTTTTTCTGCAACTGAATCGGTAATATCTTTGTTTTGAGTTGTTGGAACAGTGTTAACAATGTCAAAATCAACAGGGATATCGTTTTTAGTAGTTTTGTCAATTACTAAATCGTCTGCCATTTTTAAATTATCTGAATTGTTAGAAATTTCAACTGTATCAACATCGCTTGAAACTTCTGCGTTGTCGTTCAAGTTTGATTGTTGATTTCTGTTATTGCTTGATAAATCCAATAAATCAGAGTCGTTAGAGTGTTCTCTATTTAATTTTGATTTATCGTTTTTTTCTGTTTCAATTTCTTTGTCTGATTTAATTGCAGTTGAAACTTGTGCAATTTGGTTTTCATTTTTGTTAGCTTTTAATTCAACTTGTTTGTTGTTAACCAAAACGATTTCTTTTACTAGTTCTTTTTCTGCTTTTTGGTGAATAGAAAGTTTTTGGTTTTGAGTTAAGTTTTCCTTATTTAATGTTTTGTCAAAAGTTGTTTTACTTTCAGTTGTTGAAACAAATTTAAAATCTTTTGTTGAAGTAGCAGTTTTGTCTGCATTTTCAGTATTTGCTGGTTTTACATCTGTTTTAACGTTGTTTGCAACATCAATGTCTGACATCATAGATACTGCATCTTTAAAAGAAGTACCTTCTGCTGTTTTAACTGCAGGCTTTGTAGTGGTAGTTTGTGCTACCTGAACATTGTTATCAAGTTTTTGGGTTGATGTTTTGTTAATTTCCATGTTCTCTCTCTATGTCCTTTTGATATTGCTCTAATAATTCTTGCTCTTCTCGTGTTTCTCTTGATTGTTGGAAGTATCTTTGAACGCCTAGTTCTGACATATTTTTCAGTTCTGCAGCTTTTTCTTCTGCAATGTAAGCATCTCTTGATTTTTCCTTGTGTTTTTCAAGAACTTTTACCGCTTGTTCTAATTCTACAAGTTTTTGCATTTCTTGTTGGACAATTTCTTCTTTTTCTTGTCTTACTAGTTCAAGTTGTTCGGCTTTTTCCCACAAGTGATGCAAGTAGTTGTCATAAGCTTCCATCATTGTGAAATCTGCGTGTCTTTGGTTTTGTTTTGTGACTTCAATTTCCGTGTTGTTTCGTTGAATATCCGCCTCAGCCTCGTATAGCGCTTGCTGAGCTTTTTGAAGAACCATTAATTGTTCTTCTTTTTTACGTATTCTAAAATCAAGTACTTTTTGTAGTCTATAAACGAAAGGCATATTACACTCTCACGTTAACATTATGGGGCATAATGCATTAAGTTTATACATCTATTTGTATGATTTATTTAATAATTTATTTTTAAAAGTCAATAATTTTTAAAATTGGGCAATAATTACTCTATCAATTCCTGCTAAATCTTTTTCTATTTGAATATTTTTGTAGTTGTTATTTTCTAAAATATTCTTTATCGCTTCACTTTGACCTAATCCCATTTCAAATAATAAGTAGCCCTTTTTATTTAAGTAATTTTTTGCATCTTTTGAAATTTTTTCGTAAAATTCTAATCCTTTTTCATCGCTTGTGTAAAGTGCTAAATCTGGGTCAAAAGTAACTTCTTTTTGAATTGTAGCTTTTTCGCTTAACGGGATGTATGGCGGATTTGAAATGATTAAATCGTATTTTTGGCTAACGTTTTCAAGCAGGTTTGATTGTAAAATTTGTACTTTTTCAGTTAAAGCTAAATTTCTAATATTTTCCTCAGCTATTTTTAACGCATTTTCAGACACGTCAAGGGCGGTTGATTTACTCAATGTATATTTTGCTATAGAACATGCTAAAATGCCCGTACCAGTCCCGACATCAAGTGCAGATTTAAGATTGTTTTTATTAATTATGTCAATAGCTTTTCTTGCTAAAATTTCTGTTTCATCTCGAGGGATAAGTGTGTCTTTAGAAACTTTAAATTTATCACCCATAAAATATGCAAAACCTAAAATTTGTTGAATTGGCATACGAGTTTGAGCGCGAAGTTGGGCTTTTTCTTTTACAAGGTTAAGTTTAGTTTCATCTAAACGTTTGCCCATAACAATATCTACGGCACTATAACCGCAAAAATGTTCAATGAGCATTTTAACTTCTGCATTAGCTTCGTTTTGTTCAATCCCCGCAGAGGTCAATATTTTCACTATTTCTACTATACTCATCTAAAATCTCACTTATCATTGTTTTTAAATCATATTTTGACAAATCTTTTGTATCTTTTTTGTCTATATTATATTTTTTGCACAAACGCTCATAATAATAAAGTTGTTTTTTTGTTGGAGGTTCTTTTTGCATTTTAACATCTTGCAAAAATTTTCTTTTTTGTTTTTCAAATGCTTTTTGTGCTTCAATTAAAGGTTTTTGAATTTCTTTGTAATTGTAATAAGATTTGCACTCTTTTAGATATAAAAGAGTGTCAGACTTAAAATCTTCGTCATAAAGAATATCTTTCAAAAATTCAAAATGAGGATTGTCCATTTTGAAATAATATTCTTCGTCTTCGACAAATTTTTCATAAATTTCATGGACGTCAAAATCAGGACATTTTTTTACTAATGCCCTTAAAAAGTTACATAGCGCTGATTTTTGAGTTTTGCTCAGAGCTAAATAAATTTTGTTTTTAACGTATGACATAACATAATATTAACGCAAAATATCTTTAACAGATAATTTTTCACCGATTTTTGCGTGGTGAAATGCCAACATTTTCTTATAAATAGGATTAGAAACGTTAGTTGTTGGAACAGAAACAGTTTTTTCTTCTTTTTCAACGGGTGTTTCAACTTTATCTAAAACTTGTAATCTATTACTTTGTTATCCATTTCAAAATCCTCTTTTAAATCTCTCGTACTTATATAAAGATTTTTTTTAGAAAAAAATTGCCTTTTTTGTATGATTTCATATTAACAAATCTTTACAAATATGTAAATAATGTGTAAAATGTAATTTGTAAAAAATGGTTTCAAATCATGTAGACATCATGGTTTTAGCCTTTTGTAAATTTTTGTAAAATTTTATGAATCTTGGCTGAAATCATGACAATTACTGAGCGATAAACCCCTTTATATAAATATAGTATTAGTATAATTATGGATAAACTATGGCGTTAACACTAGATAACATCAGACAACTCTATAATTTACAAAAGGCT
>ERZ808275.674-NODE-674-length-12139-cov-23.313721_pt1 | contig 12139 bp, 17 predicted proteins | sample MGYA00520894_ERZ808275 | MGnify/ENA primary metagenome ERZ808275 (study PRJEB31516, sample SAMN03275598) | gut metagenome | biome: mammalia-associated habitat; material: feces | host: Papio cynocephalus | place: Kenya | collected 2012-08-03 ...
TATGATAGAATAAGACAAGCCTAGTTTTGGGCTTGAGAGATATAAAGGAGACAGAAAGATATGGCAACAACCAATCTACCAATCACAAAGCCATTGTTCAGTGGCAACGTAAAAGCTCAGGGTCTTCTAATGGAGATAGACACTAACGGTCTCCAGTATGGATTCATAGTAGACCCAGCATCGACAAGCATTCCTTTTGGGGCAGTAGTCCAAAAAGGCGCTTCTGACAACCTTGTAAAGGCAGGAGTATCCGCAACAGCCACAAACAACTATGGCATTGCTGTTTACTCGGAGGCAATCAGCACATCAAGACCAGCATCAAGCGATGTATATCTTGCTGGCATGCCAATCAACGTATTGCTTGACGGCTACATGTGGTTCTATCCAGAGAACATGGCAGGTGTCACTAGGGCATCAAAGGTCTTGGCTGACAACGCAACAGGAGCAATCTCATTCGGGGCACAAGCCACAGAGGATGTGAACACAGCTCTTACATGGGCAAAAGTAGTCCTTGTTGACGAGAAGAAAACTAGAGTACTAGTGAAAGTTGATGTTTCACTAGCTTAACATAAGGAGACAATAGAAATATGGCAACTTTCAGACTAGGAAAAGAATTTGCAGGACTCCAGCCAAAGCTTGAGAAACTGTTTGCAAAGAATGGTGTCGGTGGCAATGGCTATACCGTTGCAATCGGAATGTCCAGCGACCCAGAGTTCTCTACTCCATCTACTGCTATCTACAATCCGACAGCAGTATGCGACTCGGCTCTCTTGGGAGACCAGCTCTTCGAGAGCGATGCTGACAAGGCAGAGTACGACAAGAACCCATCGGTATACGGATTCAAGCCTGTATACAACTTCGCAACAAACAAGTTCGACACAAGATTCACAAGAATCCCGACACAGGACTCCTTGCTTGACGGGCAGGCTATCGCACCATGGAATGCATCGTACTTCCCGAAATTGTTCGTACAGCCTCTTATCTCTACACATGGCTTGGACATGGTAGACAGATACACAGGAGACAATCCTTTCGCTGAGGTTATGAACCTTGTACTCGCAGGCTATGCAGGCAATGCTATTGCTGAGCAAGCAGGCACAATGCAGAGCAACCTCAACCACAATGTGGCAGTCAAGTCAGGAATGATGACACAGGCTGTTATCAACGTAAAGGTATTCTACAACTACACACTCGAGGAGGAGCAGAGATACGCAAGGGGCAACAACCCTTATGGCTCACAGCTCAGGGACCTCAAGAAGCAATATGCGGAGAAGATGCTCAAGCTCACTCTTGATGTATTGGCATACTATGGAAACGCTTCCACAGACACAACAGGATTGTTCAATGTCAACACAGCAGAGGAATGGGCAGACCAGACAATGACAGAGATTTCAGCGGATGCCACAAACACTACAAAGGGCTCTACTGCATACCAGCTCTTGTCAAAGGCTATCATCAAGTTTGCTGAAGCCAACGTTAACATGCCTGACAGAATCAAGGTAGGAATGTCATTGACAGCATACAATCTTCTTTCATCCATGCCTTACTCCGATGCATACAATGGTCAGAGTGCCCTTTCCGTATTGAAAGAGAACTTTGGGGCTGGAAGAAACGAGTTCGGTCAAAAGCTTGCAATCGACTTCTACTGCGACCCTCTCTTGAATGCACAGACAGACTACAACAGCACAAAGCTCGACAACTTGATTATCACAGCTCCAAGCGTAAGCGGTCAGTCGACTGTAATGGCAGGAATGCCTCTTGAGAGATTCATGTATCCAGTATATCCAACACAGTACGAGACACAGTACTGCATAATGTCCAGATGGGCAGGAATCTTTGCACCTATGGCATCAGCTGTCAAGGTATACAAGGGATTCGGCATAAACGCATAACATTAGTTATCCATGGCTTAGTTCTTCATGACTTTGCTTGTATTATTCCTTTAGGGACTAGCGATAGTCCCTTTTTTCTTGCGATATTAATAGCTATATAAATATCGCCAAATGCATTACAATGCGTTACAATGATAATAGATTCACCAATCTTAAGGAGTTGTATATGAAATTCGTTATGAACAATGACATAACATCATTCAAGGTAAGGGGATGCGACAAGGAGTTCGTATCTGGCAGGGCAACGATACTGGAGAATGCGGAGTTTGATGCATTGAGAAAGAACTCGGCTATGTTCAGGGATTACTTGGACAAAGGCAAGCTTGTTGTGGCAGACGAGATGCGAGCGGACTGGCTTCCCTTGGAGGAACAGCTTACAGAGGCAAACAAGATGAACAACAAGCTGGTATCCGAGAACAGACAGCTCAACGACAAGGTAGCCTCCTTGGACAAGGAAGTGAAAAGGCTGATGAAGAAGCTCAAAGAGCAGACGGAAGCATTAAAGGGAAACTGATATGGGACGCATTGAAGTAGGACGATGGGCTGGTGTTATTGGTAGTGATGGCGGGATTAACTACCAGCCTGTGGATTTTAGCCAGACTGCAACGTTTTCAGTTACAGCCCGCTTAGTAATAAAGCGTGACGGCGTCGAGCTACTCAACATAGAGTTAGCTCCTAAAGAAAAGTATCTTAAAAATGGGATGTGTCTTTTACCAGCCAATACAAGTGATATGTATATAGTGATTGTGCCGTACTTCACTTTAGATGCAAGCGGTACTCCTGTGGCTGGCTCATTTAAACCAAATGGCATTTGTTTTAATTTAGGAGTTCCCACTGACTCTGGATATCCAGGGGCAAATGCAGAGATTGTATTCTTTGATGAAGAGATTGCACAGCCTATAAAATTGCAAGAAAAGAGCGTGACTGTTGCGGATGATACAGTTATCCTCCCAGACGATGGCTATGACGGCATGTCTAGTGTAGCTATCACACTTGAAAACGGCAAAACGCCAGAGGCTTTCTCTATAGACAGCTATACGCCAGACGATTTCCCATACAAGAGTGCTTTCACAATAGACTGGACTTCCGCTATAGCTCTCTCATGCTTTGACAATGCAAAGGATTTCGTGGAGACCTATTTCTATGGTGTGCTTTATGACTTGATACCAAGGATAAATGTTCCAGAGAATATTGTGATAAGAAAGCAGAAGCTGTTCTTGGCGAATGCATTGGCATGGTATATGACGGATTTCTTTGGGACAACCATGGGAGCAACCGCACCTACAACAGGTCTGTTGCCTATATCGCAAAAGAACATAGGCGGTGTATTCATCGGGTTTGCTAAGACCGAGTCACAGCAAGCCATCAAGGCTCTTGAGTCCAACCAGTTTGGTGTCATGTGCCTTAACCTATTCTACTCATGCAAGGAGAGATACGCATTGTATCAGTAAGAGATGCCAAGCCTAACAGATAGCCAAGTAGCCACAATGAACAAAGCATACATGAAAGAGCTCAACAAGATGATGAAGAAAGCAACAGTAAAGCGTGATGTCGGTGTTGGGTTCGACAATCAAATCCATATTGGAGAGCCTGAGCATGGTGCAGTACCTATGCCGTGTGCGATGCTTGCGGAGCTACTGAATTATGGGCATTATGAAGAGAAAAAGAATGAAGAGGGAGTTGTAGTTGGGGTAGATTTCATTCCTCCACGTCCTTTCATGTCATATTGGATAAACAACACAAGAGGCGTAAACAGGCTTGTAGACTATGCGAGGAAGAACTATTTCAAGTTCAACTACAAGGAGGCTGGCAAGATAATGGAGAAGTACATCAAGCAGACGGTCTATGTAGGAGAGAACTTTACGCCTAATGCCAAGATGACTATCGAGATAAAGAAATCTGCCAGACCGCTTATTGATACCAATGAGCTTATGGATAAGATGAAGATTGTAGAGGTGGTGCATTGATATGAGCGGTATATATGGTTCTATGCTTAGCTACTTTCCAGAGCTATTCAGGATTTACGAGATTCATCCTATGTACAAGTCCCCAAATGGAGGGATGAGCGTTGATACAGACCCAGAGCATACCTTTGAGACAATCAATGGCATCCTATTGGATGGGGCAGGAAAAGGCGGATGGTCTATTAGGTCTTTCAACTTCAAGAAGTACGACAACAGGCTTGTGTTCTATGGCGAAAAGGAGTTCTGGTCATACAGGAACCTTGATGACTACCTCCCTAAGGATACAGATTACGACAAGCCTTGTGCATATGCTATCAAGGATACCCATACATCGGCAGGCAAGGTCTACTACTGCCAGATTATGAGCAAGGTATCATGGGGCATGGAGGGAGATTTCTACAGATACATCATATCGATAATAGGAGGAAACGATGCCATTAACAAACAAGACGCTTCAGCAAGTGATTTCGCAAGTTTTCTTTCCTAAGGCAAAGGGCAAAAAGGTATTTGTCTGGGGAGATGTGGATACATCGCAACGCTCCGTATTGGATTCTGGCACAGTATGCTATGTATCGATAGAGACCATGTCCAACTTCACGTTGCCTAGGTTCGACAATGGAGTGTACCGAAAGGATTGCCAAGCCATAGTAGCATTGCGGTTCGCAGGCGTTGATGCGTTCACCTATGCAGAGCAGGCACAGTTCCTGCTGTTCAACAGAAAGGCACAAGAGCTGTTCAGGGACGAGGGGTGCGAGATACTAGGGGCAACCAGCACATCCGCAGAGCCTTTTCTGTTTGGGGACAACAATATAGCAACAAGCGCAAATGTAAGGATAAAGCTTAACTACACAATGGTGATAGACCCATCCCAGTCCAAGCTTAACCATGCGATTATAGACGGAGGCATTAAGGTTGAAACACCATCAAGATAAAGATAATATTATGTATAAGATATTTGTTTCCTATTTAGGGAATTAAAGGAGATACAGATATATGGCAGAATACAAAAACTCCATAGCACAAGATAGGGTGCAATTCCCTATAGAGACAATCATCCGCCCACAATCTGGCGAGCAGTTCTCAAAGGTGGCTATCTATATCGATAGTACGGATGTTGCCACATACCTTGGAAAGGAAGTCCAAGCAGGTGGCATGACAACTATTCTTTCGTCAAACTATGCAAGCGAGACAAAAGGTGCTCTTCTTAACCACCTTGCTCTTTTCTTTGCATCCGCTACAACTGGTGTTGTATACGTGGTTGTGGCACAAGCGGACGATGAGGATTTGTCTAAAACATTCGCATCCACAAAGGAGATGGCATACTTCAAGACAGCTCTTTCCGAGACAAAGATGGTGGCAATGAACACAGCTATCGCAAAGCTTTGCGGTGCAAGCGTTGAGGATTCACAGCATTTCGTTACAGTAGCAGACGCTATCACTGGTGGTGCTCTTCCTGCTGATTCGCTTTCAAAGGCTCTTGTCGATGCAAAGTATCCATCTTTCGTCAAATACCATCCGTCACAGGATATCGCTATCGCACAGATAGGAAAGACGATTTCCACAACCAATGGCTCGGGCACGCCTGTTGGCAACTCGCTTGATATGATAGCGATGACAAACATAACAGCATCTGGTGCGGATGAAGCCAATCTGTCTACTGATTCAAAGAGCAATCTTGACAAGATAAGGGTTGGATATGCAACATCTGTAAGCGGTTCTTCAACATCTGTAGCTATCGAGGGCTCTATGGACTTGGCTGGCAACTCGGTAGGTGCGAAATGGATGAAAGCATATATATCATACATGTGCAGAATCGAGACAGCGGGCTTCATAACACAGGGCAACATATTCAACAACTCGACATCCTACACGACAATATGCGCAATCCTTAGAGGTCAGGTATCCTCATTCGAGCAGATTGGCAGGCTAAAGGATGTGTACTACAACTTCCCGTCCTATGCTGAGGCTGTAAAGGCTAACTACATATTCGGCGATACCATCAACATACCTACTGCATGGGAAGCAACATATGTGGACAATGTAAGGGAAGTCAGAATCTATGGTACTCTCTATGTAGAGCAACCAACAAGGTAAAAGGTAAAGGAGATAAAAGATGGCTCAATCCACAACAATAAACAGTGGCTCGGTAGTAGTCACAATGAAGTTCCCTCTATACAGAGGAGGAGCGACAATCCCAGTAAGCGGTATCCTATTGGAGGGTGAAGCTATCACCACATCCCCATTGGTAGACCAGTCAGCAAGAGTTGCGACAGTCAATGGCGGTTCTATAGTGAACATCAACTCCAACGGTGCTGGAACAGGTACAATGACTGTTGTCTATGATGACAGCTTCAACAACGCTTGGAAGATTGCATCGGAGATTGCATACTCAAAGAATGGCGAGAACCTCCAAGGTGGCATAATCACAGTAACCATGGAGTACAACGGACAGCCTAGGACAATCCAGTACATAGATTGCGTATGGCAGAATGTCCCTATCTTCTCTCTCAATCCTATGTCGCCATCATCCGTATCGCTGTCTTTCAACTTTGCAGACCATACGACAATAGGTGCTGAGGTTACAGCATAATAGACCTAACAGGCATAGTATAGCTAAACAACATATTGGGGAGCTAACCTCCCCTTTTTAAAAAGGATGTGCATATGATACTTAACGAGGAAAATTACAAGGAAGATGTAGAGGTTATCGGACAAGCTTTCGATGACAATGCATACTCGCCATCGGACTTCTCCATCGATATAGACGGAGATGTGAGCATAAAGGTTCTGGACAAGGTCAGGATACTCTCAAGGCTAAGCGAGTTCATAGAATCCAACGAAGCTGAGTTCGAGATGGGGCTGGAGCTTGTCAAGAAGTACCTCAACGGCAAGCAAATCAGGTTCTACCTCAACGGCAAGGAGATAGGGAACATAGTGTACGACAGCAAGGTTGATTTCGATATCTATCCAGTGTTTGTCGAGTATCCTATCCTATTGAAAGTCCTATGCTCTAGGATGCTTGGATATGCATCAAAAAATTCGATAGGCTGTTTAGTAAACGAGAAGTGCAAACCAGCCCAGAAGACGCAAGAAGCGTAAGCACATTCAAGCTTGTGAACAAGGGACGCATGAAAGAGTTGCTGTTCCTTTACTACAGCTGGTGCAAATACTTCTCGAGAGAGCCTAGCGATGATGATGACTTCATCGATGGGCTGATGTTCATGGAAGTATCGCATGACTTGGAGGAGGATTCCTACAAGAGAGTGATGCAAAGACATGCTAGAACAACTAGAACAAGATGAAAGATGAATTGGAGATAGGTTATGGCAGAAGAGGGATTCTATGTATATGCTAGGTTCAGGGAGACTGGTGCTGACAAGGTTATCTCAAAGCTCAAGCAGGTAAATGACCTAGTTACCAAGATAAACCATCGCAAGATAAAGATTCATGTAGATGACAAGTCCATTGATAATATCGCAGAGAAGATACAGAGGAAGCTGGATACATACAAGTTCACAATCAACATAAACGGAGTGAACATGTCCAAGTCCACGGTTACAGGCTCTCAAGGCTCAGCGGGGGCAGGTGGGGCGAGAGGCTCTGGCTCTACCGCTATCGTCCCAAAGAAACCGCAAACTGGATGGACTAGGAGACCAAAGTACGAGGATTGGGTCTTTTATGAACAGTTCCTTGGCTCGCCTACCTCAATTGCAAGATACAAGGGTGGCAATCCATTAGGTAGATACTCAGGCGTATTCTCAGGCTCTACCGATGATGATATCGAAGACGCAATCTTCAGGGATTTTGTTGAGCGTACATCAGGCGGGCTTGATGGCATTCCTGCTACTGAAAACGGCTTGGGGCTTGGTGGTGGCAAGTCTGGCAAGAGTAGCAAGAAGTCCGATTCCGATGATGATATACTAAGCAAATCCAGAAAGCTGTTGTCGCTAGCTGTTGTATTCAGGACCCTCAACAAGCTAAATGATACATTGCAAACGCTTGCCAAATACAGCTCCCAGATAGAGCTTGGTGCTACTGCTTTGACCACAAGCTCCGAGTCCATATCACAACTTGCAGGCATGGGTGTAAGCCTTGCATCGATACAAGGATTGCAATCCTCAATAACAGGCGGATTGTTCGGTAATTTCAACTCCGAGCTTGCAAGGTTCATGTCATACCTTGGCATATCCTACACTGAGGCACAATCGCAAGGTGCTGAATGGGTATACAGGCAAGCGGTAGAGAGAGCAATCGCAAAGACCGACAGAAGCGATGCGGACTCTGTGCAGAAGAACAGGTACATAGTAGAGCAGATAGCAGGCTCTGAGGGCACAAAGCTATATGATAGATTCCTTGCTCTTGGCGTATCCACATTCGATGAATACGAGAAAGCTGTAGGCGGGCAGGTAGAGCTGACTACAGAGGTAGCTGACGGATGGACCAATCTTTGGGCAACGCTTGAGACATTCAAGAACAACTTCAACCCGTTCTTGGCATCGCTTGCTGACAATGTAGGTATCACAGATGGGCTTGCAGGCACGTTCAAGAACTTGAATCTTGGCATGGCTGAGTTCTCCACAGCTCTTTCTGAGGGCGATTCGATATTCTCCGCATTCCGCTCTGCCATGAAAGCTATGGCAGATACTTCCGAGACCGAGAATGTAAAGAAGATGGCAGACGTCTTGTTCGATACCACAAACAACCCAGAGGGCAACGGGGTAATGATAGTAGGTGGCAAGGTGGTACAAGTACCTGGGTGGGCAGGAAAGATTCTAGGTGCATACCAAAGGAAGCAATGGCAAGAGGCATACAGCAAGGGATGGCTCAACGATGAATCTACTGCTTATATTGCATCAAAAGGTGTAACTACACTTGCTACAGCTGAGCAAGAGAAGCATTGGGCTGAAGAATGGAGCAAGTATGTGGATTATCTCATAGCACACGGAGGCAAAGGCTGGGCAGGTGATATAGAGGGCTACCAAAAAGCCTATGCGCAATTCATCGCAAGCTCTTCAATTCCTCTGCCTAGCTCTGTTGAAGTGAATATATACGGGGATGCGGATGCCGATGATGTAAGGTACGGTGTGCAAAAGGCATATGCGGAGTACAAGAACTCGCAACTTGAAAGGCAGACAGCAACATTTGGAGGGATATATTGATTAAGAATGATTATAGAGGTAGCTGGATAGCACAATGCTCTGCTATCCGTATATGCTCCTCATGCAGGCTCTATTCCATATGCCATGGGAATAGAAGATTCCTAAGGACAATGCAATACAACGATTCAAGCTATCTTAGGGCTGACAGCATGCTATCTGGAAAGCCATTGGATATCGCAAAGAAGCTGACCAAATCGGACAACTCCTATGCTACATTGGAGCTATCAGCTATGAAATCGACAAAGGCAATCAATGGAAAAACCAGATAAGAGGGAGTCAGTTCCTCAAGCTGTTGTGGATATCTGCACCAAGCTCCAAAGCGGTACATGGATAAAAGAGCAAACCGAGGCAAACCGAAAAGCATTCTTTGGTTGGCTGGGCATATCCCCTAGTAACTATCCTTATGAGATGGAGTTCTTCTTTGAGGAGACAAAGGTATCTATCTATGAGGAATATATGATAATAAAGCCACCATTCGAAATCGGATTGGTGGTACGGTATATCGATATAGTATCGATAACAAATCGCAAAGTATGCATAGAGTCCCTCGTTGAGACTGTAGAGCTGAGGAAAGCTGAAGTTGGGGATGAGGAGTTCTACATAAGCAAGAGGAAGAAGAATGTCTTGGCATGCAAGGCTACATGGAAATGCAGGCTGGCACTGTCATGCAAATCCGATTTTGGCTACATGGATACGTTTGTGCTCCAACGCAAAACCAAGAAGATATCTCTTGTGCTGACACCAACAGCAGACGCTCCTCTTAGATGCCAATACAATGCTGTGTCATTCCTCTGCTATCCAAAGTTCATCGATGATACCGATGGGCTATGGCTTCCTACTCTTGCGGGGACATCTGCAATCTTCATTGCATACAAGGGAAAGCCATCCATGGTGAGGATTAAGCAATGAAGCTAATAGCGGTACAAGGATGCACGATAGTTTGCAAGACTTCATCGGTAACTGTTGCGTCATACCAGATAGCAACACCTCCAGATTCTACTGTGTCAGCTGAGGGCAAGCCTATCTACAAAGGCACACTATCAGTGGTGGCAAGCGGTATCGTGATGGGGGCTTTCACATGTCCGTCAGCCACGTTTACGATAGCACCAACTGTACAGAATGTGGCAAGCGGTGGTCAAGCTGTGGTAGTCCAAGGCGATAGCGGTAGTTGCACATGCACTGGTACGAACCCGAAAGGCGACACAACGACAATCACATTCACATCCGAGATATCTGTAGCGGGGCAAACCTCTTGCTCTGTTGAATGATTATAAGGTGCAGATTGTGGAATTTATATCACCAATTATGCCCAAAATGCCATAGATAACGGTAGATAAGTTCAAGATTTCGAGCAAATCACTGACTTGCAGAACCAGTTGAATGGGTTGAAAAGACCGTATTTTACAGGAAAAATAGATACCTCTCAAGGTTATAGTCAAAGTTTTAGTGATGTTTATGATGGAAATGTTATTAATATAACTAGAACATTAAATGTCTCAAATTATCAAAAAAACGAAATAGTCTATGTATCTCTTGGTATTACTATAAGCATAGGCAAAGTTCATAGGTCTTCTCCCCTTAATATCTATTTATATGTTCCTGCGGGGAGTTATATTATTTGTTCTGTCGAAAAGACTGGGTATAACAATGCAAACAAAAACAACCCTCCTATCTATTTCAACCCTTATTCCGGTTCGTCTCCCATTAATATATATCACACCCATACTGATAATGTCACCACTAACAACGATTATTCTATATTTGCATCATTTTATATATGCAAGCTTCAATAATATAATTAGAAGAGGGGTGTGATAATTATCCGACATTCTGCAATTTTGAGGTTTTCCGAAAAGGAATATCCCCAATATACACTCCCTGGGGACCTATTAGTTATTGTAATTTTGCCAACAATACCATCAGATGGTGTATATACACCTTCATTAGCGGATGGTGTAATAGCCATTTTTACAGAGCTGGATTCATCCGATTGGGATGAGAAGCTATACATAGTTTGCCCTGCTATTTTTGAATACTTTCTTCCATTTTGTGGCACTAGTATATTTACTGTTCTAGGCGTTACATCTTTATAATAAAATTCAGAAATTGTAACTTTAAGATAAAATGAGTATGTATAGCCTGAATTAAAATCAACTGATGGTAATGTAATAGTATTCAAATTCCCTATCTTACTAAAAGTAAGATTGACAGTTTCATCGTGGGAGTTACTTTGTGCCACAATATTAATATCATTTTTCAACCCATTCAACTGGTTCTGCAAGTCAGTGATTTGCGAAATGGTATGCGTATGTGAACTAGGTGGGAATGTACTAGGCTTGCCTGTGATATTTGCCCATTTCCTATCCTCTACAGAGGCATTTGAGATATCGGTCTTGGATGCTCCATCAGTAATCCCATAGCCAGCTAGCGTTGTTGCCTTGTCAGCTTTGTTTGCAAGGCTATCATTGATTGTCTTATCCGCATTTGTCCTAGCTGTCACCTCGTTGTCTATCTTTGTTCCTAATGCCGTATCAGCACTCTTTCTTTCGGAGGTCTCAGTTGAAATCAAAGACTTCAAGTTGGAGTCCTTTGCATTGATAGTCTCTGACAATGAATCCGATGCAGTCTTTATTGCATTTGTCCTATCTGTTACTTCCTTGTCTATGAGACCTTTCAGCCACATGAAGCTGTTGGCAAACCAGTTGTTCTGTGTTGTGTCGAATTGGATTGAACCGCCAGATGCCTGTGTAAGCTGGGTCTTGATTTCTGTAATCTCCTCGTCAAGGCTCTTCAGAAATGGATTCACTTGGTTCAATGATGTGGAAGTCTCATTCCAGAAGAAGTTGAAATACTCATAGAATGCCTTGTCTTGGTATGCCCATCCATTTGCGAATCTATCATCATCGGGCTTAATCATGCCTGTTTTGGAAGTATTGAAAATGTCTACTGCTGGGATTGGATTGTCTTTATCAAGCTGGTATTTCATCTATAACCTCGTTTTTGGATATATTTGCATTATACTACCAAAGGCAATCGTTGTATACCATTTCGCAAATCACTGACTTGCAGAACCAGTTGAATGGGAAATCATCCACATCCCACAACCACGATGGAAGATATTTGA
>ERZ808275.680-NODE-680-length-12082-cov-3.765528_pt1 | contig 12082 bp, 13 predicted proteins | sample MGYA00520894_ERZ808275 | MGnify/ENA primary metagenome ERZ808275 (study PRJEB31516, sample SAMN03275598) | gut metagenome | biome: mammalia-associated habitat; material: feces | host: Papio cynocephalus | place: Kenya | collected 2012-08-03 ...
TAAATTTTAAATTTCCCTTACTCTTATATAAAGTCCATGACCTTAAAATTATTGCTTAAAATGTTACAATATATTACAAAGGTTTTTTTTAAATATTTATGTTTTAAAATAATATTGGAGAGAATAGGAGTTATAATATGGCAATTAAATCAATAATTTTGGCAGCAGGTAAAGGTACTAGAATGAAGTCTGAAAAGCCAAAAGTTTTACACGATATTTTTGATAAAACTTTATTAGGTTACGTACTTGATGCAGTTAACGGTACAGGTAAAGTTGACGAATCTTTTGTTATCGTTGGTCATCAAGCTGAAAGAGTTGATGAATATGTTAAAAACAACTATGAAAACGCAAAAACAATTCTTCAAAGTCCTCAACTAGGTACTGGTCACGCTGTAAGTATGGCTTGTCCTGATTTAGAAGATTTTGATGGTGAAGTTATTATTCTTTGTGGTGACACACCTTTGATTACTTCTAAAACTTTAGAAGCTTTTATTAAATCTCACAAAAATAATCATTGTCATATTACTGTTATGACTGCTATTTTTGAAGACCCTAAAAATTATGGCAGAATTATTAGAAATATGGATGGTTCAGTTAAAGCTATCGTTGAAGAAAAAGATGCAACAGTTGAACAAAAACAAATTCAAGAAGTAAATGCTGGTATTTATTGTTTGAATTGGCAAAAAGTTAAAAAAGCTTTTTCTGAATTAAAAAGCAACAATGCTCAAGGTGAATATTATTTAACAGATATTATCGCTTGGGGTACAAAGAAAAATCTTAATGTTCAAGCTTACACATTAAAAGATAATAACGAAATTTTAGGTATCAATTCAAAAGTTCAACTTGCAGCGGCTGCAAAAATCTTGAATAAACGTAGTTTAACAAGATTAATGAACGAGGGTGTTACTATTGTAGATCCTGAAAATACTTGGATTAGCCCAGAAACTACTATTGATACAGATACAATTATTTATCCAAATACATTTATTACTGGTGAAAATACAATCGGTAAAAACTGTAAAATTGGACCATTTTCTCATTTAAGAGGTGGTAATAAAATTGGTAACAATGTTAGAATTGGAAACTTTGTAGAAATTAAAAAATCAGAAATTAAAGATAATACAAATGTTTCTCACCTAAGTTATATTGGTGATAGCGAATTAGGTTCTCACGTAAATATTGGTGCTGGTACAATTACTGCAAATTACAACCCAATTACAAAAGTTAAAAGCAGAACAGTAATTAAAGATAATGCAAATACTGGTTCAAATTCAGTTATTGTAGCTCCAGTAACAGTTGAAGAAAAAGGCTTTGTTGCAGCTGGTACTGTTGTAACAAAAGATGTTGCTGAGGGTGATTTAGCTTTAACTAGAGCTGAATTAAAAACTATAAAAAAATACGTAAAATAAGGATTTAAAAATGACTATAAAACCTTGGAATGATTATTTTTTAGATTTGGCAAAGACTTGTTCAACTCGTTCAAATTGTATTAGAGCACAAGTTGGGGCGGTAATTGTTGGCGAGGATAAAAAAATCAAGGCAACTGGTTACAATGGAACACCGTCAAAGGTTGTTTCTTGTATGGAAAATGGCGAATGTTACCGTGTAAAAAACAATATTCCATCAGGTACAAGATATGAAACTTGTCGTTCAATTCACGCTGAGCAAAATGCTATTATCCAAGCTGGGCAAGATAGATGCAAGGATGCAACAATGTATATTTATGGACATCAAATGATTTGTATTCTTTGCAAAAGATTTATTGTTCAATCAGGTATAAAAGATGTTTATCTAAAGAAAGACGACAACTCTCCAGTAGTCTATGTTACAGTTGATGATATTCGTAGAGAGTTGAACTCTACGATGGCTGGTGTTGAATTGTAACAAATGTAACAAAATATTAAGTGTACTGTTTTACACAAATGTTAAATTTTGTGAAAAGGTGGCATAATATTAGTGGAGATACAAAAATCCAAAGGAAAAAATGAATAATACAATCCAATTTCACAGTGATCTTCAGAGATTAATTGAAATTTTACCTTCAAAGGTAACAAGTCGCCTTAACCCAGACGAAATGAACGATGTTATCGAAATAGTTCTGGACTTAGGTAGACTTCCCGAGATTAGACACCATAAGGGCAAGATTGATTGTATTGAGTGTGAGCCAATAACTGACGAGGATATTAATCATATCACAAGTCATTTGCAAGAATTTACGTCAGATAATCGTTCTGGTATTCCTGGAACTTTGCACAGAATTAGTGCTATTAGAAATAGACAAGGTAAAATTGTAGGTTTAACATGTAGGGTTGGTAGAGTTGTAACAGGTACTATTGCTTGTATTAAAGATTATGTTATGACTGGCAAAAGTATTCTATTTCTTGGTAAACCTGGTGTTGGTAAAACTACGAAACTAAGAGAAATTTCAAGACTTGTAGCTGATGAATTAGGAAAACGTGTTGTAATCGTTGATACTTCAAACGAAATTGCTGGTGATGGTGACACTCCGCACCCAGCTATTGGTAAAGCTAGACGTATGCAAGTTAGTCAACCTGAATTTCAAAAAGATATTATGATTGAGGCGGTAGAAAACCATACTCCTGAAGTTATTGTAGTTGATGAAATTGGTACAGAGGCTGAAGCACAAGCAGCAAGAACTATTGCAGAACGTGGTGTTATGTTGATTGCAACTGCTCACGGTCAAAGTTTGGAAAACTTGATTAAAAACCCTGCGTTGTCAGACCTTGTTGGTGGTATTCAATCAGTAACATTAGGTGATGATGAGGCAAAAAGACGTGGTTCTCAAAAGACTGTTCTTGAAAGAGAAAAACAACCAACTTTTGATATTGTAATTGAAATTATTGATAGAAACACTTTGGCAATTTATAAAGATACAGCAGAAGCTGTTGATTATATCTTAAGAGGTTGGCCAATAAGACCTGAAATTAGAAAAGTTGACCAAACTTATGACAAAAAACCTATCACAACCGTAGGTGAAAAGGTTGATATTAAACTTCCTGAAAAACCGGTTGAAACTCCTGTTGTTGAAGAAAAACATGAGGAAGTTCCGGCATATCCACAACATCACAATGCACCTGCAGAAGATTCGTTAAAATTCTCTTTTAATAGAAAAGATTATGTTAACGAAAACAAAAAATTTAAAAAGATTTATCTATATGCAGTTTCAAGAAATATAGTTGAAAAAATCATTGAAAGACTTGATTTAAATGTAGAAATTACAAGAAACATTGATGATGCAGATATTGTAATTGCTCACAAAAACTTTGCAAAGAGCGGTGCAAAAATCCTTTCTACTGCAAATGATTACCGTTTACAAGTGTTCTTTATCAAGACAAATTCAATGGCTCAAATCCAAAAAGTTATGAAAGAAGCTCTTGATATAAGAGAATCTGACCACGCTTTAAAAGGCTATTGCGATGATGCAGAAAGAGCTTTGGATGAGGCAAAAGCTGCAATTAACAAAATTTTAAATGGTAGTGAAGACATTGAACTTCAACCACAAAACCAACATATCCGTAAACTTCAACACGAACTTGTTGAACAACACAACTTAAATAGTCAAAGTATTGGCGAGGGCGAAGAAAGACATTTAAGAATTGTTGGCGGAAAAGATTTTAAAAAGCTTGGTTAATTGAAGATTACAAGTCGCTTAGTTGCACAAATTGAGTATAAAAATTGTACTCTTTCTTGTGTGTTTCGTGATTTGTTTCGTCAATAACGTCTACAACTTTGTAACCGCCGTCATAACCAAAGGCTTGTCCTGTAATAGAATAAAATATGCCATTTTTTGAGTATTCTTCGTTTGAGTGAAAATGTCCAGCGAATATACCCTTTACGTTAGAATGTTTAGCTAAAATGGACTCATATCTATCATTTTTGTAGGTATCTTTTTCCGACATAGTTATTTTCATTGGAAAATGTTGAAAAATAATAACATTTTTATCTGAGTATTTTTTCAATTTTTTAGCAAGCCAAGCAAGAGTGTTATCACGATAATATCCGCCAAAGCTTGGTATAATTTCTCTAGCTCCATCAAGAGCTATGAAAACAAAATCACCTTTTTTGAATACAAAATTAGTCTTTTTAGCTTTTTGATTTTTGTTATATTTTCTTACTACGTTTACATAATCTGCTTTTGAAAAACCACTTGTTTTAGCTACATCGTGGTTTCCTACAACAACGTAGTACGGTACTTTTAAATTATTTGCTTGTGTTAAAAAGTTTATATAAACTTCTTCATTTGCATTTGCTGTATTATCGCCTGTAAATACTACAAATTCTACGTTTTTAGTTCTATTTATATTATTTATAATTTTATCAAAATTTTCTACTGAAGTTGAATCATTTTTATAATGCAAGTCTGTTACTTGTACAAATCGAAAATCCTTACAAAATCCAGATTGATTTACAAGGAAAAATGTTAAACATGTCAGTAACATTTTATATATAATTTGTTTCATAGTCTAGTCCAATCAATAATTATATGTTAAAATACTTATAAATTTATTATAACATAAGTGGATTTATATAATGCAAAATTTTATAAAAAAATATCCTGAAATTTGTTCAATAGCATTGTTAACATTACTTTGTCTATTTTTCTTATTTTTTGGTTTAGATTTTTATCCAATTTTGGATGATTCAGAAGCTCTTTTTGCATCTGTTGCTAAAAATATCTTGGTTCATGACGACTTCAAGTTATTGGTATTAAATATGCAACCATTTTTGGATAAGCCACCTTTGTATTTTTGGCTTATCGCACAATCTATAAATTTATTTGATACGTTTAATGAATTTAGTGTAAGATTACCAAATACAATTATTTCTTTTATTTTTGTATTCTTTGTATATTTTATAGGTAAGCATGTTCTATCAAGAAAGTTTGGATTAGTTTCTGCTATTATTCTTTTAACAAACTTAGCATACTTAATTCTTTCTCATGTTGCTATTTTTGAAGTGACTTTTTCCTTCTTTATTACATTGGCAGTTTATTTTGCTTTTCTTGCTAACTTAGAGGATGAAAGATCATCTAAGAAAAAATATTATTGGTGGTTATTCTACGCATTTTGTGGAATTGCTTGTTTAGTAAAAGGCATATTTGGTTTAATTTTACCTTTTTCTATTATGCTTATTTATTATGCTCTTATTAAGAAAACAAAAGAAATTTTTAAACCAATACATTTTATAGTTGGCTTGTTCGTATTTATACCAATTGCTATACCTTGGTTTTATGAAATGAGCATTTTGTTTGGTGATAAATTTATTCAAAATTACGTATATGCACCAAACTTCTCTAATTTTATAAAAAATTTATTCTGTTTTGCATTAATATTTATTCCTGCATTTATGCCTTGGATTTTTATCTTGTATGGCGATTTAGTTGATGTAGTAAATAAGATTATTGCAAGATTTAAGAATAATACTCATTTTTCAGTAATTACTGTTGAGCAAAAAGTAAGCTTGTTTGCTTTGGTTTATTTTGTTGTGACATATTTTACAATATGTCTTTTCGCAAAATCAGCTTTTTCAATATTGTTACTTGTTCCATCTGCATCTCTATTAACGGCATATTTGTTATGTTCTTCTGATGTAAATGAGTTTTATAAAAAGAAAGTTATTTCTTTCTCAACTTATATAATAGCAATTTTATTTACAGTTGGCACAATTTCATTTGCTTTCTTGTATATGTTTTTACCATTAAACTTATTCGAACAAGTTCAACAATTTAAAAACTTATTGATTATTGGTATTAACTTTTTGAGTATTTTGTTATTGTTAAAACTTAAAAATAAAGATGTATTGGCGATGCTTTCGTCATACATTCTTTCTATGTTCTTTATTATCGTGTTTACCGTCGTTCATGGCTTTAACATGTTCTATTTTAGCGGTGAAAATGAACTTGTTGAATATGCAAAATTTGCAAAGAGTAAGGATACTAAATTAATTACTTATAATTTACCAGTTAAGCCAAGTATATTAATGGAATCTTCTGATATGGTATATTTCATTGATAAAAAACATTTTAACGATATTACTAAGATTTTAGAAACTGAAAATAATAAGGTTTGTTATATCATTTTGAAAAACAGAGATATTCAAGATGTATTAGAAAAATTACCTGTAAGAATATTTATGCTTGATAGTGGAGATAAATATTCAATTTATTCAAATGTTGAATTACCTAAAAAAGCTATCAGTTTGAGTAAATTCTATAATAAAAATTAGGTATTTTTTAGAATTTTTACTGGCATGCCGAATGCACTATTCATGTGTATTGTCAACAAAAAATTTGCAAAATTTTAATCTAAATTCATTAAATTTTTGTCATTAATTTTTGTAAAACTAACCTATCTTAGTGGTAATGGGGGGCATGGTCTATTGTAAAAATTTATACAAATTATTTTACTTGTAAGTCATGGATTAAAGTACTAGCATGTACATGTTGAAGGAAACAAATACGTATTATAGAAGATGAAAAAGATTAGGGAAGCTACACAGACGAAGGAGTGATGGCAATAGGGCGTAAGGCTCGTTATGAAAAAGATTTTACAGACAATATGATAAGAAATAGTTGAAATATAAAAACAAAATTTAATCATGAGAGGACAAAGGGATAGTTTTCTCATAAACTTGCCGAAAGGCAGGTTTTTTTTTATAATTTTTGTATGGACGAAAAAGAAACAAAATATGTTATATCATTAATGAGTGGAACATCAACAGATTCTATTGATGTTGGGTATTGTAAAGTTACTCCTGATTTGAGAGTAGAATTGATTGATGGAATAAATTATCCTTATCCTGAAAATGTTAAGGAACAAATTTTTAAATTATACAAACCTGATGCGACAGTTCAAGATTTGTGCAGAATGAACTTTGTTATTGGTGAATGTTTCGCAGCTGCAGCAAACAAGTTAATAAAAAAACATGGTAGACCTGATTTTATATCTTCTCATGGTCAAACAATTTATCATGTTCCAGCAAATAGTACTCTTCAAATTGGTGAATCTTCTATTATTTCTGCAAGAACAGAGTGTATGACAATTTCCAATTTTAGAGAAAAAGATATTGCAGTAGGTGGCGAGGGTGCACCTTTAGTATGTTTTGCTGATGAAAAATGGTTTAAGCCTTTAAAGAAAAATGTTATAGTCCAAAATATTGGCGGAATTTCTAATTCTACGGTTATCTTAAATGATTATGATACGTATGGATTTGATAATGGCCCAGGTAATATGCTTATCGATTATTGTATGCGTAAATTCTTTAACAAAGAATACGATAAAGATGGTAGAATTGCTCTAGAGGGTAGTATTTCTGATAACTGGTTGAACTTGTTGTTAGAGGATGAATACTATTTAGTTGAGCCACCAAAAACTACTGGCAGAGAATATTTTTCAGCACAATATATCGAAAATGCTTTGAGAATTGCACCAGAAAAGCCTGAAGATATTATTGCCACTCTAACGGCATTGACAGCCAAATCTATAGCTGTTTCTTACGAGAGATTTGTTTATACTCATTCAAGCATTGATGAGGTTATTTTAGGTGGTGGGGGTGCTTATAATCCAACACTTGTTAATATGCTAAGAAGATTTCTTCCAAAACATGTTGAATTAAAAACTCATGAAGATTATGGCATTTCAAATAACTTTAAAGAAGTTATGGCATTTGCCTTGTTGGGTTATTGTACTTTTTATAATATTCCAAACAATTTACCGTCTTGTACTGGGGCAAAACATAGAACTGTTTTAGGCAAGATTACTTACTAACATTTCTTGAATAGCTTTTGGAATATATTTTAATAAATCAGATGCAAGTACAGAATACTCTGTCAATTCTTCGCTTGCAAGCTCTCCAGCTCTTCCGTGAAGATGAACTGCTAGGCTTGAAGCTTCAAATGCATCCATTTTTTGTGCAGAAAAACCTGCAATCATTCCGCATAAAATATCACCTGTTCCTGCTTTTGCAAGAGCAGAATTACCAGTTGTATTTGTGTAAATCTCTTCGTTTTTAGAACAAACAACTGTTTTATGTGATTTTAAAACCGTTGTACATCCGTATTTTTCTGTAATTTTTTTTGCAGTAAATCTAGGATTTCTTAAAATGTCCTCAACTTTTTGACCTGAAAGTCTTGAAGCCTCTGCAATATGAGGAGTTAAAATTACATTTTGTGGTAATTTTATTTTTGGAAATTTAGATATAATATTAAGTCCATCCGCATCAATTACAACAGTTTTATCTGTATCTTTTAAATCAAAAAGAATTGCTTTAAACATTAAAATTGCTCCTGGGTCTTGAGAAAGACCTGAACCAATAGAAATGACATCATATTTAGATAGTTGTGATTTTATTTCTCCAACAGGAACACAAACAATGTCAGGTGTCATAGATGCGACTCTTAATAAAACGGATGGAATGCTTGCTAACGTTACATATCCACATCCAACTTTTAGTGCTGACATGCTAGATAAATAGGCAGCTCCAGAATAGTTTTTGCTACCAGCAATATTTAGGACTTTACCAAAAGTTCCCTTATGTGATTTTTCTTCTCTTATCGGTAAGTGTAAATCCAATTTTATTAAGCTCCGTAAGTATGTCTTATAGCCTCGTATAAAACAATTGCTACTGAATTAGACAAGTTTAAACTACGTCTGTGTTCTATCATCGGTATGGTGTAACAAAATTCCTTCTTTTCTTCTAATAATTTTTCGTCCAAACCTCTTGTTTCTGGACCAAAAACTAAGAAATCGCCCTCTTTATATGGTGCTGTGTAATGTTCCTTGTTTGTTTTTGTTGTGAAATAGAAGAAGTTAGATTCTGGATTTTTCTCCCACAATTCTTCTAGTGAAACAACTCTATGCACATCAACAAAATCATGATAATCAAGACCTGAACGTTTCAAGTATTTACTAGTTAATGAAAAACCGATAGGTCCAACTAGGTATAAATTAGCTTTAGAGCAAGCACACAATCTGATAATATTGCCTGTATTTTGTGGAATTTCGGGTTCTACAAGAACAATATTATAAGTTTTTATACCTTTATCAGTTGTCATAATTACTGATTAACACTTTCTGTTGGTGTAACTTCGTTTTCAGCATCTTTAAAGAATTTTTTAGATTCAAAAATAACAGGGATGCCTCTTAATACGCAAAGTAAAATAGCCATTTCTGTAAAGATGTAAGCAAACACTTGCCAGAATACAGAAACGCAATGATCCATAGATGGAACATTGTATAAAATAATTAATAAGAATGCCCCAACTTTTGCAACTGCGTACCAAATTCTCATAAATTTAGAACAGCAAATAAATTTAGCGATAGGGTCTTCTTGCATAGATTTGTCGCCAAAAGCAGTATAACCATAGCTTGCCGCAACACTTCTAAGACTATCAACAACAACACCTCTGATAAGAGCGATTAGAGGAAATACAATTGAAATCCAACCCATTACTGCAAATAAAACCCAGTAAGAGTATTCAACAATTCTATCACCCATAATATCAAGTGTTGCACCTAATTTTGATGATACTTTGAATTTTCTAGCTAAATAACCGTCAAGTCCATCAAGTGCAAAAGCTAAGATTGTACAAATAATTGCCCAATAATAAGCATTACCTGCAGTAATTTTCATGGCTTTTGTTACAAATAAACTTGTTGATTCGTCAATTTGATAAGCAATAACTAAATATATAGCAATAAATGCGAAGAATATTCTACCAATACTTACAATATTAGCAGATGATTTTTTCAATTTATCTAAAATACTTACCAAGTTAGTCATTACTCCTCCAGCAACCATGTGTTATTTATATATAAAAACACAAAAGGTTTAATAATTGTTAGTTATTGTTTTAATCTTGATAAAGCAAAATTGTGATTGTCTAATAATTCAATCATTTTTTCGCCAACCATAATTTTTTCAGCTTCTTCTAAGATTTTAACTACATTGTAACCATTTTCTCCGTCAGTACGAGCTTTACCGCCGTTTTCACAACAAGAGATAAAGTGTTGACATTCAAGTTTAAGTGGTTCAATTTCCAAATAATCTAATTTAACATCAACTGCGTTGTTAGCGTAGTTATCAAAAATTTGTAACTTGTTATCCATAACTGTATCATCTAAAACAGCAGTTTTCTTAGTACCACGAACTAAAAGAGTAACGTGTTTTTTAGGAGTAATCCAGCTATCAGAAATTTGACCAATCATGCCACCTTCAAATTCAAGAGTGATATGAGTAATGTCCATGATTTCATTTCTTTCGCTACTGCAACCAACTGCAGAGATTACTCTAACAGGGTTTTTAGAAGTTACATAGCTAACAAGTGAAACATCGTGTGGAGCCAAGTCCCACATAACGCTTCTATCATTTTTAAAGTAATTTACATTTAGTCTGTCACTTTGTGCGTAAACGATTTCACCAAGTTCACCCTCATCGATTAACATTTTTAATCTGTTAACTGCAGGATGATACAATAATAAGTGACCAACCATTAATACAAGACCTTTTTTATTAGCAAGGTCAGTTAAATCTCTAGCTTCTTGAGCAACGGTAGAAATAGGTTTTTCAACATAAACATTCTTACCAGCTTCCAAGAATTGTTTTACAAGTTTAAAGTGGGTATGACTAGGAGTAACAACGATTACGCTAGTAATTTCAGGGTTATTAAGAACTTCATTATAATCCTTAGTAACGTTAACACCTTTGTATTGGTCTGTAACCATTTTTAAATGGTCATCATCCATATCACAAACAGTATCAAGCACACCTAGGTTGTAGAAATTTCTAACTATATTTCTACCCCAGACACCACATCCAATTACAGCGATTCGTTGTTTACTCATAATATACCTTTTATACTTTAACTACATACAATATAACAATTATATTGTTTCAATACGAATTAGTCAAAAACGTAACTAATTATTGCAGCTTCTCTAGCTCTTTTGATAGCTTTAGCAACCATTCTTTGGTGTTCAGCACAGTTACCTGTAACTCTTCTAGGAATGATTTTACCAGCTTCTGTTAAGTATCTTTTTAATTTAGCAGCATCTTTGTAATCGATGTGATCTACTTTATCTGCACAAAAACTGCAACATTTTTTCTTTTTTTTGTCCATATCTTGTTTTGCCATTTTTATTTTTCCCTTTCGTTTGTAATTGTTTAATAATAACTATTAAAATGGAATTTCATCTTCTGAAATCAATTCATCAACGAATTCTTCTTCTGCAAACTTAACGATTTCGTCATTGTTGTTAGCAGATTTAGAAGAACTTACTGCATCAGCTGACATTTTTTCGATAGCATTTGCGTCTATTTCGTAAATACGTCTTTCTGAGCCGTCATCTGATTTTACATTAGCGATTTGCAATCTACCCTCAACTAGAACCTTGTCACCTTTTGAAATATCTTCGATAATATCATTTAGTGCTGTTCTTTTAGAGATAACTCTGATAAGCATTTCGTCTTTGTCGCCAATGTTTAGAACAAAGGCTGAAACTGAAACGTTATTTTGAGTAAATCTTTTTTCAGGATTTCTATAAACATAACCTGTTACTACTGCTTTTGCTAATGTCATTTTTTCTTTCCTTATGCGTTAACTGTTTCTTTTGCACATTCCATGAACATAGTTCTCAAAATGTTTTCGTTGTGTTTCATTTGAGTTTTTAATTCAGAAATGTTTTGAGCAGGGATAGTCACGATTTGGTTTACAAAGTAACCATCTCTGAAGTTTTTGATGTCATAAGCTAATTTTTTTCTGCCGATTTTATCTCTTGAAACTACTTTTACATCAAGAGCTGATAAAGAATCATCGAATTTTTCGATTAATTTTTCGATTTCATCTGTATCTAAATTCGGTCTGAAGATTGTTAATAATTCGTATTGTTTCATAATTTTCTCCTTTTACCTACTTTAAAATAGTAGCATAAACATAAAAATTACAATACAAACTGATATTTCTTGTAAAGTTATTTAAAATCTAAAGCACTTCTCATCGGCTAACGCAATTTTGCTCCTGTCAAATCAAAGATTTGAAACGTCGCTGATATTATGTTTCGTGTCC
>ERZ808275.681-NODE-681-length-12056-cov-6.985585_pt1 | contig 12056 bp, 8 predicted proteins | sample MGYA00520894_ERZ808275 | MGnify/ENA primary metagenome ERZ808275 (study PRJEB31516, sample SAMN03275598) | gut metagenome | biome: mammalia-associated habitat; material: feces | host: Papio cynocephalus | place: Kenya | collected 2012-08-03 ...
AAAAGTACAAACGTTTCTGAATATAGACAAGGTATAAACGCGGAGCCGCTTACATGAAGCCGTGCTGTGTTGTGCGGTCTCAGTGCGGTGTCATCACAACACCGCACAAAGCTAAAACCACTGTATTACAATGCGTTACACCACATCTTGTGCGGTGTGCGGTCAAAACGAGCGTAAGCCCTCGACATGACATGTCACCCATTGAGATGTTGAGGAGACTGTCTGCCTAGGACAGTCTCGCTGTCTCGGTGAGACAGGCTGCCTGTCTAGCCTAGATAGGCTAGTTGTCCTCGCTTGACAGACTTTTCTACATCAGTATGCAAAATCTACGCCATCCCCATCTATTATCTTTTCTCCACTCGTCGAATTCCTTATCCGCAGACCTACCAAGCACAGGATACACCTTATTATATATAGCCTCCGTATGAGTAGGTTTCTCCTTACGGTAATCCTTGGTGGAATCCTTCTGCTCCTCAAGACAACGCTCAGACATAAAGACGAAAGCCTTACAGTTTCTCTCCCTTGCCACTTGCCGCATTTTCTCCCTGCCATTTGCGAGATACAAACCATATCTATACCTCAAATCCACCCACGTCCTTCTCTTCGGTTGAGCAGTTCCATGAATGAAATCACGATAAGCAGGAAGCGTCAGATAACACGCTTCGCAGACCAAGACCGAATCGCCATTAGCCAACAAAGTCAAATCTTGCAGCATCCGTTGCATGGTCATCGTTTCTGACTTCCGCCAAAGCATCCTTCTTTCGGAATATTCTTCCCTATCCGCTTCCTTCTGCTTTTGCCAATAGCCCTGAGGACTCAAGAAGAAACGATAACCAAACACTACTGTCAGCACGGCAATCAATGCCAACCCACACACTCTTTTCTTGATGTTCTTTTCCATTGTCACTTTATGTTATATGTTTGTACATTTTGATTTCGGGTACAAAGTAACTATATAGATGCGACAAATGGTGTCACAACATCAAGAAAGAACAAGAGAAATTTTGTTCCATCCGATGCCTTGTTATTGATAAAAGCTCAAAGGTAATTTTTGGAAAATAAAATATCACTCTATTCTACAGAAATTGTAACACGACGATACTCACTCTTATCAGTATATTTAAACTCACTAAAGCGAGACTTTCCATACCATTTCATCTTAATATTTTGTTCAGGAACACCTGCATTCATCAAGATATTCTTGACAACTTCCGCACGTGCTTCTGAAAGTTTGTCGTTAAGAACATCACTACCCAAATCACAGGTAAAACCTTCTACTAACATCTTTGCCTTTTTATCAGTTTTAGCAAATGTAGAGGCAAATTCTTTTACCAGAGCTTCACCATCGCCTACGAAATAGTTCGTATTAATTCCAAAAAGAGGACTTACAGATGGTATTACCAATTTTCCAGACTTATCCTTTTTCGATTTTTCTATGTTCTGAGATAAAACATGTTTGAAACTATTTAAGTTGGAGATAGGAGCCTGAGCCGAAACAGAGTTACTTACAGCTGTATTTGAAGAAAGGTTGATATTTACATTATTTGAATCAACTGACAATTCCATTGAATCTTTAATCTCGCCAACACCATTAAAACCTGCACCTGTCTTTGATTGCTTAGTAGTCAAAAAGAAAGCAGCAACTATAGCCACTACCACTAAACCGCTCAAGCCTCCCAAAGCCAATGCACGTTTCTTTTTTTTAAGGCAATCATTACAGATAAAACCTCTTGATTTTGATACCCCTTCTGTAGATGCCACTTCTTTGTGGCATTTTGAACACTCCACTAATTGAATGTTACTTTTAGATTTGTTTTCTTCCATGTTATTTCTTTTTTAAAACCATGATTTTGATTTAACCATACACTCTTTGAAACGCAACCCTGTATATGAATTTGTTTCTATAAAATCTTTGAACTTTTGACAACAGAAAAATGCTGAAGGCATATTCTCCACTTTAAATAATAGCGGATAATCTCCAGGGAGAAAAACAGGATTGCTTACCTCCATAATATCTCCATTGGAGAATTTAACAACTTTAGATTTCTTTAAATTTATACAATCCTGTATTGTTGGAATACCAATAATTGCAGTATAATCCATATCACCAACCTTCAAATCATGAAATTTGAAAGATTGTGATATTTTTTCTACTTTATTTTTTAATTCTGTCTTACATCCCAACAGTTCCAACATAACTATGACGAAATCAGGAATTATTTCTGAATCCGTAGTTACCCAATCATACTTAAATTTATCTATCAGTTCTGTTCTTTCTTGCGAAAACTCCATAGAGTCTGCGCCATCATCAACTGTTCTTATATCTGCTAACGCAAACATATAGTCAAAATCAATTTGATAAATATTCATAACTATTTAATTTTTTCAATTTTAGTTGTTATACCACGAGCAGCATCAGAAATGACACCGGATGCAGCCTTATCCTTAAATATACTCCATGCAGTATGAACTTCATGAGAACCATTTCCTATAGCGATTTTCCCTCCATATATCTGAGATTTTATATTATCAACAGTTTCAGCTAATACTTGCCGCATCTTATCAGGATCTTTTGCATATTTTTTCTGATATTTTTTATAAGTACTCATCAAAGCTGCAGCCACCTTTTGTTCATATTCTTTAGAATTTGGACTATGATTAGCCCCTTTTGCTAATCCAACATACGCACCTCTACGTCGTCCTAGCCAAATACCATTGCATGGATGATCTACACTTTCAAAATATTTAACCCAAATAGACTTTGCTTTTTTTCCCATTTCCGTAGTTGGGTTGGAAGGTACTACATGGTGTGGCTCGATGCTCATTTTTGGCAACTTTAGCCATCTCTTATAACGTTCATTTTTACTAAACCATTTAGCAGTACCACATAGATTCATATTATGTCTCAAATTTGAAGAAGAACCTTGTGCTGACAACTTTAGCTTATCCTTCAATGCAGGATTGTCTTTCAGCTGTTTCAAAAACGAAGAGTAAGATACTGTTTGATTCTTTAGATGCGTTAACAAGCGCCCCATTGCAATCATTGGCTTACCAGTAATCTTACCTTGGACAAGTTTTTTTTCTACGCATCGAACACCTTTACTAACAGAAACTTCCAGATGGACTACTTTACCCATTACTTTACCCCTAACAAATTTCATTGAAGACTTCTTGAGAAGAAGTGAACCTGATTTTTTTATCAATTTAATTGCCACAGGACTTCTCTTTATATTCTTCAATCCTGTCTTCAATGGCTTTAGAGCCCCATTTGCAACTTTTGGTACCAATATAGAAGCTGCATTTAAAGTTAGTTCAGTCTCTAATTTTCTAATTGCCTCATCATTACTCTCACCCAAATAATCATTCTCTGCAACGTCCATTGATGCAGACGCTATTGCCATACCTGCATCTGCCACATTAATAGCCACATTGGCATGGTGTGCCATAAATGCTATTGGCATACCGACACCTGTTGATGCAGTAGCCACCTCTATAGCGGTAACAATTGCACTAGCTCCTATCAAACACCTATTGATGGTTTCTCTGTGTTTTTTATAAAGTTCATTAGCTTGATGAGCAAACGACTTTTCTACTTTGTTCAACTTTGCTTGACGTTCCTTACCAGCTGTCCATGTTCCTTTATTTGTAGGCACCCCATTTTGCAATGGACCTTCATATAAATCGCCATTAGCAAATAATATGCTTGCCTCTTTAGGAAAGTTTCCATCAGCAGGCCAAAAACCAGTAATAGCTACAGTTTCCTTCTTGTTAACAAGATACATCGTGCCATCACCATATATCTTGCCATTTACGAATTCACCTTCATATCTATCACCATTCTTAAATTGGAATACACCTAATCCATTTATCTTGCCATTAACAAATTCGCCCTCATATCGGTTTCCATTTGCATAAGTATAACAACCGATGCCATCTAACAGATTGTTGTGTAACGTTCCTTCATACTTATCACCATTTTTTAAATACAAATGACCATCGCCATCCATCCAACCTTGATTCCATTGACCATTATATACAAAATTTAAATCTTTGTAATAGCCATTGCCATGATGTAATCCTTTAGACCATCCGCCTTTATATACAGCATGCTCCTTGGTGTATTTGTATGTACCTGTGCCATGAAACGTATCATTGCTCCACTCGCCGAAATAAGAATCACCATTGGAAAACACCATCTCTCCATAACCATTTCTTTTTCCATCAAGCCAGCAACCTGAATAATACGTTCCATCAGACAAAGCCAAGTTTCCCTCGCCAACAGGAACATTATCAACAAAAGAACCCTCAAAAAGTAATTGTGGAGTACGATAAATAACATCGCCACAAATTTTTCCAGACTTCCACTCACTATATATAGAATCTGCCCCATGCACATACAAGCCTTGTCCATGCCATTTCCCTGCATGCCATTTTCCAGCATAAAGAGACGAATCTGCATAGTTCATCTTGCCTAAACCATCAGGCTTGCCGTTTCTAACATAACCATAATAATGTCCTTCTGGAAGTTTTTTGTCTACTAAAGTTTGTATAAGTGTGCCGTTGCTCCATTCACCACTTTTAATAGTTCCATCTTCTTTGTAAAGAGTGCCCTCTCCCCAAAAAGCACCATCTTTCCAATTGCCATCATAAAAAAGTTTACCTTTTTTGTAATATTTCAAATAGCCGTTTGGCTTACTTTCATGAAAAGAGCCGATATATAAATCCGTACCTTTATCAAGCACGCCAAACCCTTCCATCTTTTCATCATCTATACGACCAACAAAACGACTACCATCATCCATGGAAACTATATCTTTAACAGATACTGCCCCATAAAACATATTAATTTGTTGCAGCTGAGAGTTTCCTTCCGAATCAATACTAAACAATGTTCCCTTACCATTTGCGATACTATCAAAGTTCTCTCCATTCCATGTAAAAGACAAAGTCGTATCAACAGATGAAGCCCAAAATAGAGTTCCGTCTGTTGTTCTAACCCACGGTGAACTGAGGGAATCAGAACAAGAACTTAATATAATCATAACAAGAACAATTGTCATGATGTTATATGGTAAAAGTTTTAATTGCTTCATTTATGCTATTACTTTATATCATTATTATTATAACTATGTCAAATAACATCTTCTATGTTGTAATATACAAATTAATGTAGTCATTACTGTATAGAAGTCATGTTCTCTACATTTTTTTTGAATTGTATTATCTCTTTAATTGCCGAGTTGTTGTCTTTGCAGTATTTACAAAAATATTCTTTATCACTATAAAAAGATTTGAAGTTATTACCCACACACTCTGAGTAATTATCAATCTTATCTAATCTATACCCTTCCATACGACTTTTTTCTATGATTTTTTTAAAATCATCATTTTTATTTGAATCAAAATCTTTTCCATCCCATCCGTTTAATGGATATTTAGCTCCAAACCAAACATACTGATAATGTTTTAAAAAATCATATATAAATTGTACTTTTACCCCATGTATTTGGATACAAAATTCAATCTGATGAGAACTGTTTAAACGAGAATCTTTTATTTGCGTTTCTTTTTTAAAATATTCAAGATAACGTTTACACAAAGAATCCTCATAAGATTCAACAATCATTTTTAAATTTATTATGTTTTGCTTTAACTCATCAATTTTTTCTACAAGATGAACTGGGTCGGCAATTGTCTCAGAATTCAATAATATTTTTTCGAAATTCTTAATATCCTCATCATTCATATTCTCTGTTTCTTTAAATAAATCCTCTATATAATTACTATACTGAATAAGTGCAGACTTTAATACTTCATTGCATGTTTCTTTTTCGCACCTATGCAACCATTTTAAGATGTGGGTTTGATATGATATTTTTTCATACTTTCCTTCCTTCTCTAGCACTAGCCTTCTTTCTAGAGGTAAACTATTGTCAGAAGGATTATTATCATTATCAAATCTTACCAAATAAAGTACATATACATCACCGCCATTCCTCTTGTTAATATAATCCTCTAATTGTCTATCTTGGTCACAAGCATGATTGACCTTATTCTCAATAATTATAGATTTCTTACCATCATAGATTAGTACATCAATATGCTGATACTCAACTTTTATCTCAGTATTATCTATATCAAGCTCTATCCTTAATCCAACAACTTCAAGAAATAGCTTCAAAAACTGTCGTGATTCCTTACCATGAGCACATAACAATTTATATAAAATTCTACTGTGAGCAGTCTCATGAATGTTTGTTGAAAGGCGTAAATCATTTATTAATGAGATATTATTCACCAGTTCAGAATTCCAATAGAACTTATTGAATTTCTGCAATATGTTTATTATTTTATGCCATTTATCACACATATACAAGTTTCAAAAAATATAGTAATATTTATTTCTGAAAAGCGAATGAAATAATGCTTTCAAACAGTTATAGCAATAAAAAAATGCAATGTACCCTACGAAAGAATTATAACCTTATTTGCTGTCAAATCAAATATTTCCATAACGCACCATATTTTTAGTCCAACTTTTTAAATTCAAAATCATTCTGATTGCAGCATGCTTTCTTGTAATCGAAAGCATAGAGGCGCATGTATGCCTCCTGCACTTCCTTGGCTCCATTGTAGAACGGGGTGGCGGTGTGCTGTTGGGTTGTAACTGTCACTACCATTTCGGGAGTGAGAACGGTGCCGTTCGAGCGTTTGATACGCTTCGGCTTAACTTGAAACACCTTGCTCATAGTTATACGTTTTTAAGTTATTCTTATCATTGATTGCCTTTAGACAACCTTTCATTTTGCAAAGGTAGGAAAATTCTGCTTACCAAACAAGTCCATAATGGTTCATAAGTGAAAAAAGAATGGTGTGAACCCCTTCTCTCAACACTTTCTTGTAAGTTAGGCTCTGGTAAAACCCGTAGAAAAGAAAATATGAAAGAGGAATCCACACCATATAGATGGTGCAGACTCGCTCAAACAAATTCTCGTTCTTTCTACGTTTCAATTTACCAGATTTCAACCTACAGAACTGAATTGCTTGCTCGTGTCCACAAGATGATCTTGCTTCTGCATCGTAGCGACTTCAAGCGAGGACTTTCACCTGCCCTGTCACTATTTCGCCTTCAAATTTAGTAAAATTCTGACGAACCACCAAACTTTTCGCAAGAAATCTTACGGATTCCTCTTATATTTCACTTTTCAGGTACTATTACACATCATTACATTCCTTTCTTACCTTATTTAATATTAGAGCTATCGTAACTCATCAGCAAAAGTATTGGTATGATGTGACAAAAGAAGACATAACCGAATATTTTTAGCATCATTTACCAAAATACTCGCCAAATATTTGGAAGTTTGGCAACTTTTGCTTAACTTTGCCACAAAAAGGAGAACAATTATGGATAAGATTAATACTAGTTTATGATGATACAACAAGTAGAATTCGCATTGCGCCCACTACCTCGTGGCTTCCATCTCGTAACTACCGAGGTATTAAGCCACCTGCCAGCCTTGCCTAAGACTGGCATCATTAACCTGTTTGTTCGCCACACCAGTTGCGGTTTGTCGCTCAACGAGAACTTCGACCCGGATGTGCGCTACGACCTCAAGGGCATCTTCGAGAGATTGGTTCCCGACGGCGACCCACGATATCGCCACCAAGACGAAGGCCCTACAGATATGTCAGCCCATGCCAAGTCGTCGATGGTAGGTGTTTCGCTCACCATCCCCATCACCAATGGCCGACTGAACCTCGGTACTTGGCAGGGCATCTACCTCTGTGAGTTCAGAGAGGGAGGCGGCAGTCGAAAAATCATCGCAACGATTATCGGGGAATAACAAATTAATGGAAATACAAAAGCTCGCTAGAACCATCATATCTGTTCTAGCGAGCTTTTGCATTTCGTTTCATCAAGTTTTATATCAAAACAAGCAATCATTAGAATCGACCAGGAGGAGGTCCCATAGGACGACCACCGCCATTGAATGGACGACCACCAAAGTCTGGGCGACGTCCATCAGGACCTTCGCCACGTCTGCCTTCACGACGTGCCTCCTTCCCTCCAAAGAGATTCATGCGATATGCCACATGAAGCATCATATAGCTATTGATGGCATTGTATTCCGTATCACTTCTAGAAAAAGAAGAAATAGCTCGGGAGAGTGTACTCTGCTGATGCAAGATGTCGTAAAACTGGAGCATTACCGTGAGAGGCTTGCCCTTCAAGAAGCCCTGTGAGAGTTGGGCGTTCCATACATACTCATCGGTATTCATGTTGCTGTCACTATAGCCACGGCGACTGCTGCAAGAGAGACTGGTATTCAAGCTTGTACCCCAAGGCGCTGTCAAGGTCATGCTAGGACCATAAGAGAATTGCCAAGTGTCGAGGTTGCTGTTTGGCTGGAGCTTGTTCTTGGCATGAAGATAAGAAAGCGTTCCGTCAACACCGATTTCCAACCACTCGTTACGGTAACTCAAAGAGAGACGTTCGTTCCAAGAAAGACGTCTTGTCTTGTTCTTCTGTGAGCCTTGCGTTTTATCCAAACTTAAGTAATTTACCATGTTGTCATAACCTAAGTCCGTATTCGTGTTCACATTCCAAACGCCTGCTGAGTCTATGGAGCAATTGAACATGACCCCGACATTCGCATTCCAGTTACCATTAATATTCTCCGGTCTATTGATGGTTCCACCGGTCTGCTCGTTATAGGTCACCTTATTACTGATACTATTGCTCGTGGTCGAGAAATTAGCAAAAGTAAAGAAGTTGCGATTATGGTTCATCACAGAGTTATTGTAGAACAAGTTGAAGTTCTGCGTGAATGATGGTTTCAAGCCTGGATTACCCATCGAGATGCTGAGCGGATTGCTGTCATCGACGATATTGAGCAACTGCGAGATGCTTGGTTGCGAGGTTGTACCACGGTATCTGATGCGCAAACGATTCTGCTTGGTGAAGTTGTATCGGAAATCCAAAGTAGGACTTATATTCACTACATTTCTTACCGTGTCAACATGTACACCTTGATAGTCCTGAATGTACTTCGATTGTTGTGGCTGAATCATCGCTCCAAAACTCAAGTTATACTTTTGGCGAATAAATCGCATCATCACCTGTATCTCATGGGTATAATTCTTGTATTCCGAGAAACGGCTCAAGTTCTCGCTCTTATAATCTTCGAGATTGCTATCAAAACGGCCGAGATAGTTTCCCCATGAACGATATCCTGGCTCAACGCCTTCGAAGTTGTAGGAACTGAAATCGTATGTACTGCGGTCGCTCTTAGAATAACTATAGGTAAACTTATAGCTGAACTGCAAGAATGTTGCCCTCCAAAGGGGTTCGCTATAGGTAGCCTGCGCACTATAACTATATTTTTTCGAAGGAGTGAGGTTATAACGGTTGGTCTGATAGGTTGAGTCCGTACCCTCCAACGTCTTGATGAGATAGAGATGAGCGTTCTGTAGGGAGATGCTCTTGCTGTCACTATCGGTATATCGCGCATTCATTTGGAGAGTGACATTACGCCCCATGGAGTTGAGTCTTCTGTTTATTTGCAACATACCATTGACGTTGTTACTCTTAGAATAGCTCAATCCACGACTCTGCTGTCTATTGACCAAGGCTTCGTTCTTGGCCAATTCCTCAGCACCCTCGTCAGACAGAGGTTCGTCAGTAAACTGATATGGGTCTTGGTTGAAGGAAGCAGAAACACCACTGTCAAGTCCATCGCTCGTGCTCCATGAAATGGATGGGCGGAAGAGAATGTTTGTCATGGTGTCTGGTTTCCATTCCAATCGAATGTCGCCATTCCAACTATTGCTACGAGAGAATCGCTGAGAAACACTGTTACTGAAAGAAGAGGAACTTCCCATGAAGTTCTCACTTGAAATTCTGCTCCATGCATCGCCATCGCTATGATTCCAACGAAGGGAAGTATTAAAGCTGAACTTATCCTTGATTTCATAGTTATATACGCCCCCCAACATCTTGTTGGCATTCAATCCATTTCCGCCTCCAAAGCCTCTGCCAGGACCACCGCCACGGAATCCTTGGTCGTTGTTGTTGTTGGCGTTACCGAATATCATGAAACGGTTGTTACTATTGAAGTAACCTCCGAAGAGACGTTCGGCATATCTATCCTTGTTGCCTATGGCGAGATCGATGTTGGACATCACACCCTTGTTCATGCCCTTCTTCACACCGAAATCGAGCACGGTCTGCTCCTCGCCATCGTCGATACCCGTCACCTTGGCGAGATCGCTCTTCTCGTCGTATGCCTTGATCTTCTCAATGATACTGGTAGGCAGGTTCTTCAAGGCGGTCTTGGTATCGCCGTTCATGAATTCCTTGCCATCGACAAGAATTTTCTTCACTTGCTTACCATTGATCTTGATGGTACCATCGTCTGATACCTCAGCACCTGGCAAGCGTCTCACCAACTCCTCGACGACAGAACCTTCCGGTGTACGATAAGCTGCAGAGTTATATACGAAAGTATCTTCCTTCATCGTCACTTTCTGTGCCATCGCAGTCACTACGGCACCCTTCAGCATGATGGCATCGGCACCTATCACGACATTGCCCATCGCCAAGTTCTTGTCGTCGGCGATGACGATGCGCTTGATGGTAGGTTTGTAGCCCACGCTGGTGATTTTGAGGAGATACTTGCCGTTTTCCGGGGCATTGAAATGGAAAAGACCTTTCTCGTTGCTGATGCCGCCTGTCACATAAGTACTATCGGCTTTGAGCAACTGAACGGTCACTTGCTCCACAGGATCCTTGGTGTCGCGGTCGATGATTGCACCGCTAATGAGCCGTTCCTGTGCGTATGATGCCATCGTGACCAAAAGCAACAGCATCATAAGGATTGATTTCTTCATTGCTAATAAGTTGTTATTTTTTTGATTTTAATTGGTTAGACGCGTGTAATTATGCAAGGTTTAAACCAAAAGTTACTTTTTTCTCATAATTATAAGTCAATTTAAGCAAAAATATTGTTCAAATCAGTTTTTTAGTGTATCTTTGCAAAAGCAATATCTATATCAGTCGCTTTCATGTAAGCGACATTCATCTTTAAACGTTACTGTTATGAATCAGAGAATTATCATATCTACCCATTTGGAGAGCGAGATTGCAAACGCTCTCACGGAATGCGAGCACGACAAGATTTTCATCCTCACCGACGAGGTGACCGTCGAGAAGTGCTTGCCTGTCATCAAGGATTACTTCACACTGAAGAATGCCCAGGTCATCACCATCGGCGCTACAGATACCCACAAGGACTTGGAAACTATCGCCCATGTATGGAAGTCGCTTGGCGACGGTGGCGGTTCGCGTCACTCCTGCCTCATCAACCTTGGCGGCGGCATGGTGACAGACCTCGGTGGTTTCGCCGCATCCACCTTCAAACGTGGCATCAACTTCATCAACATCCCTACCACCCTGCTCGCCATGGTCGATGCCTCGGTGGGTGGCAAGACGGGCATCAACTTCAATGGACTGAAAAACGAGATTGGCGTATTCAACGACTCTAAGTATGTCATCCTCGACACTGAATTTCTCCGTACGCTCGATGCCGAGAACATCTGTTCGGGATATGCGGAGATGCTCAAGCATGGGCTCATCTCTACAGAAGATATGTGGAAGGAACTGGTAACCTTCGATCTTTACAAGCCTGACTTGAAGCACTTGCAGCAAATGGTAGCCGACAGCGTGAAGGTGAAGGAACGCATCGTGGAGGAAGACCCTCACGAGCATGGCATCCGCAAGGCTCTCAACCTGGGACATACCTTCGGGCATGCCTTCGAGAGTTGGGCACTGAAACGTAATCCTATCCTGCATGGTTATGCCGTAGCTTTCGGTCTGATCTGCGAACTCTATCTGAGTGCCGTGAAGACCGGTTTCCCTACGGAGAAAATGCGACAGACGGTCAGTTTCATCAAGGAATACTATGGCAACTTGCCTATTACCTGCGATGACTATGCTGAACTCATCGAACTGATGACTCACGACAAAAAGAACCAGAACGGAATCATCAACTTCA
>ERZ808275.686-NODE-686-length-12000-cov-3.443365_pt1 | contig 12000 bp, 15 predicted proteins | sample MGYA00520894_ERZ808275 | MGnify/ENA primary metagenome ERZ808275 (study PRJEB31516, sample SAMN03275598) | gut metagenome | biome: mammalia-associated habitat; material: feces | host: Papio cynocephalus | place: Kenya | collected 2012-08-03 ...
GACGTATTGTCAATCTATCTTTATAAATTATTACAGGATGATGATTATCACTTGCAGTTAATGTATATGATATTCCTTCAGTGTTGATAGCCATGCTATGGGTATGATTTTTTCCAGTCTCATGAATTGAGCCGATTGGAATAGGCTTATCCGTTATGAACAGAGAATTCATATTCAAAGCTGTATTTGATTTTGCGGTAATGGTCTTGCATATTTCCATATCAAGTGTTTTTAATGGGTTTTGATTGGTATGCCATCTACTTATATTTTCAATTGTTTTGTTCGAAACATAATATTTTCTATCGACATCATCTTCGATAAAATCTTTCAGCCTTTTAGTAAGATTTGTTGGCTTTGGGAATTCATATGAATATTTTTTCTTGACACTTATAACAAACATACGTTTCCTTGACTGTGGTATTCCGAATTCAGTCGCATTGAGTATCTTGCAATAAGAATCATAACCTAAATCATCCAATTTACTAAGCCACTTGTTAAAAGACCGGACATTTTTTCCAGCAATCACTTGAGGAACGTTTTCCATCATAAGGACATCCGGAAGTTGATTTATATCGTTCATCTCTTCTAGGATTCTTCCAACCTGCCATAACAATGAGCTTCTTGTATTTGAATTTTCGTCCATTCCAAGTCGCTTTCCGGCTAAGGATAGGTCTTGGCATGGGAATGAATAACTCATGAACACATTATAGTCTTCTCTGTTTTCAAGTCTGAAATCATTTCCCGTTGTCCTGGAGATATCGACCGTATCCTTTGTCGCAATGATTGAATTATAGACTTCCCGAATCCATGATTCAGGCTTCCTCTTAAGTTGTTCGAATGTTGCGGGTTTGTTGTAATCGATTGAGACACCTCGCTCAGCCAACCAACGAGCCAACGAGCCAACATCTTTATTGAATGAGTAATCAGTGAAGTCACGTACATGGATGTTGTTATACGCAATGATTGAAGGAGCAGCCCATTCACATATTTTGAAGTGCTCGGCATTTTTCCCAAGATATTCGAAAGCCATCATCTGGCTTCCATATCCAGCGAATAACTCAATCACCTTTATCGGCTTCGTGAATTTGAATGGTGGTAATTCACTGCTTGAAAATATATCCATTTGATTGATGTCTTCTTCCATTTGTTTACCATCCTCTTGTTGCTTTCAGAACATCACAGGCTGATTTGATGATGATATAATGATATAATTTGAATTTATCATTTGTCGAATTGACAGCGATATCATCTAAAACACCATATAACGTTTTTTCTTTCTTATCAAAATCATTATTATAATCATCGAAAAGAGCTAATATAAAATCAATTACTGATTTGCAAAAGCGCTCAACTTCGGAATTATAATTTGTCATATAGCAAATATCTAACTTGGCATTTCTCACTGCCATAATCATCTTGACGAATCTTTCATCATTTTTCATAATCATTCATGTCCTTTCCTTGATTACACTTATAATTATAATCATTTATTTTTAAAAGTAAAGAATTATTTTAAAAATCATATTATTCCTCCGAAATACTTCATTGCAACACGGATATTTGCAATGAAACCATCCTTGTCGGTAACATATTTTGATTCATCGTTCTTGTTCTTGGCAAATTTAAATGTCTCTATGTTGCCTCTTGTAAGCTTACATGAGTCACATATGGCAACCCTATTCTTTGAAAACGCAAGATTCAAATCAGCTACGCTTTGGTCAAAGTCTTCACACTGGTATCCAATGAACGTCTTTCTGTCCTGATACTTCCCAGACAGCTCTTGGCTGTCAGAAGTGTCGATATAGATTGTCTCATTCGGAGAAAATTCAAAGCAGGCTTTCAACCCGTTGTCCATGGAGGCACGAAGCTCCATTTCCTTTGTTACAATCAATTTGCTTTCGACTCCATATTTTATCTTGATTTCGGATATTTTCCACAAATCTCCATCCTTGTTGACAAAAACAGCGCCATACAATCCACTCATGGACTCATCATATTTAACCAAATTATCATTATTGAACGCTCTGCCATAAACGGCATATTTTTTATCAAGGAACACAAAATTCACCAACATAGAGAATGCGTCTACGATATCGTCATGCTCGACCATCGGAAATTCATAAAGTCTGTTTATAAGATTGGAAAGCTCGTCAGAGAGCCTCCATTCATTGATTATCCTATCATATTCGCTTTGGACGAAAATGACATTATTCATGAAAAGCGAAGCTGAGTCAAGTCTCATTGATTTTGAAGCTGTTCCAGGATTATATGATTGAAGACCTGCTATCTTTTCACGCAATTGCTGCAAAATCGGAGAGCCATTTGCTTTATCCTCGATAATCTGAATTATCGAAGGATACATTCCTTCCAATGCTTCGACATAATTAATTGAAGCTGGAAAGCTCATATGTTTCTCAAGGCAATCCGTGATATAAAGATTATTTCCGACTCGATATGCGAGAACAGAGCCAAGATAGTCGGAATTCTCCTTGTCTTTGACGGGAAAATCATGAGAAGCGTAGATGATGTCCGCTTCATCGATTGAGGGGCAATCCGTTCCCGGCTTTATCTGAACCATCTCCTCTGTGATAATTGCATGGTCTGTCGCCTTCGGATTTTGGAGATATTGAGTCCTGAATATGGAATCGCCGACTTCAGCTTTAAGACTTTCATAGTTTCCAAACCTTTCCTTCCACAATCCATCTCCCTTGTTGTAATGGATGACCTTTCCACTTATCGGACATATGATATAGGTTTCCTTATCGAATATGGCGGGGAGGGAAATAAAAATATACCGTTCACGGAGGTTTCTGTCCTTAAGAATATGACCTGTTATGTCATTAATGCCAAGCCTTTGCTGTATGTTGAAGATGACCGATTTCTTGATATCGTTTATTCGTGAAGGCATTGTGTTTTGATAGTATTCCCATGCATTAGCCATTTCAGTCATATCTTTATAGGCAGTCATGGCATTTGTCAAATCATCGTTGATAATCATGTCTCCCCCATATCCGGTCAGTGCATTCCTGTTCTGGGAATATAGCTGACCACCTCTATTGTCGATGATGGAATCCTTGGTATTCTCGATGATTTCGATGTTTGGATATAATGATTTATATAATTTTGAATTGACTATTGCATATCTTTTCTCATTCATTGTTTTTGCCAAATCACCTGTATGTGAAATGGATACAGCTTTGATTGGATAATATGTCCATAGCCATACCGGACCTATGACATTGAAAATCATTGATTTAGAATGTCTTGGAGGCATATTCAGATTAAGTCTGTCAAGCTCGGAATCCCTGATATCGATTATGTTGCAATCTTTCTTTGATTGAGCTTCGCTCAAATCAACCTCTGATCTTGTATATCCACACCATTTTCTGCACATAAATTGAAAGACCTCGCAAAAGAACCTCGAAATGTCTCCGTCAATGTATGGATGAGGGTCAACCGATGACCAAAATGCCTTATAGAAATCATAGAATGATTTTTTATATAAAGTGATATATAGCAATCTTTCCAATTGAGTCATAAAATAAGTCTCCTTTCTATTATTATAATATAAAAAGCCAACCGATTGTGGCTGGCTTTTCGATTATTTAGTGAAATCAACGATTATCTGATAGACAACTTCGTTTCTATATTTTTTATCGAATTTCGGATAATCCATAAGGAAATCATGGTGTCCATATAGTTTCTTCAATTTGCCGACATCTACTTCGTCATATCTTGTAATCTTAAAATTTCCTACGGATGGTATCAAAGAATTTTTGGTTTCTCGCTCAGGCTCATAATTCATCTGTGCCTGCTCTTCGGCAATCTTGGTATCCAAATCAATGGTAAATTTCGCTGAATGCAAATCATCAAATATAGTATATTCAGAAATTGGATATCGTTTGCCGGTCTTTCTACTGACATATTCTGAATTGGTTTCTAAAACATAAATGCTATCCATAATAACTCCCTTAATTTATATCATTATTAATCATTTTTCATCTGTATTCCAGCCTTTGCTAAAATCCCTATCCTTAAACAAAGAGGCAAGCCCACTCAATTGCTTCAATCGAATGACTTCATCTGCGTCCATCCCAAGGTGCTTCATAATCCATGAATCCGTTCTTCCGAGTTCATGAAGCTCCCCGACAATCTTACTCATTAAATCCACATCGTGCGAGCCTCTGGCTCGGTTATGCCTGATTGTAGAAGCCATTCTTTCACTCAAAGGTTTATCAATAATTGATACAGGAAGCATTCCATGTTCTCTGTCATAGATATCTTTATGATTTTTCATCGTTAGATATCTATGGAAACCATCTACAATTTCATATGTATCGGTTTCCTTGATATAATAGCAGACAATTGGCATGGTATATCCGTCTTCTTTGATACTATCATAAAGTAGCTTCATCTCAGGAGTCGCGACATGATTTGGATTATATGCATTCGCCTTAACCTTCTCAATCGGAACAGCCTTCACATTATAAACCGGACTGATAAAATCATTCATAAGTTTTTATACCTCTCCATTATTTCAGCTTGTCTCTTAGTTAAATCCTTCGTTATGGAAAAACTTAAGCTTTTGCACACATAATCATTTTTTATTATGCACATTGCCATTCTTCTCCATGTAAGAATATCATCTTTTCTATCGACCGGGTTCTCATCAAGTACATTCTTGAATTTAATTACTTCCTTATCACCTTTTCCTCTCTTGCTAAACGAATGCGTATTTATGATATCATTTGGGGCAGTGCTTTCAAGTGTATCTATGTTATCCTTGGTCATCGGACATCCAACTTCTTTCCAGTATTTTATGAATTTTTCAAATTTTCTTCTATAATTATCAGCAGTTTCCTTTGGTAATGTACCAAGAAGAAATTCTGTATATGACTTCCATGTATGATTCTTTGGAAGCTGATGATGGGCATTCATGATTTTATTTCCTTGATAGATACATCCGAAATTAGCTCCAGAAACCCTATTTACAACTTTCTGCCATGTTTGAGGCTCAATGACTCGGAACATATTCAAACCTGCCTTGGCTTCGTTCCCAAATGGTTCATCGACTCTCATCTTATAAATTGAAACACCAGCCTTATAAAACAAGTCATATAATTTATTATAATCTTTGCCAAATTTACCGTTATATGTCCAGTCATCATCTACTCTCCAATCATATATCGGATAGAAATTATACGTCTGATTCATGACAAATGTCGAATAAATCTTATCCTTGTATCTCTCCTTGTCGATTACAATCGCACGGAATCGATTAAGACTCTCGTCAGTTCTGATTCCGATTAGGCAAGCCGTCTTCTTGCCTTTTCCAAACCAATTTCCAAAATATTTGATGAATTCCTCGAATGGCATATTCTTTTTATAGAAATCGAATGGATTGTTTTCCTCGTTGATAACCCATTGATTCCTAGGCATTGGTCTCACCCAAATATCTTCTTTTGATTTATCCCACCAAATCCATGTTGGTTCGAGATAAGACAATGAATTCGGAGACTCCATTGGAAGGCACACCCAATAAGGCTCTAACACGTCTAAGTTGTTGTTAATCATTCTTTCAATGAATTCTATCGTCTTCTGATAGAAAGCCTCTAAGTCAATAAAAAGTACCCCTATCTTACGTCCCCTTTTTCTGGCTATGTCGATTGCCATATTCAAAAGACAACCACTATCCTTGCCTCCGCTGAACGAGACATAGATGTTCTCGAATTCATCAAAAATAAAATTCAAACGCTCCTGAGCCAATTCATATACATTCTTATCTATATAGTTTTTAGCCATTCTTCTATGCCTTTCTTTTCTATTTCCTTCTTGACTTCATCCAATAATCTGACTTTTTTATCAATGCAGGAACGGATTAATCTGTCTAATCCGCAGCTACAGTTAATACTGTAATAATTGACATCATATTTTTGACCTATTCGAAAAATCCTTGCTTCAGCCTGTATTCTTTGAGCATAATCAAACGTGTGATCAGCAAATATTATCGACTTGCAATTCTGAAGATTCAACCCGAACGAACCGGTACCATAAGTCATATAAAGCTCCTTGAATTTCCCGGATTTAAAATCAGAGATTATTTTCCTACGTTCTTGTACATTCATTTCTCCGATTATCTTATTACATCCATATGGAATGCTATCAAGATACTTCACAAAAACAATCACCTGTCCGTCAATAGAGTTTATCATAGATTTGACAATATTCTTCTTGGATTCCTGTGTACAATATTTTCTTTGAAGTGCAGTCACTAAAGAAAAGAATGAAATATCTCCGAAAGAATCATAAAGGTATTTCTTTTTTATTTCTTCATATCCACCAATGTCATCTATAGAATATGATTTAGAATAGTAATGTTTATTCTTTCCTAAGTCGAGCTTGCTATCAAATATGTAAGGCTCTATCAATGAAATGAGGTGTTCAATATTGTATTGCTTCTTAACTATATTCTTAAGATGACCTCTGACATAATATTCACAATATTGATTTTTGAATTGATTGAATGACATATTGAGTATCTTTGGCGAAAGAAATTCTATCTGTGGATATAAATCAAGGACATTTTTCGAGAGAGGCGTTCCATTGAGTATGAGTTTATATTTTGCGAATTTCCCAAATTCAAGGATACGTTTTGTCCTCTTTGAATTAATATTCTTGATTTTAAGGCTTTCGTCAACAACGATGAATGCTTTCGACTTCTGCAACCTTGACAGAATCCTCATATATTCCTTATCGCTTTGAGAAATCGTTTCACATCCGACAATATCCATCTTGATTGATTGTTGCCACTTAAGCCTTTCTGATTCTATTTCGGCTTTGACTGAGAATGGACAAATCCAAAGTACATAATCAACTTTATCCTTTTTTGAAGCAATCATATCAAGCGCCACTTTCGTCTTGCCCGTTCCCATCTCCATGAACAACGCTCCTACCTTTAATTTGGAAAGCTTGTCAAATGCCATCTCCTGGTCAGTCATTGTCTTTCAATTCATCCAATACAGAAACCTCCTCCGGATTCATTTTCATCGGCTTATGAGTTTCATACGGATTCTCATATTTTGGAGAGCGGATGTTTTCGTCCATAACTCCGAAGGCTTCCTCAAAATTTTCGACATCGATGTCAACTTCCGCAATTACTTCATGAGAATTCCATTTTCCATTACCATATTTCTTGAGATGAAAAACAAAATCATCGTTATATCCGATTGAAACGGAATTGCCGTTTCGCCCAGACCTCACAAGCTTGGATGGATGCCAGAACGTATATCCATCATAGTCGGATTTATGTGGCATAGAAATGAGTACAGCTTTTCCAGTTTCAGCTTTGATGTTGTTTTTACTAATATTAATGTTTTTCCAATTCATAATCATTCATATCCTTTCCTTGATTACACTTATAATTATAATCATTTATTTTTAAAAGTAAAGAATTATTTTAAAAATAAAATCATTTTAAAAAGCCTGGCTGATTAAGCCAGACTTTTTTAAACGTAGATAATTAATCCTTATAGATTACGCAATAGCATTTCCGAGCATTGGAACGTCTTGCTCTAGGCAATGAATCAAGCTTAAGGCTGTCATTCAGCTTTGCTTTAAGTTTGGAAAGAATGTCTTCATATTTTGCATGGCTATGCCGTGCAATGTTCATGGCAATCTTTTCGGTTGACCAGACATCGGCATTATTTAACATATATTCATAGTCTTCAATAAAGCCCATTGTATACCAATTGTTTTCTTTGCATAATATGTAGACTTTATACTGTCTGTCATCATCTTTTACTGTCATTTTCTTGGAATCCAATGTAAGCCCCATCTTTTTAATTCCTGGCATTACTTCAGACATTGTCTTTTCGAAAGTCCTTTTATCAAACTTAGACATTTTTCCTTGGGAGTTCCATTTTTCAAAGTCATCCTTGTCTTTCTGCAACGTTGTTAGCATTGATTTTACTTCTTCTTTATCATTGTTAAAGATGGCTCTTTTTAATGCAGTAATATTAGTTGAAAATTTAAAAATTCTTTGAGCCATATCATTGGCTCTATTATCATACACGCCTTTTCTTACGTGTTGGTCAACTTTGGTTCTATACCTTTGATTAATACTACTGTAATTTCTTTTAATCATGTTCAATCTCCTTTATTAAATGACATACTCTTTATTATTATACACTACTTTTCTTACTTTTTTGCCATTTATTTTTGACAATGGTTTTCCGTTTATTTTGACAACCTGTGAGATTAGTCCTAACAATACTACATTCATGCCTTCTGTAGGAGTTGTTATTGTCACAGGATATTTTGCTTCCTGGCTTCCAATCTTGCATTTAGTTACAGTGCTTGGAACGATTATATTTTCTCCGTTGAGCTTGATTCCGTATTTGGAAGCAGTGTCAGAAATATTGCCTGGAATCGAGTATCCGATTGTAACCGAATCATCGGCTGTTACAGTGAAAAGCAATTCATCCTTTTCACTTTTGACATTGATGGAAGCCATTATGCAATCTCCATGTCAATTGTTCCGTCATCGTTCTCAGTAACACTTATATTTCTTACCTGTGTGGTATTCAATACCCAAGCCTTTGTAGAGATTGTGATAGTGATAGACTTGATGAACGTATTTCCATTTTCAAAACCAACATGAGAGTATGTCAAGAAGCCTTCTTTGTGTCCTTTGTCACCAAGGTAATACTTTTCATGGTTGAACATGACGTAATTTGCGTCATTTGCCTGAAGAGTGGATAACTGCTCAGTTGTGATTGTTCCATTGGTAGCGTCTTCCTTTGCGTCAATATTGACGATAGAGACAACTTGAGTGGGAAGCGTTATTTCTTTAAAATAATATGTGACGGTATCATTTTCTTCTGAAAACGTAGCATTATCAATTACAAGCATTTTCATTCCACGGCTAGAATAATATATTGGATTTTGATTTAAAAAGTTAATGCCATTATTTACTACAGTTACAAGCGTATATGAACCAACAAGTGTAATAAGATTAATCTGCATAACATTTATCGCATTTACAGTTGCAAGGTCAGAAACGTTATAAGTTATGCTGTTGTTTTCTTCATGTATAGAGACAGGCTCTATGACATTTATAGCACTAACTTCATCTAATTTTGTAATAGTAATAGAATATGTGTTAGTTGCACTATCTTTATTACCTACAGACAAAGTATATATAGTTAGAGTAGGACCAGTTATTGTATTTTGAAAAATATTTAATTGAGTAAATATATACTCATTACTTACATCAAGATGAAACAACTTTGAAGGGACTGAGACATTTATCTCATCTTTATAGTCTCCGTTCATATATATCACTTGATTGTATAATTCCTTTTCAAGATTAGTTTTCTCTTCTTCAGTGATATTTGTTCTTACTTCATGCGTATCTTTATCTACTAACCATAAAGTTGGCGATACACTAGCAAAGTTTCCACTTAATGTGTTCGTATTCTTATCGTATGTCAGTCCATTGCCTAGATTGATTGCATTCTGATTAGTAAGCCATACCGTATCATGGACAAGACCAAGCTTGTTGTCTTTGATTCCGACATCTGTAGGAATCACTTTTTCTAACTCATCACTATTATCCGGAGTGATGTATAATTCATCCTCATTTTTTGTTGCTGAATCATACTGTTCTTCAGTCAATACGTTCAGGACAAGATTCTTTAATTTCTTATCTGTTGGCATTTTCTACCTCCTTATGACTCTCTTCCTGATATTTGTCATACTCTTCCTTTGTCGCTTCAATATAGTTTTCTTCTTTGTCATACTTGCCAAGATAGATGACAGAAGCTTCATAGATGACTCCATCTACTTTGCATTTGATGTATCCAGTCTTACTTTTAAAAGTCCTCATGCCAATGTCCATCCTTTGTCAGTTGCAATCTTTTTATCTTCATCAGTGAGTTTGGCAAGATTTGTCGAACCCATAGTTAATGTTCTAGTCGAAGAGACTGTAGCAAGATTATTAAGAATCTCTACAAGTGCTTCTCTTGTGAATTTTGTGCTTGCAGATATATCAAATGAGACTTTCATGCCAGTCATATGAATAGTAGTTAAGCTATTACAGCTATCGAACATATAAGCCATAATAGTCACTTTAGACGTATCTAATTGAGGTATAGTAGTTAAGCTACTACAATAGTTGAACATATAAGCCATATTAGTCGCATTAGACGTATCTAATTGAGGTATAGTAGTTAAGCTATCACAGCTATCGAACATATAAGACATATTAGTCACATTAGACGTGTCTTCAAATCTTATTATATTCTCAAGACTACTTCCAGGAAAATTTCTACATTTTCCACCAGCTTCAAAGAAAGCTTTCATACCGGTCTGAGCATAACCACTCTTTATCGATACTTTATTCTTACCTAAGTATATAGCCATATTACCATTTCCTCAAAATCGTAGTACTGCCACCACCAGCTTCAACCCATGTCTCATCTTCAAGTACATACAGAGTGGTAGTCTCTTTACAATAGCACAATTGACCATCTTTCAAATCTTTGTCTTCCAACAATGCATTCATTTCTTCAAAAGTGTCAGCCAATAAAGCTCCACTAGATATTTCCGAATTGAGTATATTCTTTTCTTCTTCGGTAAGACCTATTAATCTACCATCATAGGTATCATTACCTGGATGTCTAATATTAATAACGGGCATAATTCTATATATCTCCTTATAATATCATTATAAATAAATTTATAGCAAAATTAAATACTGACAAAAAATTAGGCAAGATGGATTTCTCAATCCATCCTGCCCAAGAGCTATATAAATCCAGGATTTATTTGCTTTCTTTATGGTTTTCATCCTCACAGGAATGATAGCCAAATGACATGAGCATTTCATTCAGGATATGCTCATATTTTTCTTTATCCGCCTCATATTCCTTGATTACGTTTTTACCACATTCTAGCATTTCTTCGAGACTCTTGACCTGACTTTCCGTGCTATCGTTTTCGTTCTTTACCGATTCAACGAATTTCTCTAAATCATATTTTTCCTTGGTCTCCTTCGGAAGTGCTTCAATTGCATTGATGACGGCATTGTTTCGCTCGACATTCTCCTTTGCCTGAGCAATCGTTGTCTCCATATTGCTCTTTCTCACATAAAGATTATAAATTGCAGATTTCATTCGATGTTTCTCCGTTTATCAATATTTTACCTTATAGACAATTTTGACAAGATAATATCCTTCCTTGATTAATTCTCCATTTTTCGCCATCTTAGGTTCTTTGTATGATTTACTGATCGAATAAAAGTTTGGACTTTCTTTAGCTTCGTTGATTAATCCATCAGCTTCAGCCTCGTTGGCAAATTCATACGTTTCAGCTAACTTTGTGTTTAGTAGATTTGCTCCGTTTTCCTCCGTAGGAATTTCATACAAAGGGCAAATAGATACGAGTCCGGCATTCTTTTTATTGTCGACATACTGCTTCAAATTTTCTAATTCTACCATATTACAAATCCTTTCCTTAAACATTGACCATATTATAGCATGGCAATGCTTAATCTGGTAAAAATTTTTTTATTTTTTCATATGCTCTAATTATATAATAACTGAAGTCAATTTTTTTCTTCACGGAGCTTATCCCATGTTCATCATTGATGTCATCATTATATATGAATACGTTTGATAAGCATGAAATTTTTTGTTTCTTTTCACAGCCTCTGGCATTTTTCTTGACCTTATATATCATGCCTTCCGATTCTCCGTATCTTAGTGGAAAAACCCTATCGATATCCTGTATCTTATCCCAACTAAGATAATTTCCATATTTGTCTTTCACTTCGTATGTAAGATAGTCGAAGCTATCCTTCTTGATTATATACTGGAACATTCTTAGATTATCTTCATATTTTTTCACGGTATCCTCTGGAAGGATTCCATGATGGAAATAATCGATAATGCAATGAGCGATGATAGGTGGCTCTTTCAGCTTCCATGCCCCCCTGTCAAA
>ERZ808275.692-NODE-692-length-11879-cov-3.306411_pt1 | contig 11879 bp, 16 predicted proteins | sample MGYA00520894_ERZ808275 | MGnify/ENA primary metagenome ERZ808275 (study PRJEB31516, sample SAMN03275598) | gut metagenome | biome: mammalia-associated habitat; material: feces | host: Papio cynocephalus | place: Kenya | collected 2012-08-03 ...
AGTAATAATTGTTAATTTACTAATTGCGTGACCTACATTTATTTTATAATTCCCATTCGCCGTGTAAGTTTCTTCAACTTCCGTGGCAACTTCGGGAATAAAAATCATTTTTGCCATAAACGCTCCTTCCTATTCAATATCAGTGGCTGAAATATATTCAATAGAGCCACTGCCGTTTACTTTATAAGTTAAAGTAACGGGGTCATTTGTTATATTAGTATTTTGTATAATAGTGCTAGTTGAAGTATCGCCATTAATTGTGTTATCTTGACATCTTAAATACAAATAACCACTACTTATTTGTAGACTAATAGGTAAAGTTGCTTCGCTAGAGAAAACTTTTAAATAAGTTCCTTGGTCATTTTGACCGTCATAAGCCGACCATTCTAAACCACTTGTACCTCTAATCTCATTTATTGTAACAGTATAAGGTGGTTGTTCTTTTGTATATACCACAGTATTACTAGCGTTACTATTTCTAAAATTATCTCGAGCAGAAATTACATAAATATTATAACTTCCGTCTTGTGTAATTAAAGTAGATAAATCTACCATTGTAGAAGAAGCCCCTACAACTTCAGTTAGTTTAATTCCATTTCTATATATAATATATGAAGTTGGAATAAAATAGCCATTCCCTGCTCCTTTTGTAATAGTTAAAATGTTCCCACTTATACTAATCACGGGAGCATACAAAGTAGGTAAGGAGATTAAAACGCTTAAATTAAAATCTCCAAAGTATTTATTTTCTTCGGGAGTAAAAACTTTAGTCCCCGAAGTATTAACTACGCCACTTCCCGTATATTTAGGTAAAGACAAAATTGCTAATTTTGGCATTTAAATCTCCTTTTTTTATTTTAAATTATAAAACCACCCACACAAAATTCCAAATTACTATCAAAATAAAAATCACATTTAGAATTTTGAATAAATTAGGTTTCCATTTTTTAATTATTAGAGCAAGAATTATTGCTAAAAGCATTTTAATTCCTAGCCCTAGAAAGATATTCTTTTCAAAGAATTTTTGTAATAAAATATTTCCTTCTTCACATTTACCTAAAGTTATTCCTAGATAGGTGAGAAGAGAGTCTAATAGGTTTAACAAGATAAAGATAATCATAAATTAATCCCAAAGTTTTATTAAAACAAGTGTAGTATCTTGTGTGATATCATATTCATGGATTTCATTATTAGTAAGATTTAATGTTTCTCCATTTAAGATTATTCTTAAGTCTTCGTTTGCATTATACGCCATAATATACATTTTTCTTACATTATTCACTACTTTAGGTGTTTCAACAAGTTCATCTTGACTGTTATAAAGGTCACTATTATCACCACCACCAAAATCTGTATGATAGTCATAATCAGTATCACCAGTAGGAGCAGTATTAAATTTAACTGCAACACCGGTTTCCATTCCTATTTCGGTCTGTACAGTTATTGTTACATTATAACCTGGTAATTCTGAAAAACATTGAATGTCATCTATATTTTCAGTAAGTGTAAAGTTTTCACTCTCTACATCAACACTTTCAGTAGTCATAGAAATATGCAAACCTAATAATGTAGAATTGATTTGTTTAGCAGTAGCAGAAGGTGTTCCACTAGGGGACATATTATGTATTCTAAATTTTATTTGTGTAGTAGTAGTTATTAAACCAGTACTCGAAATATTATTCCAAGTTGACCCATTATCGGTTGAATATTGATATTCATAGCCTGATTCTGTTTCAAAATAACTACAACTTACGCTGTACCCCCCCCCACTAACAGTATAACTTATTTCATTGCTAAACTCGCTATCAGCATATCCTTCACCTTTAGCCTTTACTTTTATTGTATGCGTTCCTACTGATAAATTAAGAGTAGTTAGGTCTAATGTTGTATTACTCATAACCTCCCCCCCCTAATTTAACATAAGCGATAGGACTATTGTATGTTTGAGGTGGAACATCACTTACGCTTTTTGTAGTTCCACAAGCAATTACTTTATAACCCTCGAGTGTTTTTGTATTACTATCTGTTCCACTTTCAGTATATGCACTGACAGTAAGAGTAGTTTCAGTAATATTTATTGATGTTCCCGCTACTGGGAAATCACCAGTCCCAGATACTGAAACAAGGGTTTTGTTAGTATCAACATCTATTACTAAAACAGAATAATCGCCCATTCCCATAACTTATCACTCCTTTCTATGAGATTTCATTATTTGCATAAATTAAAAATGTCGTATCTTTATGTACTTCTACAAGTTCACTTATTATAGGATTACTTGATGTATTACTAGATGTAGCAAATAATTTATTTCCTTGTCTATCTAATACATCAGTACTATCTGTTTCATTTTTTACGCCATTATTAGTAGCGTTATTTATATATTCTATTTTAAATATTACATAAAAGCATTCATCTACTGTTTTTAAAACTTTTTCTTCTCCGCTATTATCAGACTCAAGTAAAGTCCAATTAAAATCTGTATTGCCGAAAGAAGCAGCATAATAAATTTTAGCAAAAGAAGTAGAGTAAGTATAAGGAGTTGCTCCTTGCTTAAATGTAATTGTATAAGAAGGAGGAGCAGGAGAGAAAGGTAGACTTCTTAATAATGAATTACTGCATTGAGTCGCCAATGTATCGGAGTTGTCTACCACTCCCCGACTGATAAGAGTACGATGTCCCGTAACTGTGATACCCCCCACTTGATTAGTCAATGAATCCTGGACTGCCACCACTTCCTCTGAGTTCTCTAATTGAGTAAGCCTGATTGTGTTTGCACACGTATCGCCCCCCCCATTAGCACTTTGAAAACTCATTACTGCAACAGGAGAAGTTCTATCTATCTTATATTCATAGAATAACATATAATTCCAGTCTAAATTAGAAATATCAAACTTAGTATCATACTCTAAAATCTCAAATACCTTTTCACCATTTGTATCTAATTCTTCTAAAGTGATATCATAATAATTTTTATCACCATTATATTTGTATAAGAATAATTTTGCTTCATTATTATCAGTTTGGAAATAGTTAACTTCTTCACCATTATATTCTAAATAAATATCTTTATTTTCGCTATTTATCCAAATTTTATCCGCCTTAAAACTACTAGGCATTGCTCGTACAATAGGTTGCCAACTCCAAGTTTCTTCGGTTGGAATTGAAGGGTCTTGCAAAATAACTTTATCACTAAATCTATTACCACAAAGTAAACCATTTGCAAAGTAAGTATTATGATTACAGAAAATAGTATAATGCGGTATATCTCCTTCTTCGGCTCTACTTACTTTTTCAACTAAAGTAACCCAAGTTCCGTCTTGTTTGTAACATTTATCTCCTACATAGAAATTATCTAAATGAGTGAATGCTTTATCGTAATTGTTATAGAAGCGATGTCTATGAATTACTTTTATAACTGTACCGTCAGAGAAAGTAAATTTATCATAATGTTTTCCTAATTTATTTAATTCGCCGTCGGCATAGTAAACATAGCCTGGAACTTCTTCTCCTTTTTCATTTAAAGATAAAACATATTCACCATTTCTAATATCTTTAATAGGTTTTTGTGTTTTGTCCCACATAGTAATTAAAGTATCACCTGTTAAACACACTTGATATTCTATACTTACTGGAATTTCTAAAGTTTCTGTTCCACTTGTGACTGTTACAGTACCATTTCCACTACCGGTATACAAAGTTAAAGTTGTTCCGTTCACACTAACTTGACCTATTGTAGTAGTAGCAGAATATGTTCCATTTCCACCGCCTAACTCAGTTGTAAAAGTTAATACGTCTGAACCACCTTGTATTATAGTTCCGACAAAAGCACTAACAGTAGAGGTTATAGGCTCAATTGCCCCCCCCCACTGGGACATTCGTCTTTAAAACTCCGTCAACATACACATCATAAGAAGTTGCATTGTCAACATTTTCAATTGTAAGAGTATCTCCACTTAAAGAAATAGAAGGTGCTGCTAATTGAGTAAGGGCTGTACTTATTCTTACCCAAGAACCATTTGTAAATTGAAAAGCGTCTTGTTTTACCCAAGCGTTATTAGTAAATTTATAAACAGGTTTAGTATCGCTCATAGTACCCCCCCCCTAACTTTGATGTAAGAGTGATAGTTGCTGGATAGTTTTCATAAGCAATTGGTGTTTCAAAACTATTATCTGTTTTATTACTTATAGTCATTTCTTGTGAAGAATTATTTAAAACAGTAATTGTATCTAATACATAGCCTTCATTTAGTGTAACTGTAAAAGGAACCATATCTTCGCCAACACCATAATAACTCCAATTTATTTCTTCACCACTTGTAGATGTTTCATAAGTAGTGCCTTGAACTTGACCGCTAATTCCCCAACCTTGCCAAGAAACTTTTGTTATGTTGCTATCGAAGTTTACAGTTGTAAATGCTGTATCATTTGGCATATCTTATTACTCCTTTCTTTAATGACATATTATATCAGTAATATTTTGAGTTAGAGTAACATTTTCAGATTGTTCATCAGCAGTTTGATAACCTAAATCAGAAATAGAATAACTTGCACTTATTCCTGCTTGTACACTTGAAATGCTTCCACTAGGTTGAACTTCCCTATCACTATATGTAATTCTAAATTTTAATTGAGTTGCTTCACTAGTTAACAAACCCGTGCCAGTTATTTCTTCCCAATTTTCTCCATTGTCAATAGAATAAAAGAATTGAGTAGGATATGTTATTGGGTCAAATTCGCTTACGCTTACACTATACATTGCTACTCCCCCCCCAATAACAGCGATAGTTCCTTCTTCAGCAGTTGAAGGTAAAGCACTTTCACTTGCTACTGTTATGTAAGTAGGAACATTTGTTGTTACTGAAACAGAAGATAAAACTTTTCCACTATCAGGAGTGATAGTAGTTGTCCCATTTTCTGTAATAGTTGTTGATTTAGTTTGTTCTGTTTTTGCTGGACTTAAACTTCCACTTACTCCAGCAATACTTACTCCGCTCCTAATATTGCTTGCTATTAAAGTAGAAGGTTTTGTAATTGTAAGAGATTTTATATATTTCCCACTAGAAGCATTTACTGTTTGATTACCACTTGCAAGAGATAAAGTAACAGTAGGAGTTTCTGTTGAAATTGCTGATACAGTTACTGGTTTATAACCATCTACATTAGAAGCATTAAAAGTTTGAGATGTTTCACTTGGTGTGATAGAAAGCGATTGAATTGTAGGAGAGATATTTACATTTATATCTATATCTTCTTCGTTTTTAGTACCTTTAGTGGCTAATGTGGTAGTTCCGTTTTTAGTGATAGGAATTTGAATGTTTGAGGTAAGAGGCTCGTAAATTGCTGTTGTAAAACTACTATCTAAAGTTTCCACAATATAATCTTTATCATTTGGAATATCAAAAGTTTGATTTATAATTACATCACTATATTGATTTAGATACCATACTGACGAAAAGATACCGCCTCCATATACATCCATTTTTGGTGGCATTGTGGTACTATTATAATCACTTTTAATATAATCAATACTATTATTTGTAAAGGTAAAAATCTCATACTCTATACCGCTATCACCATAACTAATAGTTCCAACAAGTGTTATTTTACAGTTTCTTAAATTAGTTCCGACTTGAATATTTGGCATAATTTATTTCCTCCTTTCATAGGAATTATAAAATTTTTATCTATGAAAAGTATATATAATACTAAAAAATAATAAATATAATTATACATTATATATACTTTTTAATTTGTTTTGTTTTTTATTTGTTGCCTATTCACTATAAACAACATCTGTTACATTTTTAGTTAAGATATAATTATTTGAAGTTTCATCGACCCCAGCCTTGACAAGAGTAACAGTAAAATTCATACCTAATGTTGTACTTGAAATTGTAGGATTTGCTGGAGCAGGTAGGCCTCCTGGAAAAGTTATTCTAAACTTAACTTGCGAAACTTGTTCACCTAATCCACCAGCACTATCAAATTCAGTCCAAGTTTGACCATTATCATTTGAATAATATGTTTGTACGGACGTATCTGCTTTATCAGCATATGAACTACAACTTACATTATACCCACTTGCACTTGTTTCTGTGTAGTTGATAGTCATTGTGATACCCATTGACGGTTCATTTGCAGTTACAATATTTATATCTTGATTACTCAAAGTTAATGTTTCATCACTATAATATAATGTTCCATTTATCTGAAATATATTGCTATTAATAGTTGCTGTTATTACATCACCATTTTGCAAAGTATAAGGACTTGTAACAACATTGCCATTTACTTTTACTTCTAACCCACTAGATAACAATTGTCCATCGAGCTTTGTACCTTCACTAAAAGTTAGCTTATACCCCCCCCCACTAGAGACTTCATAACTTACCTCATTACTCTTTTCGCTATCAGCATAACCAGTTCCTTTAGCAATAACATAAATTGTATAAGTGCCAGATGTTGTAATTAATGTAGATAAATCTACACTAGTAGTAGTAATAGTTGTAAGTAAAGTATTATTACTATAAATAGCATAACTTGTTGCATTTGTTACAGCCGTAATAGTAAGAGTGTTATTTGATAAAGAGATAGTAGGTGTAGAAGCGAAACGCAATAAACCTTCATAAGTAGGAAGAATTACGCCTTCATAAGTACCTACTACCCCACCTATATTTACATCTTTTTTAATATTTTCAGCAAGCATAGTACTAGGTTTTGTAACAGTTACTTTACTTAAAACTTTGCCACTTGTAGGAGTAACTACTTGGTTACCACTAGCCATATCTAAATCAACTGTTTTTTCTTCAGTTGGTGTAGTGACATTTGTGATAATAGTCGCTTTACTCATTCCGTCATAACCACTGTCAGCCGTAATTTCAGTTGTACCATTTTCTGTTATTGTAACACTTTTGTCTTGTAAATTTGCAGGCAACGCTAACGCTACCCATTGCGTACCGTCACATTGGTACACATTATCGCCAACTTGACCTATAACGCCATTTAAGTCGGCACTTGCAGTAGGTAAAGTGCTATATAAAATAGGCTTACCTACTTTTCCATATTGAACATAAACTGCCATTAGCGTTTACCTCCTATGATTTAATATAATTTACATTAAACCAGTCATATACATCTTGGTCAACATAAGTATCACTTGTAATAGTAATACTCTTATAAGCGTTTGCCCAACTCTTATTACTATATGAATATACCGAAGTATCATCATATTTAAAATAAGAAGATGTAAATACGAAAGATGTAAAATTTGTATTATTAGATGTAAAAGCAATATTGCAAGTCTTTTCGCTTGCTAAGGCACTTATAGTAGGGTTGCCCGTATAAGTCCCTGCTTTTATTAAATTTGTTTGGAAAATTATTTCATTTACATTAGTACTTCTATTTTTATAGCGTACTATATTTACTTGTGCATTAGTAATTTGTTCTAACTGATTAGAATACTTTATTCTTTCTATTTCTTGACTTCCATAATAAAAAGGCATTAACTTACCTCCTACTTATTCAGTAATAACTAAAGTTTTTGTAGAAGCGTCGTATTCAAACTCTGGAAGTGAACGAATATTTAACACCCAAGTTAAATTATTAACGGTAATAGTGAAAGTTTTAATATAGACAAGGTCGTTTTCAATTCCTACGTGAGTATAAGTTAGAAACCCTTCACTATGACCTTTGTCATTTAAGTAAAACTTTTCGTGATTAAACATAATATTATTATTATCACTTGCTTGTAAAATAGCAAGTTGGCTAGCCGTAACACTTCCATTTACGGCTGCTGCTGGAGCGTCTATATTTATTGTTGCTACTTGAGCTAAATCTGTCACTGGCATATATTGTGTAATATCCCCACTTTCTAATATTCTATAAACTTCATTTTGCACATAAGTTCCACTTGTCCCCGTATATTGGACAAAACTCCCAACCTTTTTACTATCGGCTAAATATTGAGCCATTTTGGCTTCAGTACTTGCGATATAAGGGTTTTCGGCTGTCCCAATAATTGCATTAGTAATTCCTGCTGCCATTAATACATCACCTCTATACTAGGAATAATTAAATTTGAAGTAGGTTTTTCTTTTGCCCAAATATAAACACCACCGTTATAAGTTTCTACTATTGGTGCATAATTCCCACTCATAGCGTCCGCTAAAGCAAAAGATACAATAGGGAACATAGTAGATACAACATTAGTTAGAGGAATTGTAGCCTTAAAAACAAAATCTAAACTAGCATAAGTAGTATCGCTTATGAATTGACTAGGAAGAACTACGACATTATCAAAAGATAAATTCTTTGGTTGTATTGCTTCGCTTAAGTCGTTCCAATTATATACGCCTTCTTCTGAAACATATTGGTATAAATGCCCTACTATAAACACATCATTTGTTGTAGGTGTAGCAAGTTGACCAACAGCAAAAGTACCATAGTCTTCAGTTTGGTCGTCTATTGCGTTAGCCATTTCATTGCCCGTTAATTCTACAACATAAGGTAAAACTAATTGATGATTTCTATCGGGAAGTTGAGCAGGAGCAATTTGACCAGCGTCGTCAAGTCCAGCAATACCACCAGCCACATTAGTATGTGAGTTAATATAATCAGCGATTTGCTTATTAATATCGCCAGCCGAACCACCTAATTTTTTAATTAAGGCTACTATTAGCCCTAAATCTATATTGTTATTATTAGCCATAATAACCTCCTATTGCATATCGTAACTAAAAATTATTCCCGTGGCTGGAGAACCAATAGCAATAGATTTTGTGTAAGGTGTATAACCACCACTATCATATGCTACTTCTTCAATTAAAGCGTTAGCAATTCCACCATTAATTGAAACTGTATTATCTGCTGGGAATATAAGAGTAAATTTAATTTTTATTCCATTTTCAAATAAAGAATTATAATTTGCATTTTGTGTAGCAACGGGTAAATTCTTCCAACCCATTCTTTCTATGATTGAACTTTTTACATTTGCTAAATCAAAAATGTTTTGATTATTAGCAGTTGTTGTAATTTTTACATTTCTTATCATTTCTTATTCGTTTCCTTTCTAAATTCTAAATTAGTGATATTGAACTTTAGTCTAAAACTATTTTGTTCACGAACTACAAATAGATATTTAGTAATCCTATGCTTTTTACAATAGTAAATTATGATTATCTACCACTCTAAAAAACATAGGATTAGTAAAAATATCTAATCCTATTATTTGTATAATTAAAGGTTATAAATTACTATGCGATAGTAATTGTGCCTTCATCTTGAACAACTGTACCGTCAGTCTTTGTTAATTTAACAGTAACTTGACCAGTAGCAGTTGCTGAAACAGTATGGCTTGCTTTAGTGTAAGTTACACCAGCACCACCTGTAATTGTTAGTTGCGAAGCGTCTAATTGTGCGTCAGATAATGGGAATGAATATTCACCATTGAATGCGTATACTACTAGAGGAACGCTAGCACCAGAAGCAGCATTCATATCTTGTACGATTAATGCTTTAACTTCGTCATACCAATTATTACCATAAATTTCTTCAATTACATAGCCGTAAATATCTTGATTTGCACAAGGGTTGTCGGCTTCAGTAGGAGTATATGCTAACGCAGTACCACTTAAGTCTTGTGTAGCATAACCGTCAGATGTTAAAGAAATACTTTGGTTACCACTTAATTGAAGTGAAGGAATAATGATAGTTGCACGACCGATAATACCTTCGCCAGCTTCATTACTTGCTAAGTTAGCTTCAAATACAGCGTAAACTACTTTTGGAGCAATTTCGGCTGGAATTGTTACATATTTAGCGTCAGCATTTATAGCAAAGTAAGATACACATACTTTTGCATTTTGTGGAATGCCGTAACTTGCGTCAATAGTAAATTGTTTATTAGAACCTACTACGATACTCTTTTGGTTAACTTCACCATTGTATTCAATATAAGCAACAGCAGAACCACCATTTACACCCACAGGAGTGCCAGTTAAAGTTCCTTGATAACCGTTTAATGTAACGGCTTCTTGCTTACGAGTAGAGAAAGTAGACATTACTTCTTCGCCCCAGTTAGCAGCCATCATACCTAAATTGAAACGAGTATCAGTTAATGTAACATTTGCCATAGCAGATGTAAAGAAACGTTTCAAAAGTTTGTTACCTTTACCACCTTGAATGTCAACTGAAGTATTAGTTACATCAATAGTGTTGTTGGTCATTGTTTTCGCAGTAGCAATTAATGAAGTGCATTGTGCGTCAGCATAAAGCCAAACATCGGCAACACCGATTAAAAACTTATTCATATGATATTTTATCCTTTCTATTTATTTTTTTAAAGTTACATTCACTATTTATGCTTGCAACTTGTTCTTCATTTCGTCAAGAGAAATACTATTATCTTCAATAGCATTCTTTTTCTTGTCAGCACTAGCAAGCCAGTGGACAATATTTTGTTGGTCTTTTTTCTCCATATTAGGAGCCAAAACCATATTAAGTTCATAAGAACTAATTGCTTCTAAACTTTCTACAAGTTTAGTAAATTGTCTTACACTTAATTCGTTAATTTCACTAAAAGATAAACCCGTCTTCCCCATTACTCTATATTTTAAGTCTTCTAAAGAACACATTTTGTTTTTAGTGTGTTTTCTTTTGAATTCTTCAGCGTCTCTTAATACTTTTCTTATAGAAGGGTGAATAGAAAGGTCAACTTTTTCAATATTATTTTGGTCTAAAATTATATTACGTATTTCATTAAATTCTTCGTGACTAATTTCTACGCCGTCTAAAAATAATTTAAGTTGTCCGTCTATAATATCTAATTTTATTTGGTCAGAAGTTAAATGCAAGCATTGACTTAAAGCCTCAAAAAGCAAAATAAGAAGAACATCTCCGTCTTTTGCTTGTGTGGACTTATACACCAAAAAGTCTAAGTATGACAATTTGATAGTCCTAGGGTCTTTCCCTTGCATTTTTTCTTCGTCTAAATTAAATACTGCTTGTAAAATTCCACCGAATGCCTCATATAAACTAAGAGGTACAGGATAAATATAGAAGAATTTTACTTTGGGTGGTGTATTTTCATCACCTTCACTCAAAATCTTTTTATAAGCAATAGGATAATTATTAGAATAAAATAAATTGCAATAATCTTTTGTTCCATAAAAATATTGTGCTATGTGTACGAATTGTTGGTATTCAAGTGTTTCTATAATAGCGTTATTGTATAATTCACTCATAATATTCTCCTTTTAGCAAAGAATGCTAAAGCAAAGAAAATAACCACTATAATTTTTATTAGCAGTTACACGCCACCAACCATTGCCATTACCAACTCCACTAGGAGCACTCTTATTCATAAAAATAAGAGAATTAGCACCACAATTAGGAATAATGTCGTGTGTAATATTACGTTGAATTTCTTTACCTATCAAATATGCTCGGTCTCCAACTTGCGTTTTATCAGTGATAATTCCCGAACTTAATTTATTAGGGACTACAATTTCTACTAGAATTTCAATAGCACCAGTGTAATCATTTATAGGGGTAAAATCTCCCGTGTAGAATCTAACTTGTGGAATATTTAAAGTAAAGCCGTCATCTATATCTTTTTGAAATATAATATTTTTAGTTGCCGTTGCACCGTCAATAGTAGGGTCTTTACATATCATATTTGCCTTTTGAGCGTCCGTTAAGTCTGGCTTATACAGACAATCTCTTTCGGTATAATATAATAATTTCCAAAAGTTTTTAGCGTTAGGGCTATTGAATAAAAAATCTACAATACATTCACATATATTTTCGGCTGGTAAAAATTGATTATATATATTAGGAATATATAATTAGGAGAGTTATTCATAATATCACCTACCTTTAC
>ERZ808275.693-NODE-693-length-11873-cov-2.972753_pt1 | contig 11873 bp, 12 predicted proteins | sample MGYA00520894_ERZ808275 | MGnify/ENA primary metagenome ERZ808275 (study PRJEB31516, sample SAMN03275598) | gut metagenome | biome: mammalia-associated habitat; material: feces | host: Papio cynocephalus | place: Kenya | collected 2012-08-03 ...
GCACAACAACTGGTCAATTTCGACGGATTCGGGCAATCTTCTCGACCCCGGCAAGAGTCCGCAAGACAACGCGCAATTCCTTCTCATACTCGCGGCGGTTATCGCGGCGGTTGACAGTCATCAAGACCTTCTTCGTATCGCAGTCGCTTCCGCGTCCAACGACCACCGTCTCGGCGCAAACGAAGCGCCGCCCGCAATCGTGAGTATGTTCCTCGGCGAAGAACTCACGGGCATTATGCAAGCAATCGCAGACGGCCGCACTTATTCAAGACGCGCAAAATGCGAAGTGGAAATCGGCGTACACGTTTTGCCTAAATTCTCTATGGACTCGTCCGACCGCAACCGTACTTCCCCGTTTGCGTTCACGGGAAACAAATTCGAGTTCCGTATGCCGGGTTCGTCGCAATCCATTGCGAGCGTAAACGTCATTCTCAACACCATAATGGCGGAACAATTCGAGTTGTTTGCGGACGAACTTGAAAAAGCAACCGACATCAATCAAGGCATCACCGACATCATCAAACGAGTGATGACCGAGCACGGCAAAATCATTTTCAACGGCAACAACTATTCGGAAGAATGGACGAAAGAAGCACAGCGCAGAGGCTTGCTCAATCTTCCCTCGACGATAGACGCGCTTCCTTACATCACGAGCCAAAAGAACGTCGATATGTTCAAGCATATGCACGTTTTCAGCGAAGCGGAACTCAAATCGAGAGAGGATATATATATCCAAAACTACTGCAAACTGCTCAACATCGAAGCGATGACTATGCTGGATATGGCGACTATGGACATCATTCCGTCCGTAATCAAATATAAGGGCGACGTTGCAAAAGCGGCAAACGAAAGTCTTGCGCTCGGCGTGGAAGCGGACGAAGAAAAGGATATTTGCAACGACCTCGCAACGCACCTTAAAGAAGCAACCGCTTGCGTAAAGGCACTAAAAGACGCGCTTCAAAAAGCGCACTCGCTCGGCGAAAACGTAAACGGCGGCCGTTGCTATCACGACGAAGTGCTCGTCGCAATGGCAAATCTTCGCAAGGTCGTGGACGAAATGGAATTGCTCACCGCAAAAGAATACTGGCCCGTACCTTCCTACGGCGACCTACTTTTCTCTGTTCATTAATCACACACGAAAAAGCAAAAATCAACCGAATAAACGTTTTATATATGCAAAAGCGACGGATAAACCGTCGCTTTTGTTATGTTTTAGATGTTTTTTTGTTTTGTGTCTTTCGATATAATTACGATTATTTGTTCTTGACGACTTCTCTTGCCGCTTCCACGATGTCTTGCGTCGTGATGTGGTATTGCTCGCTCAAATATGCGTTCTTACCCACTTGACCGAACTCGTCTTTCACGCCGACCAAACGCATAGGTACGGGCGAGTTTTGACATACGACTTCGGCAACCGCGCTGCCCAAACCGTTGCAAACGTTGTGGTTTTCGCAAGTGACGATTGCGCCCGTTTCCTTTGCACATTCGATTATCGCGTCTTTGTCGATAGGTTTCCACGTGTGGATATTCGCTTATGCCTTCCTCTTTCAAAAGTTCCGCCGCCTCGATTGCTCTTGCAACCATAATGCCGCTTGCAATCAACGTCACGTCCTTGCCGTCTTTGATTTTTATCGCCTTGCCGAGTTCAAAGTTCAACGAATCGTCAAACACTTTTTCGGCTTTTTTGCGTTGCAAACGGATATAGACCGCGCCTTGATAATCGACGATTTGGTCAACCGCTTTTTCGAGCATAGTTGCGTCAACGGGCTCGAAGCAAACCATATGCGGAACTGCTCTCATAAGAGCCATATCCTCAAACGGCATATGCGTGCCGCCGTTGTACTCTGCAAGCACGCCGGGGTCAGTGCCGACGATTTTGACGTTTTGGCGAGCGTACGCAACGGATATAAAAATCTGGTCGTAACATCTGCGAGTGGCAAACGGTCCGAAACTGTACGCAAACGGAATCTTGCCCATAGTGGACATACCCGCCGCAATGCCTATCATATTTTGTTCGGCAATGCCGACGTTTACGAATCTTTCGGGAAACTCTTGCTTGAAAACCTTCGTTGCGTGGCAACTCATAAGATCGGCTTCTATGACGACGATTCTGTCGTCGGTTTTTGCTCTTTCGACAAGCGCGCCCGCAAGCGTCTGGCGCATTTCTCTTTCATCCGTCATATCTCAATACCTCTTAGTTTCCTTTCGCCACATTTCTTCCGAAATGCTCATACTGTGGCAGTTTGCCGCCGCTTCCGCAAAGGACGCGCCTTTGCCTTTTACGGTGTTAAGCACGATCATATTTGCTCTTTCGTGTTGAGATTTCGCATTGTCGATAGCGTTTGAAATTGCCTCTATATCGTGGCCGTCTATGCTTTGAACGTAGAAGTTAAAGGACTTCCACTTGTCCTCGACGGGCGCGAGGTCGTTGATTTCGGCAACCGGACCGTCGAGTTGCATTTTGTTGTAGTCCAAAAGCACGATGAGATTGTCGAGTTTGTGCGAACCTGCAAACATACTCGCTTCCCAAATCTGACCTTCTTGACTTTCGCCGTCGCCTATAAAGCAGTATATCGTGGCGGGATTTTTGTCCATCTTTGCCGCAAGAGCCATACCCACCGCGCAAGAAAGTCCTTGTCCGAGCGAGCCCGCCGTCATATCTATGCCGGGGGTCTTGTTCATATCGCAGTGAGAAGGAAGATTCGTGCCGTTTTTGTTGAGGGTTTCGAGCCACTCTTTGGGGAAATATCCCAAATCCGCCAGCACCGCGTACATTGCGGGGCCCGCGTGACCTTTCGACATAATCACTCTGTCGCGATCCGCTTTCTTGGGGTTTTTCGGGTCAACGTTTGCCTTTGCATAATAAATGACCGTCAACGCATCCATAACCGACATCGCGCCGCCGATGTGTCCCGAACCGAATCTGCCGATAGTTTCGATGACGTCGTCGCGAAGTTGTCTTGCCTTGGCGGTCAAAAACTGTTTTTGAGTAGTGTCCATACCACGCCTCCTGCTTGATATAATCAGTATATCATTTCGGCGCGCGCTTTTCAAGCGTTGCAGACGTATTATTACAATCTGATTCCCAACAAAGCGGACGCCTTTTGTTTCAATTCTTCCTTATCCTCTTTGCTGAGGGTTTGTCCGTAAATTTCGCCGCGCTGTTTTGCAAACGCAAGCATCTTGAACTCGCTCATATTTGCGATTTCGGGAAAGGTTATTCCGCCGCCCGTCCGCTTTGAAAAATCGAAAAGCAATATTGCGCATTTTGCCTTTTGTTCGTCGATTCCGAACCTAGATGCAATCGCTTTTACGTTTTGCTCGCTCTTTGAGGACAAAACTTGCTCTTTTGCGATTTCTTCCTCGTAGAACTTTACGATTTCGGGGGTCAGCAAATCGCAAAACCCTGCGTCCGCAACTTCTTTCGGCGCACAAAAGCAACCGCAAATCACAAACAACGCAACGATAAGACATATTCCGCCCGCCGCCAAAATAGTAGGTTTGTAAGAAATTTTCATATTTCACCTCACCCCTATTTTGCGAATTGATACTTTTTTTATACATATTACTGCTTACGGGGGTGGGCTTTGCTCACACCCGAAACGGCTGCCTATTCGAAGCCTACTCGTAAACGGAATATGCGACTTCGAAGACGGAACGCGAGCCGCAAGGCGGCGAGCCATTGCTCAAACGATGTTGCGGCAAAGTCAATCGCCCACATTGTCATTCAGAGCGTAGCGTGGGAATCCCCTAAATAGAAACGAAAATCTTTGGGGCGATTGTCAAAAACCGCACTTGTTCTCGCAATCTCTACCGCGCAGAGAATTTGTGCTATCAAATCCGGCAAGGACAAAAAATCCTACCACAATTTCGCCAAATTATCTGCTTGGTGAAGCGCACTGTGTGCGCAAGCGGAAAATTTGAATATTCCTCAACTGCACCTACGGTGCAATTTCATTCTCGCAGAGCGAGAATTTCACACGAGCAAAGCGAGTATTTCACCGTTGCGGAAGCAACGATATCGTTGCGCCGTAGGCGCTCTGCCTACGGCAAAATATCCTCTATCCCGTACAATCCTTTGCTTTGCGCAAGAACAAATCGCAACGCCCGCAACGTGCCTTCGGCGTATACGCTTCGGCAAAAAACCTCGTGCCGCAAAACTATGCGCTCGCCCGCCGTGTCGATTATCACTTCGTGTTCGCCGAGCGACGCGCCTATACGCAGAGAATGTACGTTCACATCCCCTTTTTCTCTGCCTATTCCTCTGCCGACGACGACTTTGCCGAACCCTCGTTCTCTGACGATACGCTTTGCAACGGAAAGTGCCGTGCCGCTTGGCGAGTCTATCTTTTTTGCGTGGTGCGCCTCTATGATTTCCACGTCTGCGTCGGGAAAAATCTGCGCAAGTTTTGCCGAAAAGCGTTTGAGATACGCGATTGCAATCGACATATTGCTTGCCGCGAACACGGGGATTTGCGCGCTCGCTTTTTCGATATACCCGCGCTCGTATGCCGTATGCCCCGTCGTTGCGACCACAAGCGGAATGTTGCGTTTCACCGCAAATTCGACCACTTCGCACGTTGCCGTATGCAACGAAAAATCGACGATTGCGTCCGCGCTTTCTTTCACGTCGCATACGTTTGAATATCTTGAGACGACGCGATCCGACTCGCCGCCGTCGTTTTTGTCAACGGCGATAACCTCTATATCCCCCTCGGATTGAAAAAGGGCAAGCATCTGCTTGCCCATACGTCCCGATGCCCCCGTAAGAATAACTCTCATACAAAAGCATATTAGGAATATACTCTTTTGATTCTATTTTGTCGTTACTTTATATATTGAAAACCTTTTTGCCCGCGCCGAGTTCAAAATGGTATTCCGCAATGCCCAAATCGACTTTGGTATAAAAACCGATGCCGGGTTTTGCAATCACTTTGTCGCCTTTAAGTTCAAACGAGAATTTTTGCTGATTTATGGCGGTAGGCGCAAGCAACGCCGCTTTAACGCCGTTTTTGAACCATTCGGGCGAATTTGCAAAATCTTTGCATACGTCTTGAGGCTGTTTGCTCTTGTGCGGCACGCCTTGAGTGTTTCCGTAGCCGATTGCGATGACAAGCGCAAGTTTTTCGCCCTTATCCACGCTGTAATTGCCTTCGGTTTTATCGTAGGACATCGCAACCCAACACGTGTTAAGTCCGAGAGTTTGCGCAAAAAGTACGAGTTTTTCGCCGTAATATCCGACTTTTTCACTCAACTTCGCGTCTTTGCATCCAACGACCGCAACGTAGTTTTTTACGTTTTCAAAATGTCCGTAATGCGCCATTCTACCGCCGAAAGCCTTTTCTTCGTTCAAAACGAGTTGAAGTTTGAGTCCGCTTTCTTCGTTGATTTCGGCGATTTTGTTTTGAAGTTGCGCTGCCGTTTCGCCCTCTATTTTCTTATCCGCATACGAGCGAACCGCGTGTCTTTGATTCATTGCTTGAATTAAATCCATATTTCACCTCTATATTTCAATAATCTGTTCTTGTACGGTCGGGTCGATGAAATCAGAACAAACCGATTATTTTGCCGTCGTCGGTCACGTCGATACGCTCGGCGGCGGGCGATTTGGGAAGCCCCGGCATCGTCATAATCTCGCCCGTAAGCACCACGATAAAGCCCGCGCCCGCGCTGACTTTTACGTTCTTGACCGTCACCGTAAATCCGCTCGGCGCGCCGAGCAACGTCGCGTCGTCGGAAAAACTATATTGCGTTTTTGCAATGCACACGGGCAAATTTGAGAATCCCAACTTTTCGAGATTTGCGATTTGCTTTTGCGCGGCGGGCGTAATCGAAACGCCGTCGCCGCCGTATATTTTGCGCACGACTTTTTCTATTTTTTCGGTTATGGAATCCTCGTCGGCATACGCAAATTCAAACTCGCCCTTTTCCTTTTGGCAAAGGCGCACCACCTCTTTTGCGAGTGCTTCGCCGCCCTTCGAGCCGTCCGCCCAAACGGTGGACAAACGCACGTTTACGCCGAGTTCCTCGCACTTGCGAGTGATGAAATCTATCTCTTTGTCCGTATCCGTCGGGAAGCGATTTATCGCCACCACGCAAGGAAGTCTGAATACGTTTTTGACGTTTGAAACGTGGCGCAAAAGGTTGGGTATACCCTTTTCGAGAGCCTCGATATTTTCGGTTGCGAGGTCTTGTTTTTGCATACCGCCGTGCATTTTGAGCGCGCGTACGGTTGCCACGATCACAACGGCGTCGGGAACGAGATTTGCCTTTCTGCACTTGATGTCAAAAAACTTCTCTGCGCCGAGGTCTGCGCCGAAACCCGCCTCTGTGATAGCGTAATCGGATAGATAAAGTGCCGTTTTGGTTGCAATCACACTGTTGCAACCGTGCGCGATGTTGGCAAACGGTCCGCCGTGAACGAGTGCGGGCGTGCCTTCGAGCGTCTGCACGAGGTTTGGTTTCAACGCGTCTTTCAAGAGCGCCGCCATTGCGCCTTGCGCTTTCAAATCCGCACAAGTAACGGGCTTGTCGTCGTAGGTATACGCGACGATGATTTTTGAAAGTCTTTCTTTCAAATCCGCAAGCGAATCGGCAAGGCACAAAACCGCCATAACCTCGCTTGCAACCGTGATGTCGAAGCCGTCCTCTCTCGGCGTGCCGTTCGCTTTTCCGCCGAGTCCGTCAACGACGAAACGCAGTTGTCTGTCGTTCATATCGACGCATCTTTTCCACGTGATTTTGCGAGGGTCTATCGAGAGCGCGTTTCCTTGCTGAATATGGTTGTCGAGCATTGCCGCAAGCAAATTGTTTGCCGCGCCGATTGCGTGGAAGTCGCCCGTAAAATGCAGATTTATGTCTTCCATAGGCACTACTTGCGCATATCCGCCGCCTGCCGCGCCGCCCTTGATTCCGAACACCGGACCGAGCGACGGTTCGCGAAGCGCGACTATCGCCTTTTTGCCTATACGCCTTAACCCGTCGGCAAGTCCTATCGTAGTGGTGGTTTTACCCTCGCCCGCAGGCGTCGGGGTGATTGCGGTGACAAGCACGAGTTTGCCCTTTTTACCGCCCTTTTTTAGAACGGGGGCATAGTCGATTTTCGCTTTGTATTTGCCGTAGTTTTCCAAAAGTTCGCAGTCGATACCGCAATTTTTCGCCACGTCGCATATAGGAAGCATTTTAGCGCTTTGCGCAATTTCGATGTCGGATTTGTAAGCCGTATTTGCCATATTACCACCGCCGTGTTTTGTAGATACGAAAATTATATCACCGCACGGCGTTTTTCACAACAACAACTTTTGCCGCCGCCGTTAAACCGTCCGTCAAAAATTGCGTTTTTGTAAACGCACAACAACTTTTCGCCGCCTCTCGAATATCCGTCCTCAAATATCCGCTTAAAATTTCGTTTTTATAAATATACACAAAAACAACTTTAAGTTTCATATACTTGACATTGCGTAAAATAAGTGTTACAACATTCGACGTAAAAAAACACGGAGGAATCCAAAATGAAAGAATTTGCAAAAAAGTATATCGACTGGTATCAAGGTCTTGACAAAGTCGTAAAGATTTTGCTCTGCATCTTGTGGGACGTTCCCGCAAACCTCTATCGTCTTGCAAAGAGCGCGCAAAAAGACAGCGTACTCGGCATCGTGCTTGCAATCGTACTTATGATTTTCGGCGGTTGGGTACTCTTTGTCATCGACATCGTATCTCTCGTTGTCAAAGACAAGATTTACTGGATTGACGACCTCACCGACAGCGCAAACTGCGATTCCAACTGCTCTTGCTGCTCGTCTTCCGATTCTTGCGACAAGAAAGACAGCGACGCAAAAGACGGAACGGTTGAATAATTTGTTTCAACGCAAACTAAAAAGCGTGCCGCATAGGCACGCTTTTTGTTATGATTTTTTCTACGTTTTTACGACTTCGAGTTTAATTTGTCGATTGTTTTTACGCGGATTTCACGTCTTTTTTACGTTAATTTTTTTGCGTTTGTTTTGCTTGCGTTTTGCTTAGATTTCAGTCTTTCGTTTTCTTGTTTTTCTTTTTGGATTTTTGCTCGTCGTATTCCTTGACGGCGGTGGCAAAGTCGATTTCTTTGAGGTTGCCCTTCGTTGCGAGATAGCAATGCTTGCCGAGCGCAAATATGTATCTGTCGTGGTCGATACTGTCGCTGTATACGTTCTCGACTTCGACGTCTGGCAAAATTTCGTTGAGTCTGCGCACCTTTTCTTCCTTTCTGCACACCTTACCGAGCAAATGTCCGTTCTTTTTGCTGTGCGGACTTGCTATGCAATAGTCGATTTTCATTCTCTTTGCGATTTCCTCGATGAGAAAGTCGGGGCTTGCGCTTATAAGCACGACCTTTCTGCTGGGGTCGCGATTTTCGGGTTTGAAAAAGTCGTAAATGTCCTTTTGGTGCTTATCCCAGTACTTTTTGACGGTTTTTTCGGTGTTGATAAGGCTCACGAAATTGAACGCTATCTTTTTGAAGATAGGCACGGGCAAAATCTTGGTTACCATCAAGAATCCCCAAAACAGTTGGAACGGCAACAGAATAAGCGTCCACGGGCAGTGCGCCATTGACCAAAACCAGTAGTGCAACGCGCTGTCGTACGGGATAGCCGTTTTGTCGAAATCGTAAATGTCAACTTTCATCTTGTCGTCGTGTTCCATAGCAAAAACAGTATAACATATATAAAAATAAAAAGGAAGACCGAATTTTTGCGCAAATTTCGCTTAAAATTGCGGTTGAATTTAACGTTAATTTAAGATACAATTTGTAATATAGTTTTGAAAATAGCAAAAATTCTTTTATTTGACGGAGGTGCGTATGAGAATACTGCTTGTTGAAGACGAAAAAGAATTGTCGAGAGCGCTCGCTCAAATGTTGATGAAAGACGGCTACGACGTGGACTGCGTGTACGACGGCGCGGACGGATTGAATTTTGCGTCCACCGGTATGTACGATATGATTCTTCTCGACGTTATGATGCCCAAAATGAACGGCTTTGAAGTTCTAGCCACTTTAAGACAACGCAAACTCGAAACGCCCGTGATTATGCTCACCGCTCTCACGGACGAAAACGACAAAATATCCGGACTCGATAAAGGCGCGGACGACTACGTTTCCAAGCCCTTCTCTTTCAACGAACTTTCCGCTCGTATCCGCGCGGTGTTGAGAAGACGCGGCAAACTGCTTTCGGACAACAAACTCGAATATCAAAACGCGTCGCTCGACCTCACCACTTTCACCCTTTCCACGCAAAACGGAAGCATAAATCTCACGGGCAAGGAATTTGAACTTTTGAGATACCTTTTCGAGTATCCCAACTTTGTCGCGACGAAGGAAAACCTCATTCTCAAAGCGTGGGGTCTCAACAGCGAGTTCGAGTCGAACAACCTCGAAGTGTATATGTCCTTCTTGCGCAAGAAACTTTCCCATCTCGGCGCGAACTTCACCATAGAGTCCGTTCGCGGCGTGGGCTACAAACTCTCTCAATCGAAAATGTAAACGAAACGGCGCGCGCTGCGCCTTTTTGTTTTATTACACAAACAAACGTTTTATTCCCTCGTTACGCATAGATAAAACGCCGAATCGGTCAATATGGACATAATCAGAAAACAACGTATTAACTACACCGTCACCACCACCCTCATAGCCGCAATATTTTTGCTTGTGGTTTTGGGCGGTTTGTTCGGCGTTGTGTACGGCTCGAACGACGTGTTCATAAACAAGGCTCTCGACAAGGCTTTGGAAGACCCCGAACACTACAACGACAACGTCGCAAACGACTTGCGCTGTATCTTTATCTACAAATATAACGACGGAAGAAAGCCGTACATCGACGGCAAGGTTGACGTATACGGCGACAACGCGGCGGAAATTATCCTCAAAGCCATTTCCACCGCCGACGGAAAATTCGAGTACAGCGATTGTCACTTCGTCGTGGCAAACAGACAGTACACAAACGGCACGCTCTATGCGCTCATCGACCGCACGAGTTATCACAAGCAACTTGCAAACACCGCGATTATGGTGACGTTGCTCTACTGCTGCTCGGTCGTATTCGTGGCGTTGCTCGCGCTTTTGTCGTCGGCAAGATTGCTGTTCCCCGTCGCTTCCGCAATGACGAAACAGCGCGACCTCATCGCCAACGCTTCGCACGAACTCAAAACGCCGCTTACGATTATCGCAACCAACCTCAGCGTAATCAAGAGCGAACCCGATTCCACCGTCAAGGACAACGAAAAGTGGATAACTTCCATATCTACGCAACTGGTGCGTATGCGCGACCTTGTGAACAGTATGCTGGAACTTAGCAAACTCGAACAGAGCGAACTTCAAAAACAAGACGTAAATTTCAGCGAAATCGTCGAGGGCGCGTGCCTCGAATTTGAAGCGACTTGCTTTGAAAAAGACGTAAAACTGCTCACCGACGTACAACCCAACTTGCACGTTTACGGCGAAAGCAAATCGCTCGAACGCCTCGTCGTCATACTTCTCGACAACGCAATCAAATATTCGGGCGACAACGGCAAAGTGGGCGTTAGGTTGTTCGTGGACTCGAAGCGTATACATTTGTCGGTTATGAACACGGGCGAGTGTATATCGAAAGAGGACGCAAAGCACGTTTTTGACAGATTCTACCGCACGGACGGTGCAAGACAAAACAAGGATAATCAGAGTTTCGGACTCGGCTTGTCCATAGCGTCGGCAACGGTAAAAGCGCATTGTGGCGAAATAGATTGCCACGGAATCGAGGGCAAAGGCACGGTGTTCGACGTGTATCTTCCCTCTCTCAAAGTCAAAAAAGACGGCACGCCCATCGAACCGAAAAAGAAAAAGAAATTGTTTGAACTATAAATGAAAGCGCACTTGCAAGGGTGCGCTTTTTTATAACATATTATTCAAAAATAAAACTTCCCCCTTCCTCACGTGTTTCCCCCACCGCCGTTCCCCCTCTGCATAAATTTGAGGGAACCCACGGCGTCCGCTCTGCGTGGGGCAACACTCGGTGCTCGCATAGAAAAGTATCGTCCCCTTGTTATATCACTCGTTCACGGGCGAAAAAATCCACACTCGCCCGTTCACTTGTACTATCCGTCAAGTTCGGCGCTCGCTTTCTCGCCGCCGTTGCGGCTCGCGTTCCGTCTCGCCGAAAACTTTAAGTTTAATCTAATTTTTGGTCACCGTACTTTATTGCGCCGGTCTTGCGCATAAGTTCGCTTATGCCGAACGAAATTGTCGCGGGAAGCACGAACATACAAAGCACAATGCCTACGCCGAGTTGCCAGTCGGGGATTATGCCCAGCGATGCGTCAATCGTGCCGAATACGCCGACGAGTCCGCTCGTTCCCATTCCGCCGCCCGAGGCGTTGCAACGAAGCCCCATAAGCACGGCAACGAGTCCGCACACCGCGCTCGCGACTATTTCGGGAACCATAATCGCAGGCTTTCTCATAATGTTGGGGATTTGCAACATACTCGTGCCTACGCCTTGCGAAATGAGTCCGCCCACGCCGTTTTCTCTGAAACTCGCAACGGCAAAGCCTATCATATGCGCAGAGCAACCGGCAACCGCCGCGCCGCCCGCGATTGCGAATACGTCGGGGTTTTCGAGTGCCGTCGCGCTTGTTGCGATTGCCACCCAAATTGCCGCGGAAGACGTCGGCATAGTGAGCAAAATGCCCATAACCACCGCAACGAACACGCCGACGATGATTTTGACTGCCGCACCCGCCTCGATTGCCAAAACTATGAGTTTGGCGAGCAAGTCGATAAGTTTGATAAACGGCCACGCAACAAATATGCCCGCAAGACACATAAGCATCATTCCGAGCGGAATAAGGATTATATCGAGTTT
>ERZ808275.694-NODE-694-length-11863-cov-4.182503_pt1 | contig 11863 bp, 21 predicted proteins | sample MGYA00520894_ERZ808275 | MGnify/ENA primary metagenome ERZ808275 (study PRJEB31516, sample SAMN03275598) | gut metagenome | biome: mammalia-associated habitat; material: feces | host: Papio cynocephalus | place: Kenya | collected 2012-08-03 ...
GAGTCTCTGCAAAGCAGTCAATAAGCGCACCGGACGAGTACGTGTATCAGATCATAATCGTGTAGTCTGCAGGAATCTCCCAGATAGAGGTGGTGAATTCTATAACGGGTTCATTACGGAAGTGATAGACGGTCTGTATCCAATCGCTTTCCCTTATCAACCGACCAGAAAGAAATACATCGCATATGTGAATGACTTCCTGATGGATCCGGCAAATGGAGACTTCGATACCATGCATTTGGTTTCTGTACGGACTCCTGATGGGGAACTAAGGCCACTTAACTTCTATTATAAAGAGGTTGACGGCCACTGGTGCATGATCACGCTTGATGAATGGGCTGGCCGCAAGAAGAAAGCCTTTGAGATGAATAAGGAGGTCAATAATGGATCAAAATAAATGGTTCGTAATAACTGATCGCACAAGCGTCAATTACGGGCATCCTGGGTATGTCGTAGGCTCTGGGTTTGGGTCTGGAGCTGTCCGCATTATGGTGAAAGAACGTGCTACCGGATCAGTAATGATGGAGATGCATTCTGAACAGCTTAAATTTATATCTCAGGATGAATATCTTGATATCTGCAAACAATATTTCGAAAGGAAGAACGATATGAAAAGTGGTCTGTCAGAGTCTGATAAGAAAAGCATAAAGGAGCATTGCGAAATGGACGTGGCAATTACGAACGAACTATTCTTCTCTAATCGTGTTACCCCCCAAAAAGTTATCTACAATCAGGATAACCTGACCACCACTGTTTTGTGGGTTGACGGTACCACTACTATCGTGAGATGCTCTCGGGATGATGAGTTCTCTGAGTATAATGGCTTCATTGCGGCTATTGCTAAGAAGATCTACGGCGGAACTGGCGCAATTAGAAGAGCCATTGACGACACCAAATCCTACCAGTCCTGCAAGAAAAAGAAGAAGAACACAAATCCTCTCGGGAATGCTATGAAAGATAACCTTCAGGGGAAGCTTTAAGAAATTCTATGACGACCTTTGCAACGCCGCGAAGAAAACTCCTCCTATTATGGGAGGTGACGACAGCAGTGAAAATGGATGACAACACTACAACAGTATTGTTAGTACTATTAGCGTTTATGTTTACACTGGCTATGTATTACCTTATTTAAGAGATTGAGGGTCTTTATGACCCCTTTCTCTTTATTTCTTAAGAAAGGAGGGTTAAAATGGCTTTATGGCAGATAGTATTCGACCCAGATTTGATCAGACACGATCCTCATTCCTCTATGATTTTCAAATGGATGCTTTGCAACGAATACGCAGCGGGTGCATCCTTAATGGAGGCACTGGAAGCGGTAAATCGCGCACTGCTCTCGGATATTTCTTTCAACTTAATGGCGGTGACTTACGGCGAAAAGATTCGAAGATGCGAGAAAGACCTTTGGATCTCTATATTATCACGACCGCCGCAAAACGAGATCGAAAAGAATGGGAAGGCGACATGGCCCCATATCTTATCACAACCAATCCGGACATATCAGTATATAAACATACAGTCACCATCGACAGTTGGAATAATATCAAAAAATATGCCACTGTACAAAATGCTTTCTTTATATTCGACGAGGATCGGGTCACGGGATATGGACAATGGGTCAAAGCTTTCCTCTCAATCACAGATGCTCGACGAGCAAATACATGGCTCATCCTTTCAGCCACGCCAGGCGACACATGGATGGACTATTGCCCCGTATTTATCGCTAATGGATTCTATCGAAACAAAACAGATTTCTGCACTCAACACGTTATATGGAGTCGTTTCGCGAAATTTCCAAAAATCGATCGCTATTTTAATACCAAACGATTAGAGCGTTTAAGAGATAGAATTCTAATCAGTATGGATTTCGATCGGCCAACAGTTCAACATCATGAGGACGTCTTCTGCAACTACTCTCATATAGAGTACAAGACATTTATCAAGGAACGTTTCAATATGTGGACGAATGAGCCGGTCAAAAACGCCGCTGAGTTATGTTATGGCATGCGCAGGATTGTGAACGAGGACACAGACCGCCAAGTCAAGCTTATGGAGATATTTGAGGAGCATCCGAAGCTCATTATATTCTATAACTACGATTACGAACGAGCAATCCTCCTCGAGTTATTTGGAAATGTGGACGGTTGCGAGATGGGAGAATGGAATGGACATGCTCATCAGGAAGTGCCGGACGGACCGGAATGGGTTTACTTGGTACAGTATAACGCCGGAGCCGAGGGTTGGAACTGCATCACAACCGATACCATTGTCTTTTACTCCCAGACATATAGCTATAAGCAACTCGAGCAGGCTTGCGGACGCATCGATCGACTTAACACTCGGTTCGTGGACTTGTATTACTTCCATCTTAAATCAAGATCTGGAATTGACGCAGCTATATCCCGCGCATTAGCAAACAAAAAGAAATTCAATGAGGGCGCTTATATGCGCAAAATGGAGATACAGTTTGGAGGTGGCCAAAATGGAAGATCTTGAACTTGCGGCAAGATTTTTCGGGCATCCATGGGGTTATTACTATGACCCTATAGATTTCACTCTTCATATTATGGTCATAGTGAACGGCAAGCGCAAAGAAAATATCATTGCCTGTACGCACGATATTACTCGTGATATGATCGATGACCCGATATATTTCGAGGACGTTCTCAAAGACCATCTGATTGCGACGATTAAGGAGGCAAATAATGGCAGATTACAGTAACATTAAGCGTGTTATCATTAGACGTGAAGTTAGCCCTGCAGGTCTCGCTCAGGCGCTTGGCCTTCTCGCATTGGCGAAACAGGATCTCGAAGCATTAAATCACGCTTTAGCTATCGGCATGGTTACCCCAGCTGTCTTTAAGTACAAGTTAGATCAGATTGCCGAAAAACACGAGACAATCGCCAAGCTCATGGGTTTCGACTCGGCCGATGATATGACATACTATCAAGAACACTTCATGAATTTGTAAAGGAGCAGGTCAAAATGGATCAAAAAATTGTTTATACTGTAACTGTGCGCACCAGTAACAAAGGTGTTCGAGCGGCAGCGGTTGTCCGCAATGTTCAAAATGCTGATGGTTCTACTGAATCACGATTGACCACGGCATTCGCCCAGGATGATCTCGATACGCTGATTGCGATCTTGGACGGACGAAAGTCTATAACCAATGCGATGGGCGGTGATGTAGGTGGCGATTAAACTTGAGACTGAAGACTATTGCAATTCCTGTCGAAACTTTGATGCCAAGACAATCAAGCGCACAGACTGCCCCGATATTCGTGTAGAGTGTCAGCATCGCCAGCAGTGCAAGATCCTTTATCGTCATATTTGGATCAAAACACGCCAGACCATAAAGGAAGGAGGCACCGTACATGAGTACGTTCTGGAAAAAATCGACGAAAAATGTCAATAAATTCCTCGAAGATTGCCTGTCTCCTGTCTGGCATAACTATACTGCTGGCTTTAGAGATGTTATGTTCTTCTATAAAGGAGCAACGTATCGTCTCGCATCCACAGGTGATGTCTACGTTCTCAATTATGCCGGTGTTCCCTCGTTGATCACCCCGTATACCAAAGATTATAAGGGTGAGTCGGTTCTTTGTATACCTTTTGCGAATCGTGCGGGCTATTACGTACGCTCTCACAAGCAAATTCGGCTCAAAGATCTCATATGGGCGGCATTTGGAGATGATGATTTGCCTGAAAATGGCAAAATAAGCTGTAAGAACGGCAATTACCGCAACTGCAGTATCGAGAATTTGGAGGTTACAGTGAATGGAGTACCCAAATAAAGAGGTTTTCTACAAAGATTGGTGCCCTAAGTGCCAATTCGAGAAGGTTGATGAGGGTGAAGACCCCTGTAATGACTGTCTAAATCACCCTTCGAACCTCAATTCGCATAAACCAACTGAATTTAAGGAGAAAAAGTGATGAATACTTGGGTTGTTCAGCAGATCGAGTACCTTCGGAAGAAGCTTTTGGTCCACTCAATCATATATTATAGGCTCAACGAGAGTATCGTAACTGATGACAAGTGGGCTCAATGGGCTTTGCGGCTTGAGGCACTAACAAAAGACAACCCAAAAGAGGCAGAATTCGCATTTCTTGCCGAGGAATTCAAGGATTTCGACCACTCCACGGGGTATAACCTGCCACTTGAGACCCCCTGGGCTGTGAAAAAAGCCTTGGATTTGGTGGAATATTACAAAACTCATGGAAAGAAAGGATAGGTCAAAATGGTTGATTACAAGAACGTACGGTGCAACAGATGCAGATGCCAGGATATCTGCAAGATCGAGAACGATTTTCGCACTACTCAGAAGAAGCTCAACGACATTATGAACGGCGGAGACAGTTTCTTCAGCCTTCCTGATCTGATTTGCTCGCATTTCATCCCTATCGAGAAGGCAAATATTCGAAACTCTGAGGCCGATAGAAGCAACTCTTACTTCAACGAGAAGATCACGGCTCAAAATACCAACCAAATGGTTGAAGACTTTTAATTTAGGGAGGAAAATATTATGGCAATCTTGAAAGACAGTGGCGATCGCAGAGATTTCGGTACCGGTGCGGTGCGTGACATGCAGGAGGGGAAGGGACGTATGGATCTCGTGCCCTGGAATATGGCATCCGAGTTCAGAACCAAGCTTACAACTCTGTGGAACATCCGGCACATCGGTACAGAAGCTAAGGAGGGCTACTATGATATCGTCGCCCCGAATGAGTGTATCCAGCCGGTTCTCGAGTATATGGTCAAAATGGACCAACTCCTCAATCCGGATCCGAATTCCGAGAACGCGTTGAGTTATGTTGGATCTCGACAGAAGATGAAGGGGTGTCTTCTCGGTATGGCTGCGTGTTTTGCGGCCTATAATTACCATGGTGGTCCTGCTCCTATTCGCTACGATGACGAGGTCAGTGCTAAGGAGTTTGTGAGTCACGTCTTCTCTAACACTATGCTCGAGGTTTCGAAGCATTACGAGGACGGCGCTCGTAAGTATGATGACAATAACTGGCGGAAGGGGATTCCTGTCAAGGTATATTTCGACTCTGCCTCTCGGCATTTTATGAAGTGGATCGCCAACTGGAAAGACGAGCCTCATGATCGTGCAATTATCTGGAACTGCCTGTGTGGTGCCTGGGAAGCCGACAGAGAATGCACCGAGTGGGCCATCAGTCATGCTAAGGTTGAGGCCAATGCGCCTTGCAAGGATATGCAGTGTGGAAATGGTGGAACCGGCGGAAACGGCCAGCCTCTTGAGTGGGGCGTTGGATCTGGGGGGAACAATCAAACTATCTGGCGTGATCAGAATGGCAATATCCTTGAGTCTAACCCGCACTGTGTGTAAGTAGTATAGGGATGCCTCTGGGAGGCTAAAATGCCTCCTGGGGGCCTTAAAACGCGAAATAGAGGGTGTTTTTATATGTATTTGTTCATTTACCGAAAGTATAATGAGAGTGGTGACTATCTTGGTGTGATGTCCTCAGGCAAAGGCAACTGGAAAGAGGCTCTGATCGAATTCATGGGTGCTGCTGGCGGCCAGGAAGATGAAGATATCTTGTTATTATACGCCAAATCTTTAAGTGAGTTGACTCTCAAAGAGGGGATCCGGCTCATGTATCTACTCAATGGGGTTGAAGTAACGATTCTCGATATGTTTGAAAGTGCTTGTCGCATCGACTTTGGGCAGATTCCGAAGGATTTCATCGACTCTTCGTGGAAAAATCATGGTATGTAATGGGATAAACCCACAAAATTTAAGGAGGTTTTCTTATGAAAATCAAGGAAATGAAGCAAAAGACGGTTAATTTCGTGAAGGAGAACAAAGAAATTGTTGCTCTCGATTGTGCGGCATTGATATTCGGTGGAGGAATGTTTATCCTCGGAAGGAAAATTGGTTTCAAAAGTGGCGCAGAGGCGACTGTCAAGTACTGTAGGGACGATATCCAAGCTGGAAGGTTCCTAAATGGGCTTGAAAGAGGCAGCGGAAACTACTTGAGAGAGCGTTTTCGTAACGAGGAGTTACTGAATGGTGCAGTAAATCCGTTCAAAGAGGCAATTAAGTATCTGAGCGACCCAAAAAACACGGAAAATGTTTGCGGAATTGTGGTTCTGAGGAAGGAAAACGACTAAAAATGTGGGGTTGAGGGCCTGGAAACGGGTTCTCTTCCTTTTATTTTTGATCAAAATGGAGCAAAATTAGTCATTTTAGAGGTGAAAATTCATGAAAAAAACGGACTATAAAGCGAATTTTAAGAGGGATTTCGGGAGGTTTGGCGGCGCTTTTCATCGTCGGAATTGGCATTTTAGGGCTCGCTGGGCTCTCAAGTTTGCATGCAAAAGCGTGCGATTTTACCCTTGATGAGGGTATTGCTTGGGCCTCTGATGGGCTATATTATATGCCTGCAGAGGTCATTTCAGAGGGCGATTGGCAGGCTTTTAGGGGCTCAAATGGCATGGTTTATGAGTGGTCTGAGAGGGTTTCAGAGGCCTCTGAGTACCTTCTAACCATGGATTCTAAGGGTACAAAAGAGCTTTGGGATGACGAAATTTTGGTCGTTTGGAGGGTAAACGAATGAATTATTTAAAGATTATTTTTCCTCTTATGATGGTCTTTGGGGCTCTCGGGAGTATGATTGTGAGCCTCAAAAGTGAGGGATTTTCGGCGACTGGATTGCAGTGGCTAGGTGCCTGTTTGCTGTACACAGCGCTGACTTTGAGGAATGTATGAGCGAGCTAATTTTCACTATAATTTTGCTCTATTTTTGGGCTGGATTGGCAGTCCTATTTTGGAACTAAAATTTGGTCAAAATGGAGCAATTTTCGAGGAAATTTGAGGTTGTGATGAGATGCAAATTTATGGACCACTTTTTGGGACAAAACTGGTCTTTGGGACAAAAATCTGGTCCAAATTCAGTTCGCGAAAATAACACGTCTCGGAAAAATCGCAATTTTTGGGACAAAAAGTGGTCTTATGGGACAAAAAAGTGGTCAGGCAAAAATTTTTGTCCCACGCTCAAACCGTTGCGGCACAAGGGTTTCAGGGCTTTTTGGGACAAAAGACCAGTTTTATATTAAATTTTATTTTGAAAATTGTAAAATATATATAAAATATTTGAAAAATTTTTGGTCTTTTGTCCCATTGACGATTTTTGGCCAATTTTTGGTGAAATTTTAGGCCTGCTATAATGGCGCCTTAAAAGCGGTCAAAATGGGCTAAATTTGGGTGATTTTTGATGGTCTCGTTTACGGTCGTGTAAGGACGAATTTTGATGAGATTTTGGAGGTAATTTTATGGCTTTTCTATATGGAATCATGATGCTTGCGATGTGCATTTATCAGCTGGTGTATCCTGAGGCTGACTGCTTCAAGTGGGTGCTTCTCTTTGGATTGCTCGGCGAGGTCGATCTTGTGACGGCGGCAGCCGCTGGTTGGTTTAACGGAAAGCGCAAGCTTATGGATCGTGAACTCGGTGAAGGTAAAATCATCAACGAAGGAAATGGAGTCTATGATCTCCGCAATTACAGAAAGTGAGGAAGAGTATGGTTAAGATTCTTGTGCTTGTTGTTGTCTGGCTTGTCGGTATGATGATTTCTGTTGCCGCCAGTGACGGCTATACAAAAGTCGAACCGATCGCATATGCATACAGCTGTGGGTTCGTGCTTGCACTGCTTTGCGGCATGCTCATCATGAGTTAGGTCAAAATCGGCCTCATTTTGGTTCGCGAAAAAATCATGCTCTTTTATGGAGAGGAAAAGAAATAATGGGCGACTTTTATTGAGATTCTTCTTCTGAGAGATTGTAGCTCAACTGGGAGAGCACTCGTAGAAATACGAAAGGTCGCAGGTTCGACTCCTGTCAATCTCTCTTTCTCTTTTTCAAACTGAGAATGAGGTGAGGTCAAAATGGCAAGAAAGGAGAACACGTTCCAATCAGAACTCATCAAGGAAATCAAGGAGAGGTTTCCTGGAGCCATCGTGCTGAAGAATGATTCGAGCTATCTGCAAGGTATTCCGGATCTGACTGTGCTATGGAAGGGCTTCTGGGCAATGCTTGAATGCAAGCGTGAGTCTAATGCTAAGCATCAAGCGAACCAGGACTTCTACATCAAGTTGGCTGAAAGTATGAGCTTTGGGCGTTTCATCCATCCTGAGAACAAGGAGGAAATTCTCGATGAAATGGAACGATCATTCAAAATTCGAGGATAAGCATTCATTCCTGAGTCCGAGCAAACACACATGGCTTAGGTATGATGACGAAACATTGCGTAAAAGATATTTCAATGAACAGGCTAAACAACGCGGAACCGAATTGCATGAATTCGCTGCTACAGCTATTAAGCTCAAACAAAGACTGCCTAAACAGCCGAAGACGCTTAATATGTACGTGAATGATGCAATTGGGTTCTGCTTGGATCCGGAAGTTCTTTTGTTTTATTCCCCTAATTGTTTTGGGCATGCTGACACAATTGGGTATCGGAAGAACTTTCTGAGAATTCATGACCTTAAGACTGGCGAAGTTCCTGCAAGTATGGACCAGCTTATGATTTATGAAGCTATATTCTGTTTAGAATACAAGATCAAGCCGTCTTCTCTTGATGGGTCTGAACTTCGTATCTATCAGAATGATCAGGTGCTTTGCTACCAACCCGATCCAATGGAGATCCTGGACATCTGTGAAAAGATTATCCATTTCGATACAGAGCTTACCAAAATACAGTTAGAGGAGGGATGAGCGCATGGGCCTTGCAGATGAGATCCGTGGCTACTATGGATGCGCTGCAGATGAAGAGCAACTAATGCATTATGGTATCAAGCGCCGTTCCGGCCGATATCCTTGGGGCAGTGGCGATAACCCTTATCAGCATAGCAATGATTGGCTTTCTCGCATTAACGAATTCAAGAAGCAAGGCATGAACGAGAAAGAGATTTGTGATGCTATGCAGGTAGACTCTGTAAAAGAACTCAGACTTCTCATGCGCATTGCCTCCAATGATCGTAAAATGGACCGTGTTGCAACCGTCCGTTCTATGATGGATCATGGCAAGACAGTGAGCGAAATTGCGAGAGAGCTCGGCGTTAACGAATCCTCTGTTCGTAGCTGGCTGAATGAGAAGTCTATTGCTCGTACCGAGGCTCCTACCAAGACTGCTGAGATCTTGAAAGAAGAACTCAAGAAGAAGAAGATGCTTGATGTCGGCGCACAGGTTGAAGCCGAGCTTGGCGTTAGCCGTGATACGCTTGACACCGCAATTCGTATGCTTGAGGCTGAAGGATACCAGCGCTATGGTGTTGGTGTTCCTCAGGCTACAAATAATAAGCTTCGTACGACTGTTGAGGTGCTTGCCAATCCTGATTATGATCAGGCGTATGCTTATCAACATGTTGGTGAGATTGATTCTGTGGCTGATTATCATTCCACAGATGGTGGTGTACGATGGGATAAGCGTGAGTATCCTTCCAGTATTGATCGTGATCGCGTTGAGATCAAGTATGGTGATGCCGGTGGGTCTGACATGGATGGTGTTATCCTGATCAGGCCCGGTGTTAAAGATCTTGATCTTGGCAATAGCCATTATGCGCAGGTTCGTATCATGGTCGATGGAACCCATTACCTGAAAGGTATGGCCATGTACTCCGATGAGATTCCTGATGGCAAAGACATTGTCTTCAATACCAACAAACCTACTGGCACGGCATTTGAGAAAGTTCTCAAACCTATCAAAGATGATCCTGACAATCCGTTTGGTGCTTTGATTAAAGCTGGTGGGCAGAGCTGGTATGAAGATGAGAACGGCAACAAGAAACTCAATGCCATCAACAAGCTGAAAGAAGAGGGAGACTATGAGAAACAGGCAAGAAGTCTGTCCTCTCAGTTCCTTTCTAAGCAGCCAATTGAGCTTATCGATCGTCAGCTTGGCGAACAGTACAACAAATACAAGAGTCAGTTCGATGAGATCTCTGAACTCACCAACCCCACAGTTAAGCGCAAGCTTCTCGATGACTTCGCTGGTTCTTGCGAGACTGCCGCAGTTAGCTTAAAAGCGGCTGCGTTGCCTGGGCAAACAACTCAGGTTATCTTACCTTTGCCTAAGATCAAAGAGACTGAGGTCTATGCGCCTAACTATGACAACGGAACTAAACTTGCTCTTGTTCGGTTCCCTCATGCAGGCACGTTTGAGATTCCTGTCTTAACTGTCAATAACAATGATCCTCAAGGATCCAAGTTGCTTGGTCCTTCCGTGACCGATGCTATTGGCATCAACCCCAAGACCGCTAAACAGTTGTCTGGTGCTGACTTTGATGGTGATACTGTTGTTGCCATTCCTACTGGCAAGAATGGTGTTAACATTCAGCATAGAAAGTATCTTAAGGAGCTTGAGAACTTCGACCCTGAGATCTATGCTATTCCTGAGGGCTCTAACATCAAGGTCATGGGCAAGCGCTATCAACAGCAACAGATGGGTGTTGTCTCTAACCTCATCACTGACATGACATTGCGGGGTGCTCCTGAAGAAGATGTTGCCAAGGCTGTTAAGCATAGCATGGTTGTTATCGATGCTGTCAAGCATAAGTATGACTATAGACAGTCTGCTAAAGACAATGACATTGCTGAGCTTACCAAGAAGTGGCAAACATGGATCGACGCAGATGGTAAGGTCCATAATGGTGGTGCATCTACAATCGTCTCGCAGCATAAGCAAACGGATGATGTGCCTGAGCGCAGAGGATCTGGCGTCATAGACAAGGACACCGGTAAGGTAACCTACAAGGAGTCCGGCAGACTGATCTGGGACCGCGAGACTGGAGACTACCGCCGTGATAAGGATGGAAACCCCGTCAAAGCAACCACTAAAGTTCCCAAGATCCTCAATCGCGAAGACACACATGAACTTTCTTCTGGTCATCCGAAAGAAGAGATCTACGCAGACTTTGCTAATCAGATGAAGGCCCTGGCTAACCAGGCTCGCAAAGAGATGGTAAATACCCCTCGTTTAGAGTACAGCCCTTCGGCTGCAAAGACCTATGCTGAGGAGGTCAACTCTCTCAATGCCAAACTGGGTAAGGCCCAATTGAATATCCCCAAAGAGCGCAGAGCGCAGGCTATTGCCAATTCTGTAGTCCAGGCCAAGACTGAGGCCTACCCTGAGCTTAAAGAAAAGTCCAACAAGAAGGAACTTGATAAGGTTAAGCAGATCGCTATCAATGATGCTCGTGCACGTGTTGGTGCATCCAGTAAGGGCACAAAGATTGATATCACTGAGAAAGAATGGAAAGCCATTCAGTCTGGTGCCATTAGTGACTCTAAGCTTGGCCAGATCTTCAGATTCTCTGATATGGACAAAGTTCGTAGTTATGCAATGCCGAAGACTTCGACAGCTTTAACGAGTTCTAAGATTTCTCGTATCAAGGCAATGTCTTCTGGTGGCGCAACAAATGCTCAGATTGCAGAAGCTTTAGGCATTTCGCCTTCAACTGTTGCAAGATACTTAAATGGAGGTGAAAGCTAATGAGTCGAATTGTTGCTTTAACAACGTTTGATAATCCTTTTGATCCTTTTGATGACTTCACTAATTGGTGGAGATTTGATACTGATCATGGATACAACTCCTGCGGCTACTTAGCTCGCCTCGCACGTACCACCGACCAGTTCTCTGATAATGAGAACACAATTGAGATTGAAAGAGCAATCGACAACATCATTGCCGTTGATCCATTTGGAATTTACAAGAAGCTTGTGAAAGAAGAATGAATTAATGAATAAACAAATCATTTTGAGCAAATCTATTTTGATTCGGCCTCGTTCTCTGTCTATTTTGATGGGGGGAGGGGTCGGTCAAAATACACCCCCCTATGCAT
>ERZ808275.695-NODE-695-length-11854-cov-6.128570_pt1 | contig 11854 bp, 8 predicted proteins | sample MGYA00520894_ERZ808275 | MGnify/ENA primary metagenome ERZ808275 (study PRJEB31516, sample SAMN03275598) | gut metagenome | biome: mammalia-associated habitat; material: feces | host: Papio cynocephalus | place: Kenya | collected 2012-08-03 ...
GAAAGAGTTTACGCCTCCCACAACTGCTGTTTACCGTGATTTTACCGCTTTGCGGGCGGGCGACTATCGGTTGGATATACGTATGCTGACACCGCGTGGAGTGGTGGAACGGGGCTTGCCTATCTCGGTGGCACGCCCGTGGTATCTGACGGCGTGGGCAATCGTGCTGTATGCTCTGGTAGGCGGGCTGCTGGTGGCTTATATCGTATGGCGTGTAAGGAGGCGGATACGACTCAACCGTGAGCGGATAGAGGCAAAAGCACAGGAACAACTCCACGAGCAGGAGTTGCAAATTCTGAAATTGGAGAACGACAAGGCGCAGTTTGACTTGCGTCAGAAAAGCCAGGAACTGAGCAATATGATACTCTCGGAGAATAACCGAAAGGAATGGACGGACACCGTAGTGCGCGATGTACATCGGGCGGTGGATCTGCTCAATGCGGGGCGTGAGGACGATGCCAAACTGCGTATGCAAACGCTCCTGCAACGCCTGCAAAACAATACGGGGATATCGGTTGACTGGAAACGGTTTGAGGATAATTTCGATATTGTGAATGACCAGTTCATCCGTCGCCTGAAAACGAAATATCCGTGGATGAACAAGCAGGAACGCCGCCTGTGTGTATATATCAAGATGGGCTTGCAGACGAAGGAGATCGCTCCGCTGCTCAATATGACCACGCGCGGGGTGGAGATGATACGCTACCGTCTGCGCCAAAAGATGGAACTGGATTCGGATATAAATCTGAAGCAATACTTCAACGAAATGTAACAGCAATGAAAGTCGTTTATATACATGGTTTTGCGGGGTCGATACACTCCAATACCGTAGGGGAATTGAACAAGTATTATCCGCAGTTTGAATGGTGCCCGATAGAGGTGAACCACAACGTGGAAGAATCGGTAGGCAAGATCAACCGGTTTATAAAAGAGAATCCCGATGTGAAATGCCTGATAGGCAGTTCGTTAGGCGGGTTCTACGTGCTGTGTGCCGATTTCGCGGGGCGTAAGTTGGTGGTCAATCCCGTGCTTAACCCGATGTCCTCTCTGAAACAGTTTGTAGGGACGAACAAGTACCGCGGGCGGCGCGAGAACGGGGATACCGAGTTTAAGTTCACTATGCAGGACCTGTTCCGCTTCAAGAAATTTACGCCCCGCGATACACCGATGACTATCTGCCATTATACGCCCAATGACCAAGTGTTAGGCGATATGAAGCGGGACTATCAGAAGTTCTTTACGCATAGTGAGATGACCCCCGACCTGCAAAACCACTTTATGAACGAGCATTATATCAAGCACAAGTTGTGCGAGGTGCTGCTGCCATTGTTGGAAAATGAGAAAACTGTTTAGTGTTGCGGAGCATATCTTTGCCATAGAGGCAACCGCAGATCAGTTTTCCTTGTTGGGCGACTATGCTCCGTTTGAAGTGGCAGACGGAGAACCGCTGTTTGTGTTGCATATAGCCGATGGTACCCTGCGGAAAACCGATGACTATACCCATGTATTCGTGGATTCGTCGGACGACGATATGCCGCGCATAGAGGTATATGCCGCCGCGGATAGGTGGCGGTTTGATGTATCAAAATGGAAGACAAGTCCCGTTTGTTTTAGCCTGTTTGCCAATGTCCGTTTTGCCAACGCTACCCTGTATATAAAGGATACCGATGTGCGTTTTGCTATGGATAATGCGGCTATGCTGTTATATGCTTTTGCTACGGCAGGGTCGCAGACGCTGGAGATGCACGCTTCAGTGATTGTCAAAGACGGCTACGGACAACTGTTCCTCGGACATTCGGGTACGGGCAAATCCACCCATGCACGCTTGTGGAGGGAGGCTTATCCCGATGCGTGGCTGCTCAATGACGACAACCCCGTGGTGCGTGTTATGCCCGACGGGGAAGTGCGCGTTTACGGTTCACCGTGGAGCGGGAAGACCTCTTGCTACAGGCAGGCTTTTGCGCCCGTACGCGGGATAGTCAAACTGTCGCAAGCCTCGCAAAATGAGATGAACCGCCTGCGCCTGCCCGAGGCATACGCCTGTATGTTGCCGTCGTCCAGCGGGCTGAAAATAGTGCCGGCGATGATGGATTCGCTCTATAATACCATTGTGCGTGTGATTAAGTACCATCCCTGTGTTCGGACTGAAATGTTTACCGGATAAAGAGGCTGCCATACTATGCAGAGAGACCCTGAATACAACCGATACGACCGCGCTGTAACCGCTTGTCTGCGTTCGGCAGTGGGGCAGATGCCTTGCAATATAGATACCGCTGTTCTGTCCGACAAAGCCTTTTGGCAGGCGGCTTACCGCCAGAGTTGCGGGCATCTGCTTGCGGTGTGGGCACTCAATCGGGGGCTGCCTGTTGCCGATGACGTCCGGCAGAAAGTGCAGGTTTTCTCGGTCTATCAGCGCACCGCCCGCCAGAACCGGCTGCTATGCGACTTGGTTACGCTGCTGCGCCGAAACGGCATAGAGACGGTGCTTCTCAAAGGGTACGGATTGTCGCTGCTCTATCCCGATCAGGGAATGCGGGAGTATGGCGACATTGACCTGTATGTCGGCGAAGAAAACTACGACAGGATGGTTGCACTTGTCCGCCGGACATGTCCGCAGGCGTACTGGTTCTCGGAGGAGCATATCGGTCATCATTTCTTGATGCAGTTGGACGAGAACTGCGACCTGGTGGCGGAGTTTTACAATATGGCAATGGACTTGCCCTGTATGAAAAAGGCGGAGCAGGCGTTTACGGTGTTTACGCTGCGTGAGTTGCAGTCTGTACGGACGGTTTCGTTGAACGGCGTTGAGATTGCCATTCCCGCTGTGCGGTTCAATGCAGTGTATGTCTTTATCCACGCATGGCACCATTTTGACGGCGATGGGGTGGGGTTGCGCCAGTTGGCGGACTGGATGCTGTGTCTGCACGAGTTGGCGCAGACGCTTTCCGCTGAAGATAGACAAGCCTATGCACACGATCTGGAACGCCTGTTGTGGCATGCTTGATATCTGGCAGACTTTCGGTTGTGTGTTGGTACATCATCTCGGTCTGCCGAAGGAGGAATTCCCGCTCTACAACGCTTCGCTGGAAAGGCGGGGAGAACGGCTGTACAGGCAACTCCTGCACGACGGGTACGGCTATCGCCTGGCGAACAAAGAGGCGGGGGCTACTATTCATACGTTCCCGTTCCGGAGACCGGAAAAGAACCGCATAGCGCAGGTGCTGTTCACCTTGGTGCGCATACCATACGACACGTTCCGGTGGGCAAAGATATTCCCGCAATCCGGCAATACGGCAGTTCTGCGACAAACTCCGCTTGGGCTTCCAAAAGGTACTGAAAGAGACTGTCTAACAAGTATAGGCAGTCTCTTATTTTGGTGGGAGACGACGCGGCTCGCATCGTCAAGAGCAATCTTTTTCTGAAGAACAGGTATTCTTTTTAACTTGTTAGACCCCCTCTTTTTTATTTGCCGTTATACTAAATTTAGGATAATGTATATAATTTATACTACAAAGTTGTGTATTTCGTATATTCTTCGTATCTTTGCACCATAAAATGTTCTTTTGTATCATTTTTTGTTTCTATTTCTCAACCGGTCTATAATTTTAGCATACAATATCAACAAACCAATTATGACCAAGAAATTACAGTTATTATTGCTACTTGCCGCCATGTTTGGCGGCATGAGTGCGTATGCGGCGCCCGGCGGCACATGGACGACTATCGAACACATCGCCTATCCGACGCCGCAGAACGTAAGGGCGGAACTTGACGGTTCGAAAGTAAAACTCTCGTGGGATGGCGTGCAGTGGCCTGCCGACGGTTTCCCCGAAGAGATTGACGGCAAGACGGTGCCTACCAACTTCACCTACAGCATCGAGTGCCGAGTGAAGACCACCGGCACGGGCACTTGGAGCGAATGGTGGATGCGGACAACACGCGGACGGTTGGACAACAACGGAGCATTCGTCAGCCACTGGGACATCGAGGACGAGGTCGAGTCAGGCAAGACCTACCAGTACCGTATTCAATGCTACAGTTATATCGAGCCGGAGAACCCATGGGAACTCACGAACCCCACACGCGACGGCTACTTTAGCGAGTACTCTGATACCGTGACGGCACACAAGACCCTCGACAAACTGGCAATCACAGAAGCAACCACATCCCATCCTCTGAATGGATACACCTCCATCAGTGTCAAGTACACCTACACCTCCTCGCGCGAGGCAGAGGGCGAGGATCCGCTGTACTTCACCTTCAAGGCGATTGAAATCCCTTACCCTGCGCCCGGCACTACCCCCGAAGCCCCTGCAGAAGGCGGAAAGCCCTACGCACGACGGGACGGAACACCGCTTGATGTAAAGTCGCTCACGCTGACACCGCCCAATACGACCAAGTCGAAAAAGATTGATGCGGGCAATTTCGCTCTGACCTCTTCCGCTGATGCGGGAACCATCACGTGGGACGCATATCAGGATTTGAAGAATTACAGCCACGATGACGTAACCATCTGGATACAAGGCTGGGCAAAATCCGAGACCGAGGGCGGCGAACCGCGTCTCGTAGTGGACGAAGCCATCGGGAAAGTAGCCATTGACACGCGTCCTTGTACTGCAAAACCGGGTACAGATGCCAGCGGCAAGCCCGCAGTCATACTCACGTGGCCGAAAGAGCCGACCGCTGCAACGTACAAGATTATTCGCGGAATCAATAATGTCAATAATACGTATGCAGCCATTGCCGACAATGTCGCCGATACGATATTTGTGGACACGGAGGTTCAGCCCGTTGTCCGCTATTCCTACCAAGTGATAGCCAAAGATTCTACCGGCAAAGAGTTTGTCGCAAGCAGCCCGTTCTATGGCTACACCCGGTTGGATTCGCTCTCTATTGCAGGCATTCAGCCGCAGTCGCCGTGGAACGGCAAGTTGGACATCTTTGCCAAGTACAAGACGGCGCGTGATGAGTGGACGTGGGACGGCAAGCCCTATTTCAAGTTGACCGCCAAAGCGGGAGACAAGGTGTTGGACGTAAAGACGCTTTCCATGATAGTTTTCCTGCCAAGCGACACAACATCATGGTCGCTTAATCCGGACCGTTTCAAGTTTGAAGATGGTGTCCCTGATTGCCGTCTCGTATGGGACGCAGGTGCCGACATAGGGGCGCAGTACCTTGACCAACTCACCCTGACCATTGAGTGTGCGGGTATTGAGCCTGATTCTAAGGATGTCCCCGCAAAGGCATGGACGGGCGGCACGGCATCGTACACTATCGGGCATTTCGACACCCGCAGCCCACGCGTGGTGAATCTTGCGGCAGGAACACCGGTATATGCCGACCTCGTTTGGTTTGATGGTGCGACAAAAGCCGATGTCTTCTGCAACGGCACAAAGGTCTTTGAACTACCGGATGAGGCGGGCAACACGCGCGGCGGCATTACTTTGGGCAAGAACGAACTGAACATCTGGGGCGAGAACGAACTGAAACTTGTTCCCGACAAGGGCGAACCGTGGACGGGTGTCATCAAATATCCCGACTTCGACTTCTCGATATCGAAGGGCGTAAAGAGCGGCATCAAACTTATGTGGTGGAGCCTCATCGACCAGAATGCCGTGAGCGGCTACCAGATACAGCGGCGCATAATGGGTTCGACGGATGCCTTCGAGGCAGTCCAAACCGTGGGACCTGACGTGATGACTTACACCGACAAGACGGCGGAAGAGGCTACTATCTATGAATATACGGTTGTGCCGCTGAACTCCGACGGCGAACCCATCGGTCCTGTTCCGTCGCCCCGGAGCGGCGGCTACCGCACGCTTGAGAAGATAGAGTTTGTGCAGGCACGCCAGTTCTATCCGTGGACGACACAAGTCGCCATCGACATCTACTACAAGAGCGCACGCCAATCGTCCACCGACGGCGAAGTAACTTACGCACTCAAAGCAAAAATGGCGGACGGTACGGAGATACCTATTAAGAGAGAGAATCTTACCCTTGAGACGGTGGACGGGTTGCACCTCCTTCCTAACGACCTCCCATTTGGCTCAAAAGGATTGCCTTCGGGGGCAACGACACGTCTCTGGTGGAATGCTCCTGCAGACCTCACGGTGCCACTCCCGTCGAATGTCATCTCGGGCATCACGCTGCAATTAGTACCGACCCTCGCTGAGGGTGCACCCGCAGGAGCGAAACCCGCCCCCGCAACGGTTACCTCAGCAGGCATCACGGTGGACTTGCGCACCAAGCGTACCGTAACGCCGGGTGAGCATATACCTGTTGTATGGGAATGGTGGCGTACGGACAGTCGCATCGAAGCGCATGACAATAACGACTTCTACGTCAAACCGGAAGGCAGCGAGACGGACGAGACTATGGTATGGCACACCCCCGAACATGCGGGCGAAGGAACGATTGAGGTACCCCTCGTAAACGATGACTTGTGGCCGAGTTTCCGCCTCATCAAGCGCGAGACGAACACCGACGACACAGACGAGACAAAGCAGATAACACTCACCAGCGAAGTCCTCTTCCAAATGCCGGTGGCTGTGCCGCAGAACGTGCAGGCAACCCGCGGGAATGCCGATGCCCTGACCCTCACATGGGACGCGGTGCCTTATGCAGAGAGGTATCTGATTGAAGTTACTACCATCGATGAACGAGGTGCAACGACGAAGAGGACGCAGTATGTCTTCGACGGCACCCGGTACGTTGACCAAAATGCCCCTGCGTTGGGTATTGTAGGCTATAAGGTGCAGGCGTGCTTCCCGAATAATGTAACGAGCGACTTCTCTGAGCAGGTTGTCGGCTGGAAGGCAATCGACCAAGTGGAACTGAAAGGTGTCTCCACACGCCGCCCATGGAATGGCACGGTGGATATAGACCTTACCTACAAGACGGTGCGCAACCAGTTTGCACGACTGACAGGCACCAACCTGCCCGACAGGCAAGTCTCCATCACGGCAAAGACTAAAAATGGAGAAGAGTTGCTCGTCAGCACACTTGTAAAAGAGACATTGAATGATAAGAGAATCCAACGTGAAAAGGTGGACGGACGCTCTCCTTTTGTCCTCGGAAATGCCGACCGTATCACGTGGGACGCACCGGCGGATGCACGGGGAATGTATAAGCCTAATTCCGTGATAACTGTCACGCTACAGGGCGACGAATATGGCGAAGAAATCAAGTTTGAGCGCACTTTCGACTTGGATACCCGCATAGGACTCATCACAATACCGTCTTCCGAGGTGGATAGTATTTCTATTCCATGGTCCACACGCTGGGCAAAACAGGAAGCAACACAACTCGGCTTCGGCGAAAACGATGCTTGGTGGAAATTGACGGCAGTGATGACAGACATTACTGATAACAATAATAATGTCGAGTTGTTGAACAGCAATCAAGACCTTGGCGGCGAAGGCGTTAGCAAGTGGATACCGAAGAAGTGGGGTATGAACACTATCACGCTGATACTCCGCCCTGTCGCTGGCAGCAACGAACAAACGGAGTACGCTGCAACCTTCAATGTAGTACCCGATTTCACGTTCACCGCCACACAAGGCAGCAACCGCGACAGCATCATCTTGGAGTGGAACCGGCAAGGAGGCATACACACCTATTCTATCCGTCGCCGTGCGGCACACACCAACGATGCCTTTGTCGAGGTGGCTATCCGCACCGACACTACCCGCTGGGCGGACACCTCCGCCGAGACCATAGTGGGCGAGTTCGAGTACACCATCATGCCGCTGAAAGATGGCGCGGACGCATGGACGCAGTTCGACCCTGTAGTGGGCTACCGCGCATTGGATATAGCCCGCCCCGTTACCATTGTTCCTGCCGAGAACGGCACCGTAACCGCCGACAAAGAGACGGCTAAATACGGCGAGACGGTAACGCTGACTATGGAACCTGCCTTAGGCTACGAGTTTGACCAACTGACCGTACTGGACGGCGAGACACCAATCAACACCATGCTGATTGGCGAGTTCGATGGGGTTCCCTCTTACACCTTCACGATGCCTGCCGGCGATGTGAAAGTGCAAGCAACGTTCAAGGCAATAGACTACGACATTACCCTTGTGCCTTCGGTAAGCGGAAACGTAACTGCCGACAAGCAGACGGCGCACGTGGGCGAGACCGTAACGCTGACCGTAACACCCGACAATGGCTACGAGTTGGACGAAATCCATGTGATGTTCGGCGAGACGCAACTGACCACGGTTTCGGAGGGCGAAGGCATTCATACCTTCACTATGCCCGCAGGCAATGTGGTCATATCCGTTCTGTTCAAGGAAGCCACCGGCACGGATATCATTGCTCCCGATGCAGTGAAGGCTACCACACGCAAGGTCATCCGCAATGGTATTGTCTATATCCTCCGTGGCGACAAGACCTACACCGCTACCGGTGAGGAAGTGCAGTAGCAGACCTCCCCCAACCCCTCTAAGGGAGTGGCTCGATAGGACGGAAACAAAGCCCCGTTCCATAGAGCCCGCTCTTGGGGAGTGTTGGGGGAGTCCCGTTTCTTAATCATTCTTAACGGCAACCTCGCAGCAAGGGATAAGCAAGGGATAAGCAACCTATAACGAAAGGTCGCACCATAGATAACGAACCGATAGTATAAAATAACTTAATGGATTTACAGATGCGGGCGTTTACTCACCATACACTGGGAAAATGCCGGTAGACTTGTGTAAGTGATTTATTATTAGTAACTTTGTAGGTGATTAGACAATATATACACATTGCAACATGAGTACAACACCTCTTCAAACGCCGGCACTGCACCTTGTGCAGGACCTGCGGCAAATCATACAGGACGCACGCGGACGCGTTGCCGCACAAGTGAACTCCGAACTGACACTGATGTACTGGCACATCGGCGAGCGCATCAACCGCGATGTGCTTGATAATCAACGTGCTGAGTATGGCAAACAAACACCCTCCGCGACCGCATCGACAGCATGCTCTATGAGCGCACCGCCATCAGCAGCCAAAAGTCCCTTGCCGAAGCCAAACAACGCCTCGGCGAAGAATAATAACAAACTAACTAAATATCAAACGTATGAACAAATCTTTACTCACTCTGGCAATCGCTGCCATTGTTTTCGCGGGCGCAACCTCGCAGGCAAACGCACAAGCCCCCGCAGGTGTACAAGCCGTTGACCTCGGTCTGCCGAGCGGCACCAAATGGGCATCGTGTAACATCGGTGCCACCGCACCTGAAGAATACGGCAACCACTATGCATGGGGCGAGACTGCCCCAAAAGAAGACTACTCATGGGCTACTTACAAGTATGCCGATGGCGACAGTACCAAACTCACCAAGTACTGCAACAATGCTATGTGGGAGTATGGCGAGTATTACACCGACACTGAAATGACCTTGGAGCCGGAGGATGATGCCGCTACCGCCAACTGGGGCGAAGAGTGGCGTATGCCCACTGAGGAGGAATGGATGGAGTTGCGCGATAACTGCACATTTGTGTGGACAAGAAATGGAGTCAGAGGCAGTTGGGTAACGAGCAAGACGAATGGCAACTCGATATTTCTCCCCGCTACGGGGCTTTACCAAGGTGAGAAGTACTCGACAGCCGGGCAGTGGGGACACTATTGGTCAGCATCTATCCTAAGATACGACAATGCAAGACAAGCAAGGCGTTTCAATGTCGCTCAGGATGGTGTACACTGGAGTAGCAACGACAGATGTCATGGGCGTTCCGTTCGCGCTGTGTATGGAAGGACGAATGTCAGTACAGACATAGACAATCCATCAGCCGAAGAGGCCGTCCCTGCCCGCAAAGTCCTCCGCAACGGACAAATGCTCATCCTCCGCAATGGCATTTACTATGACCTGCACGGCAGAATACTGTCCCCTAACCTCTAACCCCTAATCTCTAACCAACATGAACACAACCCGAAACCCATCTGCATTCCCCCTCTTTGAAGAGGGGGCAAGGGGGAGTCTCCGTAGGGGGAGTCTTTGGGCGGTAGCATTGCTATCTGCTCTTTCCCTGTACGCCCAAGTGGTGGAAGTCTATAAAGCGGGCAACATCCTGTATAGTTGCCATGATGCCGATAGCATTGTCTTCCGTGCCTTACCGAAGGATGCTTTCTCTGTCTCTGCCACCAAGCAAGTGCGTTTCTCCAAGGGCAACCTGCAGTACACGCAATCCACACAGACATGGTCATTTGCTGACAATCAGTATGATATAATTGGCGAAGCCAACATCAGTAATGGTGTTCTTGCAGACAAGATAGACCTGTTCGGTTGGAGTGGTAGTACCGCCACAGCCCAATGGGGTGTTGGTACATCTGAGAATTACAGCGATTATAGTGGTGATTTTTTGGATTGGGGTAAGAATATCGGTGATGGTAATACGTGGTACACCTTGACGTCTGCCGAGTGGGGTTATCTTATTGATGAACGAACCAATGCAGACCAACTAAAAGGTGTGGCACGTATCCAGTTAGACGGAAACCAATATGCGAATGGTCTTATCCTTCTTCCCGACACATGGACTTGCCCTGAGGGTGTTACTTTCAAGAGCGGTTTTGCAAGTGAATACAGCATACAAGCGTATGCCGATTACCAGACATTCACGCTTGCCGATTGGCAGAAGTTAGAATCAGCGGGTGCTGTCTTCTTTCCTGCTTCGGGTGTCCGTATCGGGACAATTGTGTACAGCGTGATGCGCTACAGTTACTGCTGGTCTGCTACGCCTGACGGCTCGGTTTACGCGAACGTATTCCTTTTCCGCTCCGACGGAGCGTACTTAAGTCACAACGATCGTAGCACCATGCAAGCAGTCCGCCTTGTCCGCGACCTGTAAAAGTAAAAGCAGGCATATAGCAAAATGCAGCAACATAGCATATATGCCTGAAAAGTCCTCTGACCTCACGCCGGCAACTACGGTACATACACGGTAGATACACGGTAGATACACGGTAGATACATGGTTCATTATGCTGTTCATACCGTAGGCATATAGGGGACATACCGACAAACTGTCAAACTCATCAACCAATAAACAATATGAAAAAAGCAATCACATTCCTGTTCAGCCTGCTGGCTGTGTTTTCTTTCCAAGTGCCAACCGTGGCAGCCGAAGAGACGGATGCCGTATATGCTTGGGTGGACGGCGCAAGCACCTGCTATCGCCTGACCGATATGCCCAAAGTAACGTACCAAGGCACCGAAGCCGTACTCTCCATCAACGGTGTGGAGCAACTGCGCCTCGACCTCGGCGAGAAACAACTCGTCATCACCTACGGTGTGTACCAAAGCGGTCCTTCAACCGACATTGAGCCAGCCGAACAAGGCGCACAAACAGACACCCCCGTCCGCCAAGTGGGAAAGTACATCCGCGGCGGGCAACTCATCATCGTCCGCGATGGTGTTATGTACGACATCCATGGCAGAACCCTAATCTCTAACCTCTAACCTCTAATCTCTAATCTCTAATCTCTAACAATATGAACACGATACGAAACAAATCAGTCTTCCCCCTCTTCGAAGAGGGGGTTAGGGGAAGTCTCCGTAGGGGGAGTCTTTTGTTGGTAGCATTGCTATCTGCACTCTCCCTCAACGCCCAAATGCTCAAAGTCTATAAAGGCGGTGCAATGGTCTATTGTCTGGAAAATGCCGACAGTGTAGTATTCTGTTCCTTGCCCCACCATGCCCTTTCAGGCGTGTTTTCGGTGTCCGAAACCAAACAAATCCATTTCTCTTGCGGCAACCTGCAGTACACACAATCCACGCAGACATGGTCGTTTGCGGAGCATCAGTATGATATGATTGGCGAAGCCAACATCAGTAATGGTGTTCTTGCAGACAAGATAGACCTGTTCG
>ERZ808275.696-NODE-696-length-11841-cov-10.898524_pt1 | contig 11841 bp, 18 predicted proteins | sample MGYA00520894_ERZ808275 | MGnify/ENA primary metagenome ERZ808275 (study PRJEB31516, sample SAMN03275598) | gut metagenome | biome: mammalia-associated habitat; material: feces | host: Papio cynocephalus | place: Kenya | collected 2012-08-03 ...
ACACCACAGGCGCATGGGCATCGTCAGCAATCGCAAAAGCAGTGTTCTCTGCGAGACTCCATAATGAGCCTTCCGAATCGAGTAGGGTAGATGTCTCGCTACGAGTGGCAATCACTTTTAGGGTATGCTCTCCGTAAGCAAAGCTCATGCTTGGCTCAGCGAAGTCCTCTGCCTCACTCGTCTGGTGAAGCACCTGCAATAGCTTGCCAGTCGCCTTGTCGTAGTCCAGGATATAGAGATCCGTAAGCTCCTTACCGTTCGCCATCATAGATGCACGAGTAAGCCCTCGTGCGTTCAGGATGCCGCCCGAACGTCTCGCCTCCATCGCCTCGTTTGATACCGATGGAGCAGGAGAGAACACTAACTTTACGACAGCCTTACCCTCGCTCTCGCTCCGCTCCTGCTGGGCACCAGCATCCACAAACTCGCTCACTACGTCCTTGCTGCAAGAAGCAAGTGACATCATACCTGCTGCCAACAATGCAGCCGACACCGAATAAAAAAGATTCTTCTTCATTTTAGTTTTCGATTTAAATTGTTGTTGTTATTAGTTATTATATATAAGGGATAAGGTCGAAACCTTATCCCTTGAATGCTCCTGCCAACAGCGGAAGGAAAAACACTGCCACGCCGATGCAAGAGAATGCCAGCACTACCACGCCTACCACGGCGACCGCTGCAATTGAATATTTGAGGAACTTCTTCATAATCTAAAATAATCTATAACATTAAACACTCTGTTACTTACTTCGCCTGCTGATAAGGCTGTAAACTCGCCGCCAGGGTAGTGGCCTTGATAGCTCTCATTGCATCAGTGATATATTTACTTCCGCCGTGTGCCATGATCCACTCGTGTACGTCCTGGGGAATCACATATTGACGTTTCTTGCCCTCGGCAGGCTTCCTGCCTCTCTTATTCTGCTGTTCCATATTCTTCCCGATTTAAATAATTAATAGATGCCTTCAACATAGCGATGGTGTTCAGTACGGTTTGACGAGCCTTATAATCTGACCCCGCATCATCCACATGCTGCATATTCATGCGGACGAGCGTATCAAGGAACTGAGCGCACTCCTCGCGACTCGGATTCCGTAGATGAACTTCGCACATCACAGACTTCACGAAGTAATCCATGCCTTTCTTGAGAAGCGTTCTTACGCTACCTACATTAGGATGTTCGCCTATCATCTGCTGAACCTGGATACGAAGACTCACGCCTTGATGGGGGCATCCGATACGGTAATCATCGCCAACCTCTTCTTTCTCGCCGTCTATGTAATCAACCTTGGCGATAAATCCACTATCTTTATCAGTGCAAACAATAAAGTCACACTCTCCACGCTTGTGATTTCTGTTCGTATCTATAATGAACAACGGTATTTCTCTTTTCGCCATAATCATAATTATTTAAATTCCACGCCTTCGCAAGGATCAGCCTTGCTTGATGTCTCAATAACTACCCCGCCAGTCTTGTAGAGCTGGCAGGATAGGCCGCCATACACTCGCTTGATATAAAATACCGACTCGCCTACGCCAGGCTCATAGTCAGACTTCACGAACATCGTGTTCTTTCCGTCTGTGGCTACATATTTTTCCATGCCATAGGTGTTCTTGTTCACACACTCCTTGTAATACCCCTTGGCTACCGTAGATAGCTCAAGGGGTGATAAACTCTGATTATTCATATATTACTTAGCTCCCAAATTAATCTTACTCTTCGCATGTAACTCAGACAACTTCTCGTTAGTTGGCTCGACGAGCAACTGACCTTTGCGAATGATTGTAGCCATATAACCAGGCTCAACATACACCTCGCTCCAGTAGTAGTGAGAAGCTTCACGGCTCCACTCATTAATGAAACAATCTTTGATGAGACCGAAAATCTTACGGTCGCCATCGGTGAGCGCATAGGTAACATAACCACGATTCAACTTCTCGGCAGTAGGCTTGCTCGACTTGGAAAGTATGTCCTCTCCTCTCTGCACCTGCCCATCCTCGATTAAGTCAAGAGACTTTACCAGGTCGCCAGCTGCATTCAGGAATCGCAAAGCCTCCTTACTGTTGGCTCCGATAATACGAGCTGTGAAGTCGCCACCATAGTAGTAATCTTTATTGATGTCCTCCAAGCTATGCCAGGTCGTAACAGTTGAATCGCCATCCTCTTCCTCTCCCTTGATAGCAAGAAAATCGTAGGTGCCAACGTTGCTGCGCTTGCTAACAACACGAACAATAATATCATTAGCAGCGGCGACCTCGCCGTAATAATAATTAGGATCATTAGGGATGTCAAGTTCCTCCATCTTCTTACGAACTACCTTGGCTACCTCCTCGCACTTATCCTTAACAGAAGCTACCAAGCGAGAATAATCACTACGATTGAGAATCTTATTAAAATCTGTCATATACCTTGCTCATACCCTTGAGACTTATTTAGCTATCTGGTGCAGCGTTAATTATTAGTTTACTTATTATCTTTATTTTTCTGATGCAAAGGTACAACAAAAATCTGGAACAACCAAATAAAACACACATAAAATGCTATTTTAGATGTATTTTTAATATTTGTTTACACTTTTATGTACCTTTTTCTTACATCTTTTCTTAATTATCATTTATAATTTATCATTTAATGATATTGTCGCCCGTCGGGGAATCGAACCCCTGCATCATCGCCGCAACATATTATTATAGACTTTTCAAATTATAGAACCTTCTGCGATGATGCCAGCCGTGGCGGGCGTGGTGGCTTCGGTTATCCCTCTCGGACCACCAAAGCACGATGTAAAACAAATAAATACTTTTACTTTAACCATACAAGCTAAAGTGATTATGATATATAGATCCCTGCCGTGGTGTCGCTCCACCGCCTCCGATATGCTTATCCGCTTGAACCTGATAAAACAAGCGCACAGGAGGCTCCAGGGTCTGCCCTGGGGTAGGGATGAGCAAGCAGATTACTTGTCTATCAAGATAAGTTCCTTGCCGTGCCTCATGTGATTAAACTGAATGAGACCACCATCTGTAGGTATTACAAGATAGCTCTTTCCATTGAGCATATCGAGAATAAATACATCTACTTTCTTATCGTCCACAATCTCATACAGCTTCTCGAAACTTCCCTCGCCGTATTCTACAAGATAGCAACCCATGTCAATATCTCGTAGCTCGCATGGAGGAAAGTATGCGTAAGGCTTCAGTAGGTAGCCCTCGAACTCGAAGTAATCATCATTCTGAAGTTCTTCACGGTGCTTTTCCTTCTCCTGCTCCTTAATTACATCCTGCACCTTATTCAATACTTCGAGTATTTGAAGCAAGGTATCTGCATGAAGTTCGCCAAGGTCGTAATTATAGATGTCTTCACCGCCGTAGCACACATCTACCGACGTGCGATAAATACAGAATATTCTCGCCTCGCTGCTCTTATAGATAACCGTCGTCTCATCGTCAGGCTCAAGATACTCGTCGTCGGGTACAATGCCGCCTTCCCCGTCGCCGTTCTCGGCGTCGTTAGCCCTAACTATCTTCTGAATACTCTCGATGATTTCTTTCTTCGCCTTATCAAGGATGCCGCTCCATTTGTCGGCTACTACCTTAGCTGAATATATATATAATCCATATTTTTCTAATTTTTAAAATGATTCTATAATATTAATAATATATGAGGGTCAAGGGATGGAGGCTATCAAATAGCCTCCTTGTCGCCCTCCTCGAAGCTGTAGTAAGGATCTACGACCTCGCATTCCAGCACGACTGCATCGAACATCATGTCGGTCATAGTTCTGTCGCAAGCGTCAGGATCTCCCACCTCGTCCAGGAAATATTCATCGTCCAGGAAGTCGACGAAGTGCTCCACGTAGCCGCGAATCATGCGGCGCAAGCCGTTAGCCCATTCGCTCGCATCATCCTTCTTGATGCCTATCTCTTGTGTGATGATAGTTACCGCTTCATCCAGTTCGATATGACTCTTAATATAATGATTGTAAGCATCAGCGAACGGAAGAACCTTGCTAACTTTCCATCCCTTCGGCTCATTGACGGCGACACGTCCGCCGTATGCCTCTGGGTCGTCGTAGAAGCCTACACGTTCGCCTACTGGCTCGGTTACCGGCACATCCTGGATGATGTCGCCTACCATCTTGCACTGCTTCACTACTGCCTCGGCTGGTGCTACTGCCTTGTTAGCTGCCGCATTGTTCTTTACGCTGTTATTCTTATTCTCGATGCCGTTGTTATTGTTCATTGTCTTCATAATTTTCTAATTTTTTAAAATTGTTATATAATAAGTGAATATTTTTAAAATTTCAGATGTCCTATAATAACGTTACTATAATACCATACCGCCGCTTGCGCCATACAATCCTTGAGCGCAGCGAGATATTTGTCAGCCTCGCCAGGCGATGCCAGCGAGATATGATGCTCAGGATATTTTCCGTCCTGGTCGCCGCTGCAAAGGTGGATGATGATAAAAGACTTGTCGCTGTCATGCTTTGCCACCATGCCACGTTTGCCGCAAAGCTCCACTACCTTATTGAAGGTCTCCGATGTGGTAGGTACCACCTGGAGCACGCTCCATGGGTATTCCTTGGCAGTCAGCAGGATTTTACCCTGCTGAACCTTTGCCTCGAAATGATATATCTTATTCGATGTGTCCATTTTCAATCTGTGATTAAATAGTGATTCTATAATGAGACCATAACGTATGATATATTACGCTGCCTTCTTGATGTATGCTTTAGCCGTAGCACACCACACCTCGGAACCTTTGCCCAACTTCTTGCCGTTGATGTCGCAAAGTGCGTAGCACAGGCGACCGAAGCTCTTATAATATACTCGGTACTTATAATGGAACGTTCCATCTTTGAAGTAGGTACCAAAGCATTCCACGTCGCCAGGCTGGAAGGTATGATCCTCGACGAGATAAAAACAGCTTGGCACTGGATTCTTCGCCTTCCATGCCTCCAACTTCTTTTGGCGTTCCTGCTGTGCCTTCTCTCGCTTCGCCGCTGCCTCTTCTTGCTCCTTCTTCCAGGCTGCCTCCTCTTCGGCTTCTTGCTTCATTTTTGCGTGAACTGCCTCTGCTAGGTCGTCAGCCGTTTTGCCGGTGACATTCTCGAATATCGCCATGTGATTCTCGGCTGGGTAGCACTGTATATTCAGCGTTAACACTGCATAGACCGTGCCCCAGAGTCCCTGAAGCCCATAAGCACTTACCGTACCCGTGAACAAAGATGTATCAATCTTTGCGGCTTCGTCCTTATACGCCTGGAGTTGCTTTTGGTACTCCTCCTTACTTGATGCTCGCACCATCTTTTGGAGATAGAACGCTGTGCTATCCTTGCGGATGATCCATTCGCTATCTACCATCTTGATGTCGGAGAATAAACGAGCTTTCTTGTCGTGGTCGATAGCATTCCAGCGGATGCCCAACGACTGGTTTTTGTTCTTCGTCAGGTTGACGTACCCGCCGATGCAGCGAGTGTGAAGGTCGTCGAATATACCATGCACGGTAATCTGGGTTTGGTACTTGCAGATAGGGAAACCCTTCGCCAACTGCTCCAGGGCTTCGTAGCTGCATCCCTGCTCTACCATTGCCAGCAAAGCTGCTGGAACTTTCTTTTTGCTCAAATTATTGATGTGCTTTTTATCGTATGCTGAAGACTTCTTGAATAAGTCGATAATTTTATTTGTTGTCATATTATTCTGTGATTTTATATTGTCTATAATAAGTGAATATTTCCGATGTTCTATAATGGGGAAGGCTTTATGCTGCCTTCCCTGCCTGGTATGCACGAATCCATGATACCGGAACCTGGTTGTACTGCCAAAGGAGCTCTTTGATTTTATAGCCATCTGTAACATTGAGACCATGGCGACGAAAGAAAATCCACGCATCGTAATTAGCTTTATCGTAAGCGACGATTTCTTTCTTGGTAGCCCAGTTGCCTGGGTGACGAGGAATAAGAGCACAGAGCTCACTGTATGTTTTTATCGCCTCATAGAGATCCATGTGAGTCTTCCAGAAGAGAAGGTGGCGTTGAGACTCCAGCCCTGGAGCATCCAGTACCTTGCGTGACCAGGTGGATGTCATGCGACAACTAAAACGTTTCTTCAACACCTGAAAGGCGTTTTCCTTTGCCTCGTCCACTTTATCAGCCTCGACAACGAAATCAAACGTTGTGCCGTGATATACCACCTTGACTGCTACCTTTGCAGCTCCACCAACTGGGCGATACCAGTTATATTCGTTCACTTGTGCATTCATGCACGCTACCTTCAAATCTACTAAATCTTGTCTTTTCATAATCCCTAAATATTTATTTGTTCTATTAATAAGTAAATGTTTTCTATTTTTTCGGTGAAGCTTTTCGTATGCTATAATAAGGCGAAGGGATAGGGTACCGTACCTCGTTGATGTGATATACTACCGATGGGGTATCGTTCGCCAGGGTATCGGCGCAAATTACCTCACCTTGCATCCCGTGGATCATCATGTTTAGAGCGCACATTTTGCACGCCATCGGGTCCGAGTCCTGAGCGACATAATAGTATCGACGGCCACGCCAGTGGTCCACCTTGCTAACGTCGATATAATGAGCCAGGAGAAGGCGACCACTGCCAGCGGCACAATCATTAACCTTGTTGCCATTTTCCTTTGCGCCTGGAGCCTAATTTTTGTCAGGCTGTATAATTGCACTCATAAGGTTAGATACACTACCAGGCGTGAAAAATTGCCCCGTTTTCGACGCCTTACCACGGCTCAGGTACATCTCCTCATAAATCTCGCCGAAGAGATCCAGCCACTCGCCATTCTCCATCGCCTTCTTAACTTCGATATTCCATAATAAAGTAAGGTGCCCGAAATCCAACTTAGAAATAAGTCGGTCCTTGAAGGTCTTGATCCACGCCTCGAAGTCGCCGTCGAATGATTCCAGGTCATACAACTGGAGAAGGTAGTCGAGATAATTATTCAGTGCCATCTCGTAAGGTACGCCATCCTTCTGTGCCTGGCGTTCCAAAATTTCTATAAGCTTCTTTTTGTCCATATTCCTCATTTTTTTAGATGTTCTATAAATAAGATACTTCTTTGTTCCTTTGCCGATGGGGGATGTCTGGAGGCTCTTGGCTCCCCACGGCAAACTGTTTTAGCCTCGCCAAATGTTACCGGCTGAAACATACGTTTTCAAGTCGTGTTCCTTTGCCCAGTTGCGAATATAATAGCTATAGCCATTCAATTCCTCTATGAGCTTTTCCACTCGTCGGGCTTTTCTCAAATATTCCGTGTACTGCTTCTTGGTACCCTGGAGCTCGTCGATGTCGGCTTTTCCCTGATTTATTTGATCGTCTACAACGGAAATCGCCTTCGCTGCATCCATGCAGTCACCAGTGATCCACTCCCAGTTAGGGAGATAGATAGTTGATTCTTTGCGCGTATCTTTGTTATCGTAATAATTCAGTTTTGCGTCAACGCATCCGTAAACATGGAAGTTTAAATAATAGTCTGTCGCCTCTTTCACGGCGGTATTAAAGCGACAATTTATCACTTTGCCGTCGAAGGTACGCACGACTTCTTTCAAGCCCTCCAGGGCTTTAATATCTCGCTCCACGATTTTCACACGGCGGGAGATGTCGGCGCAAAACAGTTTCTTCTCCTTCTGTCTCTCTCTCTGCGCAAAGGTAGCGACCGCTTTTCCGTAATCATTTTCGGCGCCTATAATATAAGGCTCCTGGGTTAAATCGAACGACTCCCAAATCTTTGCACGCGAAGCGATGAACTCCTTTGCGTCCGCCTCATTCTTAAATCGATATGGTGATGCAATTTTATCCTCACTCTCTAACCAGGCGAACACGTCGCCGTTGCTATCTAATAACTCGCTGGCACGATTTAGCAAACGTACTTCTTTCTTTGCCTCATGCTCTTTTCTTTTAGCCTGGAGGCTATCATTTGTATTTACTGCTGTAGTCATATTCTCAATTTTTTAGATGTTCTATAATATAGTGTTATTTAGAGGAGCCTATAATAGATAGGCTCCTGAATGTTTGCATTTAGTGCTCCTGGGTATCATTAAAAATACCGCCAACGGTATCAAATAAATTTGAATAATATACCGTGTCGTAAACGCATTCGTGATTCACGAAAAAATGTACTTCAAACTGTCTGCCTTCGTGCCAAATATCCCAGTGATATTTTCCGAAGTCGATGGCTACAAAGGTATTATCTATCTTTGTCCCATCGTCCCAGGTGATCGGCTCGCTTATTACCTTTGCGCTCATTCCCAGGGCACGTAATATAAGTGCCAGTTTCTGTAAATCTTTCATAAGCCTATTTTTTTTAGATGTTCTATAATATGTTTAAATGTCTATAATATAGTAGGTGCCAGGGGTCCACGGTCCCCATGGAAGGCAACTATTTATAATTAGATAGTTCCTTTGCACCTTTGCCACGTGGGCGTACGTTTTAGGCGACCTTATCACCAGTTTTAACCTGGTCGCAAAACTTTTCATCTACCTTAAAATAGACCGCCTCGCCACTGTTGAAATGACCGGCGCAAATTGTTTCATCATCAGCCCAGGTCGAAAAGATAATTTCAGCCTCATTTTTCACACTCTCTATGATAGCGTTCAAACGTTTAAGAATGTTCTTTGCCTGAAGTCGATTTAGCCCGGCGTTCCCCGTCCAGTCGTCTTCTATCACGTCGTCTTCGCTAAATGAATATTTGCCAAACATTTCGTATTTAGGCGATCCACACCAGGCATCCCCGCCCGAAATAATTTCTACTTCGCCGTCGATGTCGAGGCACGCCCCCTCGTAATACCCAGGGCACGCCAGGGCTTTAAAATTCAGTGATATTTCAGCCCCGCCATAAACAAAAGATATATCTTTGTCGGCGAGTACCTCGCAATCGCCGTGGCGGCGCAAAGAAGGGTCCGCCCAGTTCGCTGCATTATCCCAGCCCTTCACCTGGAGTGCTGCCTGAATGTTTTCACGTTCCCACTCCCAGTTAAATTCCGTTCCGTCTTCGTCGAAGTCGCCCAAACGGTCTTGATCCATGTCGTTTGCGTCGATGTCCTCCTGGGTAAAGTACTTACTTTCATTTACCATATAATAGCGCGAAACGTTCACGCTGCCAAAATTTGATGTTGCCATATTCCTCAAAATTTTAAAAGTCCTATAATGTTGTTTATTGTCTATAATATGGAAGGTACGGGGGATCTTGAACCCCCAGGAAGGCCAACTTTCTATAAATCTATAATAGATATATAAAGAGTTCCTTTGTACCCCGAAAAAGAAAGTTATCTAATATTTGATGCAACAAATAAAACAAATAATCAATACCAGAATATTAATACCTAAATATTGGTACCCCGTGATCGTCACGCCGTCGCCGTCGCCGGCAAAATAAGTCCTGGGAGTGATAAACCACAGATAAGCCATTTTGAGGCATTTTGCAGCCACTTTTGCAGCTGCAAAGGTACAACTTATCACACGGGCTATAATAAGCCCACACACGGCGAATAAAACCCCAAATAATGCAAAGATACTCGCATTATTAGATATATTTAAATTACTAACTGTTTTCATACCTACAATATGTTTAAAGTGTTACTTACTTTGTTTGCAGCCCTGGGAGATCCCCCAGGGCAAACGTATTACCTTTGCCGGTGCCTGAAAGATTTTAGGCACAGCGCATAAAATTATCTAAATAATAACGAGTGCCATAAATCGTAAAATAAGGGCGTGGCTCCTGATCCTCATTTCTTGGATGGGTCCACTTTATTTCTTGCCAACGGCGGGCTGTATGCTTATAGTCTGACCCAAAATCTTTGCGCCACAAAATAGACTCTGTGCGATCATCTACAACTATAACAATTCCGTCCCAGTTAGATGTACAAAGGAAAAATTGTGCCTTCTTTGCCAACTCGTCAAATTCCATTTCTTTTGTTACTTTTGCCATGATTCTTAAAATTTAAAAAGTCCTATAATATGTTTACTAATTGTAGGTACGGCGGAATCGGACCGCCAAATAAAAGCCATTTTCTATAATAGAAAACTCCTTTGTACCTTCCATGAATAACTTAAAATAATATCTATCTTTATGTAATTTAGCCTACAGCCGCCAGGACTGCAATAGTACTACTTACGATTTTAGCCTGGTCCATGTTGGTGATTTCTGGTGTGTGTTCCTTGATGAATGCTTTTTGCTCATTCGATAGTGTATTAAAATTCTTTTTAAAAGCATTCACGAAAAACTCTGCTTTTTCGTGTTCGCTTTTTGAGATCGCCTCAAGCTCAAGGCGCAAAGGTGCCTGAAACTTTTTAGGCAATTTTGCAACCGCACTATAAAGCACAGTTTCATAGGTGAAGGACTCCCAGGTACGATTATAATATTTTTCCTTGGTGTGCTCATTTACACGCCCCAGACCGAACACAAAAGCGTGATGGCAAAAGCCGGTGCGTGTTATTGTCTTATCACAATAGAAAGAGACTGTTTGACCGTTTACTGTGAATGTAAAAACTTTCTGATTATATCTTTTTGTAGCCATATTATTAATATTTTAAAGAGTCTATAATAAGGGACCGGGTACCCGGTCCCCGTGAATTATTACAAGCGGATTTCCTCCAAATTATCTAAATCGAAGATAGCTAACTGCTTATTAGCGCGGCCAAGCTCGATAGCCTCATTTTTATCATGTACTATAATTGTAGCATCATAATAAAATTGTCCCGACTCTGAGTCGTACCAGCCGCCGAAGGCGAGTTCCTGGGAGCCGTTCAAACGATCGATAACGGCGGCGACCTTTGCCAGGCCTTCGGTACCGAATGAGTTCTGAGTCTCAGCGAGAGCAACGGCGAAGCCGTGTTCTACTGGCTGCAAAGTTGCAGCGTTAACAGTGAAACCTTCTACATTCTGAGCTGCAATTGCAGCAACTAAAGCGATAACATTCTTTTTCATAATCTTTTAATATTTATTTGTTTATAATTTTGTAATTGATAGTAGATGCTATAAACGGACCCGCCCCGTTTTCAAAAGCTAATGTTTTCGCCTCCATGCTGTAATATAGTTATTATATATGTTTGGTTTTCATTTATCTTTTGGGTTCCGGTACTCAGTTAGACATGTTCCCGTACTACACACGAAGTTTTAACGCTTACTATAATAACATATAATATAAGGAGCTACATTCTTTATAATAGCATTCATTTTTTTTAAATTTGTACCTTCCGTTTTCCTTAAGGTAAAACGGCGAAAATTCCTATATATCGATTATTACTAATTAGGTATTACTACCTTATTACTAATAATAGTTTATCAATTCGTTTGTGATATTGAGTAACTGCCTACAGTTACACACAAAATGTAAATATATCAATGATCACTTTGCAAGTAAAAGTATTACCTTTTATTTTACGTTCGCAAAGGTACTAATAAATTATTATTTCACCAAATAATTTGCAATAAAATGCTATTATTTTAACCTTTATAAACAACAATATATTATTCTTTTACACTTATTTACAATAAAGTAATATTATATTACATTATTAGATGTAATTATATATTATAGCTATTATCTTATATCTATATATAATCATGTATGCTTTTTCTTCGCGTACCTTATTATATATGGAGGTGTGCGAGTCTTCGCCGTGGTGTTCCTGGTGCTGGTGTTGCATCATGGAGGTGTGCGAGTCTTCGCCGTGGTGTTCCTGGTGCTGGTGTTGCATCATGGAGGTGTGCGAGTCTTCGCCGTGGTGTTCCTGGTGCTGGTGTTGCATCATGGAGGTGTGCGAGTCTTCGCCGTGGTGTTCCTGGTGCTGGTGTTGCATCATGGAGGTGTGC
>ERZ808275.700-NODE-700-length-11817-cov-8.509862_pt1 | contig 11817 bp, 10 predicted proteins | sample MGYA00520894_ERZ808275 | MGnify/ENA primary metagenome ERZ808275 (study PRJEB31516, sample SAMN03275598) | gut metagenome | biome: mammalia-associated habitat; material: feces | host: Papio cynocephalus | place: Kenya | collected 2012-08-03 ...
TTAGGTAACGGTCTGCAAAACCGTGTAGAGCGGTTCGACTCCGCTAGACACCTCAGAAAAAGGAATTCGTGAGAATTCCTTTTTTTGTTTTTATAAGCTTGGCTTCTGATGTGGCTAAAGGATGAAACTATTAAGAAACATCCATGTATTATGATTCGAACGGTATGGTTGTTATTAATCTATAAGCCCTGAAAAGGCAGAAGCATCATGATGGAGGCTGAAAACGAGATGCTTTTACCTTTTCAGGGCACTTGTTTTATGGACATAAATCCTAGGCATTATGTCTGCATGGGGATAATTCCCCTATTTCTTAAGGGCAATTATTTCTTAAGGGCAATGTTGTAATTATAGTATTTGGTATTGCCGGTAATGTCTTCTATGACATGGATGAATGGAGGGAACTTGACGCTCTCTTGTTTAGCTATGCCCTTTGTCTCCAGTATCATCAAGTCTTTTACTGGTGATTCGAACGCATCCAGCTCAAAGTATTGACCTTTCCAGATAAAGCTCTTGCGGTGCTTCTTGATGGTATGTCGATATGGGTCAGCCTGTTGGAGTAATGACTCGTACAGGTTTTGGTTGATTTGGCGCTCCGTCTCGATTTGCTCTGTGTCAGAGATGCGTTTCTTGGTGGTGTGGACATATACATCCTTTTCTTCGAAACGGCGTTTGCGAAGACGGATCTCCGTGTTAGGCTCGCCCACTAGATAGGTCTGGATGATGTCGCTGTCGATGCTGTTAGGCACCTCCCCCGTCAATTGGACAATATATTTGCGCTCTTCCTCGATAGGCTGAGGAATGCCCAGCACGTTAGAAATCTCTTTGAGCACACGATTCAACTTGTTGTTGAAATCCTCATGGTTGTTGATGACTCTTAGGTGTGTATGTCCTGTCCAGGCCTCTATCACCTTTTTGTCGAGTTCTCGTGCGATTTGTAGTCCTTTCTCGTCTGCCTGTTCCAAGCGTTGCGCATTGTTACTGGTGGTATAATACTGCTCTGCTCCATCTGCTGCAGAAACTAGGTGCAAGATGGCATCGTATCTCTCATCACGAAGTTGAGTTTGCGTATAGCCGACCTCGGAGATGATCTTTTGCCATTGCTCGGGTGTTAGATAAGCGGAGATGTCCATGACTCCTCTGTCGCAGACGATGAGAACAGGTTGGGTCAGGGTCTGAGCCATTTTGTAAAAGCAATCCTCCAAATGCAACTGCGTCTGAAGGGTTGCCTTCTCCCCCTCGAAGAAGAAATCCTTGTTGGATGTGAGATAGTTCATGCCAGCCTGGGTAAACATGGTAGGGACCTCAGGTATAGTGAAGACCTTGTACCCCAAGCTGGAGAAGTGCTCTATGACCTTGACTAAGGCTGTGGTCTTTCCTGCACAAGGACCACCTGTCAATACGATTTTCTTAATATTGTTCATTTATCTGTCTTGTTATTTGATTGCCATTGCATGCTTGTCGTTCACCTATATATATATAATAATGACTTTTATGAGTTGGTAAACGGCAATTCTTTTTAGGCTGCAAAGTTAGTAAAAATATTCAAGAAATTCCTCTTTCCTTCTGAATATTATCCTTTTTTCTCGTTAATCCTATTCTTTTTTCTTGCCAATGCAATTCTTTTCGATAAAAACTAGATAAAATATTTTGCTATTTAGTTGTTTTGATGTACCTTTGCACAAAATAAGTGCAGTTGGCAATTTGAAAGCAAACTTTCATAGCACTTGTTTGCATTATCTTTGCAGAAAATACAAAAAAATAACAAATACAATGGAACAAGTTAAGACTTTAATCATAGGCAGTGGTCCTGCGGGTTATACTGCTGCCATCTATGCAGGAAGAGCTGATTTGAAACCAGTTCTCTATGCAGGTATCCAACCAGGTGGTCAGTTGACTACCACAACCATCGTTGAGAATTTCCCCGGTTATCCGAATGGCGTGGATGGGAATCAGATGATGATGGACTTGCGTGAGCAGGCATCTCGTTTTGGAGCTGATTTGCGTGACGGAAGTATCGTGAAGGTTGATTTTAGCAGCCGTCCTTATCATGTGACTGATGAGCGAGGTAACGAGATAGAAGCTGATACAGTGATTATTGCCACTGGTGCTTCTGCTAAATATCTTGGTTTGGCTGACGAGGAGAAATATCGTGGACAGGGTGTCTCTGCTTGTGCCACTTGCGATGGATTCTTCTATAGAAAGCGCACGGTTGCCGTCGTTGGTGGCGGTGATACGGCTTGCGAGGAAGCCATGTACCTGGCAGGATTGGCTAAGAAGGTATATATGATCGTAAGAAAGCCATACTTGCGTGCGGCAGAGATTATGCAGCAGCGCGTGAAGGAGAAGGAAAACATCGAGATTCTCTTCGAGACCAACACTGTTGGACTTTTTGGCGAGAACGGTGTAGAGGGCGCTCATCTGGTAAAGCATAAGGGCGAGCCTAACGAGGAGGCATTCGACATTGCCATCGATGGTTTCTTCTTGGCTATCGGTCACAAGCCTAATACCGAACTTTTCAAGGATTACTTGGATTTGGATGAGCAGGGATTCATCAAGGTTATTCCTGGTACAGCAAGCACCAACATCCCAGGAGTATTTGCGGCAGGTGATGTTGCGGACCCTGTATATCGCCAAGGTATCGTTGCTGCAGGTTCTGGTGCAAAGGCTGCCATCGAAGCTGACCGCTACTTGCAACAGCTCTAGGAGGAGTCGAATATTTCGGACTTCATTCGATTTAACCTGAATCACGATTCATTCAATATATATGATTCACGATTCATTTAATTTCTTTTTATGATATTCAATCAAAAGAACATCGAAGAATTGTTCAAGAAGGATCTCCATATGTATCTTCTTTCCAAGAACCGTGTGGACGAACACCTTCCAGAAGCACCAGACCTCGAAGGACTTTGGGCTAAGATAGGTGAAAGTTACCTGCCTGATGCCATGAGGGAATTCAACAAGTACCCTACCGTGGCATTGGGTTGGATTATGTTTGTAGGAATGGCGATGGCGAAGTATTGGGATGCAGACTGGGAGTTGTATAGTAAGGTGGAAGACCACTACAAGCATCTCCGTGACAGCATCGACTTCGACCATATGGATGATTATATCTGTGAGAAAATCCTATGCTTGGATAAGGAACAGCATCAGGCTACCAATGCACTTGTTGCCGAGTGTGCCTCTCGTACTTACACACTCTTGGCTCACCAAGGATTGGAGCCAGGCACTGAGTCTGCTTTCCGTGGGTTTATCGCTGCCTTGCACCAGATGTATCTGATGGGGATCGCCATCGAACTGAAGGCACTTGGCTATCACATGACCCGGATTTCGTAAGTATTGTCTCTATCAACCAATTCGCCCTGCAAGAGCAAAAGCGCAGAATGTGAAACGCCTTTTGTCCTTGCAGGGCGAATTTCTTTTGGGGCTTATGACATTTGCTTTTAGACTTATTCGATAGTAATGCCTTTTGTGAATGGATTAGTATTCGTTGCCCTCTTCCTTGATGACGCTAGGACCATCTATTAGTTCAGGTTTTGGTGCATTGCGATTGACCCCATCATAGGCATTTCTGACATCCCCCATGCTGATGCTTATGTCCCTGTTTACAGGTCTTCCTTCGTCAGATAATGTATGGGAAAATAGCCACTGATAGGTCTTTCTCATATAGAAGACACGTGCCGGTGTACCATGGTTGGCTCCTTGCCACCAGTCGTATATAAGTCTTGTGTCGTTGCCATCCGCTTTCAGCTTATCCACTACCACCTTGGACTGTTTGATAGGAACGGCTCTGTCGGCAGTGCCATGTATAATCCAGAAAGGCAATTTCCCCAGTCCGCTCACATCTTTCAGATAGGAACCACCGCACAATGCCATTCCTGCGGCTATGCGGTCTGGGTATGTGCCACATACATCCATCGTACCATAACCACCCAAGCTCATGCCTAGCACATAAACCCTTGTTGTATCGCATGGATAATGAGCCTTGACCCAGTCTAACACATCCATTACCTTCTTGGGGCTCCAAGCGCCACCTGGATTCTGGGGGACAATCGTCAAGGCATCGATGTCACGGCCTTTGACGATGGCATCCAAGGGACCATATCTCCTGACACGTTCAAGATTTCTTCCACAAAGACTGGCTCCATGTAAGAATATGATGACTGGGGTTTGCTCTTGGCTATAGAAATAATCAACGGGCGTATAAACCCAAAAGTTATAGCCCCCTGGGATTTCGTCCTTTACAGCTCTCAAGAAATCATAGGCTGATACCTGAAGAACAGAAAGGGCTAACAATATCATACAAATCATCTTCTTCATGCTGGCGAAATTACAAAGAATATTGGAAAATACCAAAGATTGCAAGGCAAAATAAATGTTTTTTCAAATAGTTTGCATCCCATTAATAAGATTTATCAAAAAGCTTGCGCTTCATTGGCAAGATTTATCTAATAGTTTGCTTCATTGGATAAACCTTGTCAATAGTTATGTACCCTTTCTATTTTGACATGGCAACCGCTTTAAATATGGTACCTGTATTTCTTGGTGGCCTTCTGAGGCACTGAATGATCAAAGTTTGGAGACAAACCTCCCTCGCCCATTGTTTCACCCCTTGCAGAACCGCAATAGTTGGACCATCGTTGCATAATCTTAGATACATAGTTGACGGTCTCACTGCCTCTCATATATCCGCATTTTACGATGGGTAACTTGTAATATGAGGGGTCGCTCAGCTTCAGGACAAATTCAGCCACATCATCCCATCGGTGTGGGTTCTTTCCATTTTGCCTTGCCAAAGCCATGGCATCTCGTATATGCCAGATACCAGCATTGTAGGAGGCCAACTTGAACTTCAATCGTTCGAAAGGATCACCTATATCCTGTAGCTGTTTTTCAAATCGAGCCATGCAAGTTGCGGAAGCCGATATGTTGGTCTCCGGGTCAGTCAGTGACGATACTGGGATGCCGAGTTCCTTGGCGGTTCCAGGCATGATGGCCATCAAGCCGCAATAGCCTGCCCATGACTTGGCATAAGTATCAAAGCCTGATTCCGTAAAGCATTGAGCCGCCATGAGTCTCCAATCTATCCTTCCGATGGGCGCATATTTCTTGAAGAGATGGTCGTACTTGCTGATGACTCCCCCTTTGGCATTGAGCATCGGGGAATAAGTTTTGTGGACTATCAGTCCTTGAGCAAGAATCCGCTTCTCTTCTGATGCTACGTGTTTCAACAAGTTGGGTGTGAACCAAGTGTTCAAGGCTTCGGCTAATGTTGCATTCGACTTATTGACAGCCCATTGTACTTTTTGCTCGGTGTCCTTTGCCCCACAATAGGCTATGTCTTTTCGCTTACCTTCCTCAAGAGGAAAAGCGATCAAGTCTCCCTTGCCATTCTTCAGCTTATTGATCATGTCCAAGGTATCCTTGCAGAGTTCGACACGTACAGAGACTCCTATCGTACTCGCAAACTTTTCACATAGCATGTAATCCTTTCCCAATCCAAGCCCCTTGTAATCGTAGTAAGTGTTTGGTCCCGACAAGGTAAGCATGATGAGTTCGCCATTGTTCTCGATGTCTGACAAGGAAAAGGCAGAACCAGATGCATCGATGGAGTCTGTCGATTCATCGCCATCTTTCAGTTCTGTTCCCCAAGGCGTATATTCTGTTTGCTTTGTAGATTTCTTACATGAAGCCAATATGGCACATAAGCCAATAACGAGCAATGGGAATATGCCCTTGCTCGTCATCTGCTTTTTTATATTCATGATTCCTTGTATGATATGATGCTCATTCATCTTATTCATTCGTTTCATGTTTCTCTGGCAAAACCTGTTTTTCTTTAGATTCCGCTGGCGCTTTATCATGTTTCTTGTCATCTCCCAGCTTGGCATCCGGCGCATTTGCCGTCGTAACTGATGTTGCACCAGCCTCTGTAGAGTTAGGGCTCTTCTTGGCTGATTTGCTTTGCGGAGAGCTTGCATTTGAAGAAGTAGATGCTGAAAAGCTGTGGTCGTTCTGGTTGAGGAATCTCATGTATTTCTTGCAAATCTTGTTGGAGTAAGCGTTGAAGATATTATTGGCAAACAAGATGTCGGTAATCTTGTTGTCTGCCACATATTTCCTCATGTTCTTGGTAAAGTAACGGTAATCTACCACATGGATTTCCTCAAAAGAATAGAACAAATAACCAGGCAGTGCATTTCCGAAACTATCTTTCAGAATCATGACACGACGATGGTTCTTCACCCCTGTCTTTACCTGTGTGATACGTGTGTCACCACCCATGAAAGTACAGTAGGCACCACCGCTTCCATCCTTGTACTTATAGAAAAAGATGCCCTTGTATGGCTTGCCTTCTCCGATAACCTCATAGTTTTTGTTTATCTTGTAGTCTGTATAGTATGTTTCGTATTTCACGTTCTTCGGCACATAATACACGAAGTCTTCCGGTGCATTCTTCAAGGAGATGTCGTGTGAGTATCCGTACATACTGCCTACATATCCATGAACCACCTTACGCTCATAGCTTGAGAGCGGTTTGAATGGAACCTTGGCAACTTTGGCGAACTGCTGTGCTGCATAGAATGCACCCAATGGAGCCCAGTGGTGGTCGGTGCGAAGGAAGATGTCCTCTGCCACATGCTTGCCGAGAGCGGTATAGACATCCACGGCATGGACGTTCTTGTCGAGATGAGCATAGATGTTGTTGATGGTGGGTTGCTCCTCGTTTGAACAGCCCTTGGCTTTGTCAGGGCAATAGAAATCCACTGCTGTAGGAATCACCATGCAATAGACATTGACATTCGCTCCGAATGCTTTCTTGTACTCATTGGCAGACTGTGCGTAATCGACACCGCCCTTGGAGCTTCCTCCATAAGCCATCAATGCTCTAACCTGGTTGCCCTTGCCTACGATGATGATGCCCAGGTTAGCTATCTTGGCATTCTCTTCCGCAGTGATGTTATTCTTGTATTTGCCAACAGTTCTCTCTCCCATCTCCAACTCTTCGTCGGTGGGGCCAGTTTGTTCCACTCCATCGCTAGAAGCATGGAAGGTAACTTTCTCTTCCGTGAGCGATACACTGATGGCTTCCTTTTCCTGCATACTCATCGACATGAAGACATCGCGATAAGGTTCGCTGTCGCTAAACCATGAGTTGATGCTCTTGGTGAACTCACCAGATTTCAGTTTGTCCATGGTGAATGCAGGAAACTTAGCCAACTCTCTCTTCTCCAAGGCAGAATAGGTGCTGCGTGGGAAGAAGAGAAATACGATGGTAAAGCCTAAGAAGACAATACTCATCAAGGTGATGTATATATAATTCTGTTTCATGATTATTTTACTTATGTAGCATGTTGGTGATACCTCTGGCTGTGGATTTAGCATAAGCATGCTGCAGATTGTTGGCGAAGAGGATGTCTGTTATCTGGTTTTCTTGGACATATTTCACGATATTCTTGGTAAAGTAGCGGAAATCGACCACATAGATGTCTTCGAAGGAGCCAAAGAGATAACCAGGCAAAGCATTGCCGTAGCTATCCTTGATGATCATGAGCCTTCTTCCGTTTTGGAGACTTGTCTTCACGTGAGTCGTGCGGAGATCTCCTCCCATGAAGGTGCAATAGGCACTGCTGCTACCATCCTTGTACTTGATAAAGAAGGGACCTGTGAATGGCTCGGTTAGGCTTGCCACTGTACGATTTTTGCCCATGTTGTGTCCTACATAGGTGGTTGTGTAACTGCTGTCCTTGGGAACGTAATAGACAAACTCCTCTGGAGAATTTTTGACCGAAATATCTTTGGAATAGTGATACATACTGCCGACGAAGTTGTGGACGATACGTTCGTCGAAGTCATTCAGGTTCGGAACCTTTACTTCCGCTTTCTTGGCGAACAACTGCGCTGCATAGTATGCACCCAATGGTGACCAATGATGGTCGGTCCTAGAATAGATGTTCTCCTTTTGATGTTGCTTGAGAACAGGATATACATCAACAATTTCCACACCTTTTGTTAGGTGCTTATAGATGTTGTCTATCACCGGCTCTTCATCATGGATCCAAGCCTTTGCCTCATCAGGGCAATACAAACCGGCTGATGTAGGAACGACCATGCTGTAGATTCTCACATGACTGTCCAGCGTGTCACGATAGTGATTGATGGCATCGGCATACCATGTTCCGCCTGACGCTGCTCCCGTGAAAGGTTCGAGGGCTCTTACCTGATTGCTGTCTTTGCAAATGATGATGCCTGTCCTAGTCTTGTAACAGGTTGAAGTTCCTTCGGCTGCACAAGGTTGTGTAGCGAATAGGCCGAGGCAAACACTTGCCCCACATATATATTTCTTGAAAACATTCTTGGACTGATAGTCCGCGAGATAATTCTTGACGATTTTCATTATTTTCCTTTCCCTATTAAAAACGAGTATAGATGAACGCATTGTTGGTCGCTCCTACCAAGAGTGCGACGCTCAAAACAAGCAAGACTATCGAAATGGCGGTGCGAGTGACAAGAACAACGTTCTTTTTCAATGTCGTATGCTTTGGCATGACCTTGCCATATAATTTTGCCACAAAATCATATACAGGCAAACAGAAGAGAATGCCCATCGCCCACAGCCAGAAGTTGTCGAAGCATGAGCTTTCAGCGGCAAAGTCGTAGAGATTCTTGGCATTTCCTACGAAGGCATTGAAGAAATGCCCCATCTTTCCGAAGTCGTCGAAATAGAAGATACCCCATCCTATGACTATTAGCAATAGACTGTAGATATGGAGGAATATTCCAGGAATGCGATCTTTGACCTTGAGCAAAGTGTATTTCTCTGATAAAACGATAAAACCAAAGTAGATACCCCAAAGGATGAAGTTCCAGCTTGCTCCATGCCACATACCTGTCAAGAACCATACGACAAGGATGTTGAGAGGTTGGTGACGGCGATTGCCACCCATAGGGATATAGACGTAATCGCGGAAGAAACTTCCCAAAGACATGTGCCACTTGCGCCAGAAATCGGTGATGGATGTGCAACAATATGGGTGCTTGAAGTTCTCTGCGAAGTGAAAGCCAAGGCAACGTCCCAAACCTATCGCCATATCGCTATAGCCAGAAAAATCGAAGAAAATCTGTAGGGTGAACGCCAAGATTCCCACCCATGCTCCAAATGTAGAGAGATTGTTTAAGCCATTCACCAAGAATTGATCCGCAATCTCCGAGAATTGGTTGGCGAGGATGACCTTCTTGCCCAAACCGATCAAGAACCGATAGATTCCTTCTACTAAATCATATTGGGTGACCTTGCGCTCCTTGATTTCCAATGCCACAATGTCGTATCTGACGATAGGTCCCGCTATCAATTGAGGGAACATGGAAATATAGAGTAACAAGTCCATGAATCGTCTTTGCGCTGGTGCTTCTTTGCGATAAACATCTATCAAGTAAGAAATGGACTGGAAGGTATAGAAACTAATGCCAATTGGCAATGAAATCTTAGGGATGCCCACTGGGATGCCGATATGGTTCAATGTGGTAGCGAAGAAGCCTGCATACTTGAATGTTCCAAGCAAGAGTATATTACAAGCCAAACCCATTACCAAGGCTTTCTTGCGATGCTCGTTTTGACTATCAATGCCCAATCCTGCAAAATAGTTGATTAAAACACTGATAAGCATTAAAAACACATAGACAGGTTCGCCCCATGCGTAGAATATCAGTGAGAATAGTACCAAGATCGCATTGCGCACATTGGCTGGGTGTTCGCCGTACGAGAAGACCTTCTTGTCAACCCAATATGCCAATAGGTAGCATAGCATGAAGGCTGGCAGGAAAGCGAAGATGAAAAACAAATCGGAAAAAACCATTTCTTTACTTTTATATTTTATTGATTAATTACTTTTGTGTCTATATTGTGTTGTATGCCTATACCTCTAGGTTTATCGATCATTTACCTATTTATCTTCTTTATTTTTAAAATTGTAAGATGCTCTCTATCTGATGGGCGATAAAATAACCATTGCGTCGTGCTCCCTCCTTATTAGTATGGATGCCATCGGAAGTAAATCTTTTCACAGACAGTTCTCTACCTGCATAGACACTTCCTTGATAATCCAGTCGGATGGTGGCCAAGCTCATGTACCTGCCACACTCTTCGATGATGTTTCCTACCTGTCGAATCCCCGTGACACCTGCCTTGGCAGCTTGCATGGGTGTAATCAATATGATTTGGGCATAGGGAAAGGCTTCCATCAACTTCTCGCAAGAAAACCTGACTGATTCTGCCAAGGAAGTGACTTGTCCGACTTTCTTGGATGTGATGCTTTGTGGAGACGAAAAGACTTGCTGCGGTGTCTTCGAGAAGAGTTGGGGTCTGGAAGTCTTAAACCAAGCATCGTTGGTTCCTGCCATGATGATAATCAGTTCTGGCGTGACATCATTCCCTTTTTGGGTGCTTTCAATAAGACGAAGCACTTGATTGTAGATGACGTTATTGTCGCCTAGTTTCTCTGTATATTCCGTTAGATTAATTCTTGTTGATGAAGTGTTTGTCCAAGTGGCACCACTTCGGGCGTAGCTTTTACATGAGGCAGGAGCAAATCTTTCCTTGAACCATTTGCTCCAACCTGTATCCTTGTCGCAGTTTTCTCCACCGATAAATGTGTTGGAGTCTCCCAATAACGCTACATGTATTTGTGGATGACAAGCTGCTTTCACCTCCCATACCCAGCAGCAAGCCCACAAAACGAAAACGATTTTCAATATTACTTTCATTTATGAATCTAACCTATTTCATTTCTAATTCTACCCTATTTAGATACTGAACTCGCTTGTTTCGATCGAGTCTTCAAATCGGGTGCAAATTTACGATTTTTTTCCAGATTGTGCAAACTTTTTAAATACAAATGTATAGGATAGAAACAATATTATGGAATTCTTATCATCTAAAACCTCTGAAAGTCCAAAAGTTCTAAGCCCTGGGGAGATGGCATGGATTTAATGCGCCCTGAAAGGGCAATCAGCTCCAAGCCTAGGGCAACGCCCTAGGTCAGTAGCCATTTATAAAAACGCCCTGAAAGGGCAAAAGCAATTCATTATCAATGCTTTTGCCCTTTCAGGGCGACTTTTGTTTATGAAACATTACCCAGGGCGTTGCCCTGGGCTTGGGGCTTTTGGGCATTCAGCCCGACAAATCATAGTGTTTTTTCTATTCCCAAAATATGTCTATTCGATACCAAACAAGGCTTTCAAACCTCCATCGACACCGGAGAAGCCCATGAACGCCAAACTCAGGAGAGATGCTGTGACGAGCACGATAGCCATACCTTGCATGCCCTTAGGAATACGAACCAATGCTTGCTGCTCACGAATGCCTGCAAAGACGATGAGCGCCAATGCGAATCCCAATGCAGTAGAGAACGCATATACCACGCTCTCCAATAAGTTGAAGTCCTTTTGGATAACCAAAATAGCCACACCCAGGACTGCACAGTTGGTCGTAATCAAAGGCAGGAAGATTCCCAGTGCCTGGTAAAGTGCAGGAGACACCTTCTTCAAGATAATCTCCACCATCTGAACCAACGCTGCAATTACGAGGATGAACGACAACGTCTGAAGGTATTGCAAACCGAATGGATCGAGCACATATTTCTGAACCAACCAGGTGATAATGGTAGCCAAAGTCAAGACAAAGGCGATGGCGCCACCCATACCCATGGCGGTATCAATCTTCTTCGATACGCCCAGGAATGGACAAATACCGAGGAACTGCGACAAGACGATGTTGTTGACGAATATCGCAGAGATAAATATCAATAAATATTCCAT
>ERZ808275.706-NODE-706-length-11741-cov-4.715300_pt1 | contig 11741 bp, 10 predicted proteins | sample MGYA00520894_ERZ808275 | MGnify/ENA primary metagenome ERZ808275 (study PRJEB31516, sample SAMN03275598) | gut metagenome | biome: mammalia-associated habitat; material: feces | host: Papio cynocephalus | place: Kenya | collected 2012-08-03 ...
ATCGACACCGTGCGGTATGCCGCGATGCGGGGCTCTGTGTCGCCCCTTTCGGACGGCACCTCGCCCTTGATGCCGTCATCCCCGTCAGCCTTGTTCATCACGAACTCGGGGTGGAAGTATGCGATGCTGTCCTCGATGGAGAAGCTCCTCCTGACATTGTTGACTCCCGATGCACGCTCAGCATCATCTTTCGCTTCGTCAGCGGTTCTGCCAGGAATGTTCTCGTTGCGAGTGTAGGTGCGCAGAGTCTTCATCGGAGTCTTCTCATCGATATCTCTGTTCTTGACCTTGAAGTAATCATAGAGGTCGTTGTACCATTTGCGACGCTCGTCATCACTCATGGCCATGTTCCTCTGGAGATACGGGTGGGTGGCGAACAGTTCCTGCATCTTCGCAATAGGCATGTTGTCCATCCAGCGAATCAGATACGGCTCCAGCATATCCATGTACCTGTCTTTGCGGTCCTGGATGATCTTATCCTGCCCCCACAGATTGGCCGCTCCGATCCTGGTGATAGGCTGGCCGGTATTATCCAGAATCGGGTTTCCATCAGCATCGAACATGTATTTTCCGAGCAACGCATCCATACCATCCGAGGTGTACTTGTCCCCCGTTCCGCTGCTGTCTCCGAATCTGCTCTGCAACAGCTCCTTCAGCGCATTCTTGTCGTAGTCGTTGTTCTGGAAATCGACTCCGTTCACCTTGCCTGCAATCTCGGAGATGGCATCCAGTATCATATCTGTAGGCGGCTGTCTCTCCTTTCCGAAGATTTGTGTGAGTATCTCTCCTTTTTCCGTAGTGTCATCATTGGCCCCGTGCGTTCCTTTGACTCCCTCGAAGTCATATGGAACGAATCCCGTGCTGTTGCGGGTGAGTCCGATGCCCGTTCCCCCTAGATCATCCCTCTCGCTGGTAAGCATGGCGAGCGTGGCAGGATTGAGGGAGCCGTCCTTTCCGAAAACAGGGATGAAACCTCCGTCCTTGCCCGCCTTGGCATATTGGATGCCTCCGAGAATAGGAACATGCTTTATCTCCTGCGGATACCTCATATTGCCCTGTTCGTCCTTCTCCTGATATTCGTTTATCAGAAGAGATCTCAGCTGAGCAGGAGTCAGCTCCCCTATCCCGCCTGTAGGAAGTTTGGCTACGGAAGGGACGCCTTTGGCGCGGGCATTATATGCAGACACCATCTTAGGGATATTCTTCGAGAAGAAGTTCCTTGCGAATCCCCTCGCAGGCTGAGTGGAGACGGTATCGCCATCCACACGGAGGTTCCAGCCCAGATTGGCGCCTCTGCCGGCGGCATCGACGATATCGTTGCCGTTCTCGTCCTTCCCTATGACGACAGGTTTCGCTCCGACCTGCACAGGGCCTTGGCTGTCAAGTGCGGTATATCCGAAATCATCATTCTGATTGCGGAGAGTGTGCAGGATGAGTTTCAAGAGATTGATGTTCTTCCCCGCCTCGGGAGCTGCGGTGAGCTTGCCTGTGGGACTGTTGCCGTAGGCGTTCGCTCCTCTTGCCTGCCCGCTGTTCTGACGTGCACCGTTCATGGTCGCAGTCTGGTTCGCTATGTTCACTTTGGCCGTCGGGATACCGTTCTTCCCCCCGTGCTGGTAGTTGACTGCTTCCCCATACTGCTCTGCAGGGGACTGCCCCGCTTCATCCTCTTTGTACAGCGACGCACCATCGCGCCCGGTGGTGCCTTTCTCCTCAAGACTTTTCGCATGATCTCTTATGATCTTATCATTCGCCGAGGGGACCTTCTCCTTCGTCACCTTGAAGTCGGGGGCCTTCTCCTCTTTAGGGGCCTCCTCCTCCTTTCCGCTCCCTTCGTCCTTGGACGGGTTCATGATCTCGCTCCCGTCGGCAGGGAATTGGACATCCTGCCCATTCCTCTTGATGAGATCTCCGATGCTGATGCTCTTCTTCACGACGGAATCGCTGCTGGGATGCTCGGGGATTCCGAGGCCGTCCTCATCATCCTCATCGTCCTTCTCGACCTCCCCCCTGGATGCCAGCTCCTTCTTCTTCAGGATGCCCTTGAGGTATCCGACAGCTTCGTCGAAGGTCTCGAAATTGCCTCTCTCCAGCTTCATCGGATGCCCGTCCATTATGACATACGGGTTCCACGACTCGTGCTCGCAGTCGTCGCAGCCCCATTTCTCGCATTCGATGGCGAGCTTCTTCCAGACGTATATCTCATGAACGTGCTCGTCGGAGGTGCCGATGCCCTCGCGGAGCCCCCTCTTCTCCCAGCGGGAGATATCGTCGGGGATCTTGAATTCGGTCATGGAGGCATGATGTATGCGTATATTTAAAAGGGAAGTGGTTTGAAGCCCCCTTCGGAGGCGTTTCAGGCTCGATACACGAACGGCCTGCAAGGCGGACAGGGGGCGCAGACGGGCGGAAGCTCGTCCACGACCTTGAACTTCAGCTCGACGTCATCGGATTGGATGACCAGCTTCCCGCCTGCGACGGCGACGGCGATGAGATCGCGCATCTCCAAGGTGAACTTGTCATGGCGCACCTCGTCGCGGAACGTCACGGTGAGCGAGTTGCGGTACACGCGCCCGTCCATCCACGAGGAAAGCTCCAGCGTCACCCCCCTCTGCACGACCTTGGTATGGGATTCCTTCTGCGCGGCGGACAGATTGCGGTATGCCGATGCCAGCATCTCCGCGTTGTCCGCCAGGATTGGCACCTGCACGTTCATCCCTTCCTTATCGTCACGGTGGGGATGACCACCGCATCGCCCGTCTTGGCATACACGATGACCTTCTCCGTATCCGTATCGCACGTCGGCGCATACACTCCCGACGCCGCATCGGCGGTGGCGAAGACGACGGTGGCGACATCCGCCGCGGTGATGCCTGTCTGCGCGATGGTGCCCTTGTAGGGGAAGTCCTCGATGCCGGAATCGTTGGTCCATACGGGAGACACGTTGGAAAGCACGAGGTCCTTCGGCTGGTATCCGCTGAGATCTATCTCGGTTCCGGCTCCCATGGGCATCCAGGTCAGTGCGCCCTTGTCGTCGGGTATGCAGATCCACGCGGTGCCTGCAACATAGGTTTCGCCGTTGTACTCGCGGGAGTCCTTGAGGTACCAGATGTGCCCGGACACCTTCTCCTTCGCGTCCAGCTCGGCGGATGTGCAGGTTCCCATCAGCCTGGTCGCCGATGTGAGCTCGGATTTGAGGGCGTACTTGCTCTTGATGCTGTTGCCGTCCTCATCGGCCACGGCTTTCGCGGCGGTGCCTCCGACAGGAAGGTATCCCTTCAGGATGTCGGTGGCCTCGGACTTGGTGTAATAGCTCGTGAACTTCGCATCGACGGCATCGATGGCTTTCTTGATGACCTTGTTCTGCACCGCATTCTCCGATGTGTCGGACAATGCGGATTCGGGCTTGGCCGCGTCCGGGATGACTGCCGAGACGGTGGTTCCGACGATGGTTATGTTGTCCCCTGCGACGAGCTTGTCCTGCTTGCCCTCCAGCGCCTTCGCGTTGGCGTCGGCCTTCTTGTCCACGGCGGCGATGGATGCGTCCGCGGCCTTCTTATCCGTGTCGTAGACGGTCTTGGAGAGCTTGGAATCGAGGTCGCCCTTCAGACCGTCTATCTGGGTCTGCAACGGAACGGTGGATTCAAGGCCTTCGAGCGTCGCCAGCTGGTTCACCGTGACCTCGGACTGCATCACCTTGCCGTTCGCATCCGACACGAGCACCCTCCCTGCGGGGAGGTTCGCGGAGACGATGGTGGACGCGGCGCCCGTCACTGCGGCCTGCTTGGCCGCCAGAAGCCTGTCGGCCTCCGCCTTGGTATACACGTCGTCCAGCCTGATGCCGATGGCGTCGAGGGCGTCCTTGACCGCTCCCGACTGGACGGGGCGCTCGGAATCGTCTATCGTGCCTGTGCTGATGGCGGGGATGAACTCCTCCCAGACCTCGCCGTTGTACCTGTAGTACCTCTCGTCGGTGGACAGGAGTACGACCGTGCCTTCGATGGCATCATCGCCCGAGGGGAGCTCGTTGACGACTCCCATCGCTCTTCCCTGGGATGTGGATGTGAGCGCTCCGTCGGCGATGACGTCGGCGATGAACATCGGGGTTCCGGACATGGTGGCAGGCTTGATGACGACGACACCGCCTTCGTTCACGAACTTCGCGGACGGATCGACCAGAGCGTTGTCGATGTGCGTGAACGAACCGCCTGTGATGAAGCCTTTGCAGTCCGCGGACACGACGGCGCTTCCGCCGTCGGCTCCCTTGAACGTTCCTCCCGTGATGCGGAGGAATATCTTCGATGTGGCTGTCGAAGGGTTGTTCTGAGGATTGGCCTCGCAAAGGGCCACCTCTCCTTCGATGTTTCCGCCCGATATCCTCGCCTCGGTCCTGAGGCGGGTGGTGTGCTGAGCCACGGCCACTCCGGCGCCCGTAGTCGTGGAGCCGTTGCCATTGGGCGTGACGGAGAACTTCCCCGTTCCCCTGATGGTTCCGCCGTTGACGGTCAGCTTGCCTGCGCGTATCTCGATTCCAGTAGGTCCCGAGATGGTTCCTTTCTTGACGACGAGGGAAGAATCCCCCTGAGGCCAGTAGATGGCAGGGCCGTCCCATGTGGAGGGTTCGACCGAGATGGTTCCGCCTTCGATGGACGCGTGGCTGCCGAAATACGGCGCGGTGCCGTTCCCGCTTATGCAAAATGCGCTGTCGGCGATGATATCCGCAGACGTGACCAGACTGGCTCTCTTGGCGAGAAGAATGGCGCAGGAGTCCTTGTTCCTCACTTTCAGAGTGGATTCGAGCGTGACGAACGAATCGAAAGATGCGTCGGGCTCTCCGATCTGAAGGGTTATCTGCGACTGCTGATACAGAGTTCCGTTGCGCAGGGTGACGTTCGCACCGGAAACGAACAGTGTGACGAAGCCGGGCGCCCCCTGCCACGTATGTCCTGCAAGGTCGATGGTCAGCGTCTTTCCTCTGGGCACGGTGAGGCTCTCCACGATAGGCGTATCGGTCGAACCGAACAGCTCCTCGGAGAGGACGATGGTCGCGCCGGACTCGGCGGAGAGCACCAGTTCCTGTATTGATGTCATGCCTACACAATCCGCTGATAGCTTTATAAGCAATCTTATAAGGGGTCCCGCGCGACGCTGCGTGGTTTCTCCATCGCGCAGGGATATGGGAAGAGGTTTGGCGGGGCCTGCGCCCCTTCAGGTTCTCGGATTGGCTCAGTGCTTGGGGTTGAGCTCGTTGAGGTTGCCGACGGCGGTGTCGATGTCGCTCTTGGCGTTCTTGACAGCCTCGCTGGTATCCACGGCGTACTTGCCGGCCTGGATGATGAACTCCCTCATTCCGAGATGGAGGAGCCTCATCAGGATGACGACGGCGAGAGCGGAGGCGAGAGCGGAGACTGCGACGAAGGTCCACTGTCCCGCACCGACGATGAATGCGTCGATGATGACAGGGGCGAAGTACATTCCGACGGCGGTACCGCATATGAACGATATGGCGGTGCAGAGGTCGTACCTCTTGTCGTAAGGCAGGCTGTTGGTGTTGGGGATCTCTCCCTTGGCGGCCTTGTGGTCGGCGGCCTTGTTGTGGTCGTAGGCCCTGAGCGCCACCGCGGCCATGAAGCCGACGATGATGCTGGCGAGGAGCATGTAGACCATGTACTCCTCATTGACTCCGAATTTGGTTACATCTATCATTGTATTCGCCTTCAGACGGAATAAGACCAGACAGAGGAGGGTCCCTGCGCCCGCCCTGGTTATGAGGAGCCAGGGCGATATCAGGGTGCGCCCCTTCTGTCCGGCCATCGGTTTCACTCCTTCTTGACCCTCACGAGCTTGACGCTGGTCAGCTTGTCCTTGAGTCCGAACATGTTGGTATAGACCGCATATGCGAACGCGACAAGGGCGACTCCGATGAGGATGAGGACGCACTTGCCCTCATTGGTGTCGATGAAGTCGGGTCCTGCGGGTGCGTCGGCCTCGGTGAAGGAGGCGGTCAGGACGATATCCTGCTCAGGGTGAGCGAGGACATATGCCTGGATGTCGATCACCTTGTAGTCATCGACGAACCAGCCCACGAACTTCTTTCCCTCTGCGACGGGATCGGAAGGGATGGTGTATGGCTTGGAGACGTCATAGGGTCCGCCGATTACGGATCCCTCGGAGATGAAGGAGATGGTATAGATCTTCTCCGCAAGCTGAGCATACAGAGTGATGTTCTCGGTGATGGGCTTGCTGAAATCGAAGGGCGCATAGGTGATTACCTCTGCGCCATCCTTCATCTCGACGGTCTTGATCGCCCAGCATCCATATCCGGTCGGAAGCCCGGGAGCGGTGATGGTCTGTCCGTAGAGAGCAGGCTGAGTGGACTCGAACTCACCGACTACGAGGGTGATGGTGAGCTGAACAGGCTCGAAGACGGCGGTGAACTCTACGTCTGCCTTGAACTCATAATCGGCAGGGATGGTGATCTTTCCTGCCTCGACCGTGGAGACGATCTTTCCATCGACTGCCCATCCCATGAAGGTATAGTTGGCCTTGACAGGGTCGATGGGCTGAACGAACGCATTGGACTTGCACTCGAAGGTCTTCGTGCCATCGACGATGAAAGTGATGTTGTAGATGGGCTCGAAGACGGCGGTGTAGACGGCAGGCTCAGCCGAGACGAATTTCCAGGTACCATCCATTGTATTTCCAATAACATCAGCAGTGAGCTCATTGAAGCCAACGGATTTGCCATCCTTGTCCACGAATCCCTTGAACTCGAATCCGTCGAGAACCAGCTTGTCGATGGCGACGGTCTTGGATTTGTCGTTGGTGGTGGTGGTGGTGGTGGTGGTGGTGGTGGTGGTGTATGTAGCGCCGATGGCCTCGGCGAATTCGGCGAGATTAGTGTCCTTCACCGCATCTGCCGCCGTTCCTTCGCCCTCAATCTTGCCCGTGTAGGAAATATTATAGGGCTCCGGGTCCGTACTAACATTAGCAGCAGAGGTCGGGGGGAAGAACTCCTTTACCACATCGCCGTAGACGAGCTTGACGATGGCCCTGTCGGCCTTGAAGACGGGAGTCAGAGTAACATCTCCTGCGAACTGAGCAGATACGCCTGCATTGTAGGTTGCAGAACCTGCGACCCAATATGCGAATGCATATCCCTCAGGCGCCTTTGCATTGGAGAGGGCTGCTTCGAAGCCTTTCACATTCAGCTTCCCATCATTTGTCTTCTCGGAGAAGACGAAGCCATCATAGGAGTATGTGACGGTATACTCCTGAGCCTGGCTCTGGCCCTCCTCCGCGACAGCGACGTCCTCATCCGCGATGAAGACGACGCCCGCGAAGGCCGCGGCGAACAGCATGGCCGCGATTGCGATGTTCATATATCCTTTGTGAGGTGACATATCAATTCCTCACCTGATTTATGAGGAATGAGCTTTTTAAAAGATATGGGGAAAGGGTTTGCAGAAGCGACCCGATGCGCCCTTCGGAGATGCTGGGAGGCGTCGGCTCCCTTCTCCTTAGACTCCACATACACGCGGTTGACCGTCGCCTTGTACGACTCGTATGCTTCGCGGAACGCGGGGTCCTTCATGCACAGCTCCAGCACCACGCGCGCCTTCTCGTCCGCTACGCGGGTCTTCGCCTTCACCACATCGGGATCGTCGGAGACTGCGGATTCCATGGTGGCGAAGACTGTCGCATCGATGGCGGGCTTGGACCTCTCCAGCTCATCCAGACGCGCCTTCATGGAATCGAACTCCTGGAGCTTCTTCATCAGTTCGGGAAGGTACACGCCCTGCTTCTGCAGGTCTGAGAATGCGCTATAGTTCTCGATCTCCTGCGAGGGAGTGAGCTTCGGCTGGGTCTTCAGAGCATTCAAGATATTGTCGTATGTCATGGCATCACCTGCGGAAAGAGGTTTAGAGGTCTGGGAGGACTGCATCCTCCCAGACCCGGGGCCGGTCATCAGCTGAGACTTCCGGTGCCTGTAAAGGCGGTGGAGCCGGCAGTTCCCTGAAAGCTGATGGCATCCTTGCCCTGGATGGCATTCAGGATCGCCAGCGTATTCGCGGTGTCCCTCTGCTCGGCGAGCTTGTCGCGGAGCGCCTGTATCTCCCTCTGGTCCTCCCTGGACTTTATCTGGCAGAACTGGTCTGCGAGGTATTGGTTCTGTGCATTGAACAGGCCCTGAACGAGATTGTCCTGTGCCGAAGCGGTAGCCTGGATGAGGAACCTCGTGTCCTGGATGTCGGCTCTGGTCTGACATCCCTGCCTCTCGATGTTGCGGTTTGTGTCGCAGCAGCACGATGCGAGCTGGCTCTGTATGGCGTTCTGGGTCGCCTGTACCTCCGTCCTGATGTTGCAGCAACAGGACTGAATCGCATTGATGATGCTTCCCTGATTGACCGCCAGCTGCTTGTCCACGCCTGCGAGCGCAGTCTGGACGGCGTTCGTGTCGCAGTTGAGGGTCTGCGCGAGCTGGCTGATAGCCTCTCTGTTTCCTCCGATGGCGTCCAGCATTCTGGAATAATTGGCTTCGTTCACGACGGTCCTGTCCACTCCTGCCACACCGTTCTCGGCGTTGCGGTTCCAGAATCCGCCGTTGCCTCCCATGAGGATTATCAGGAACAGGAGAATCAGCATCCCGCCGTCTCCCCAGTCCCCTCTGTCCCTGCGATCGTTGAGCATTGCGACGATGCCCGGATCCACTCCCTGCTTGGAGAGCAGTCCTGTGAGCATCCCGCTGTCGAATCCTTCTGTCATCTCTTCTTCCTCCATTTCCATCAGGCGATGCATGTCGCAGCCTATCTCGTCCAGCTTCTCGCGGGTGTATGCGATATGCTTCTCCATATCGCTTCCCTGCTCGCCTATCGCATTCAGCTCGGCCATTCCGTATCGCCTCCTGTCCTTCGCGGACGATGCGGAGAGCCCTTCGGATGGTATGAGGATACCCTTGGGAATGCTTGAATACCAAGGATACAATACCGTATTTTTCTCTGAAGATGTTCGCGGAAACCTTTACGGCGTCTCGGAGCGATTCATTCCTCATGTTCGGAAGGGAGAGATGTCCCTTCTGCAATTGCCCTCTGGACAATTACAGCTATGCGGGACAAGGAAAGCATCTGTCAGCATGCAGGAGCAGGGCTTGGAGATACAGGCATACGGGCAATCCTCCGGGAAGGCCCCGGAAGCACTTCCCGATAAGGACGCCTGAGAAGCAGGGGGATATCGAAGAAGAGCGACGAGAGCATCTTGAGGCTGTGTTCGAATGAAGGGGTTGCAGGAGGAGAAGACGCCTCCTGAAGGCCTTGAAACCTCTTACCTCTGTCATACGACGGGTAGCCGTATAGGTACTTGTGAGGACAGCATCTCCGCATTACAGACCGCAGTGGAGGAAAAACAGAACAAGATCATCTTCTCCACTTCCGCTCCAACTTCCAGTGACGGCACCAATGGTGATGTCTGGTTCGTGCATTCCTGATGGAGGAGGTATAATTGACAGAGACTTCTGAAACATGGCAAATCTATAGTGAAATTCACATAGGAGACAATATAGATAAATCCCAAATATCTGATGCAGCCTCACTGCAAGCTTGGACTGTAGACTCAATCAGTCCCTCAGAGACGATAAATGGAGTTACGATATCATTTAAAGCAGGCATTGTTGGAGGAAATTCGTATATTTTCCTTAAGGGGAAGCCTACTAAGGCAGGTACGATTACGTGGACTATCAAACTTATAGGTAGCCTATATGGTAGTAAAAATGAGCATACAATTACATGTATCCTTCCAATACAAGGCCCTTATGTCGAAAGTATCGAGATATCCGGCCCTGATAGCATACAAGTAGGGAAAACCGCCACATATACTGCAAGAGTATTGCCTACAGATGCGTATGACACAAGTATAAAATCATGGGGTGCTGCTACCAATGATATATTGAAACTCGTAAGTGAATCCGGCTCTACGGCCAGAGTACAGGCATTGGAGGTGGGTTCAGGCTACATTATAGTAGTATCTTCAGGAAAGAGGCGCAGCGATAGTGATGATTCTGAAAATAATTATATAACCGAACTTAAATATATCACAGTTACAGAACCTCCTAAATACACATATTATGCAAGGCTCTATTACAACGCCAGCGGTGGCAGTGGGGCCCCCTCAGTCCAGTCCGACAGCATCTATGCCGAATCCGCTAGCGGATATGCGACGTTCACGATCCCATCCACCAAACCGGTCAGACAAGGATTTGTATTTCTCGGATGGTCCACATCATCGTCTGCCACTTCTCCTGGATATCAGCCTGGCTCTACCATCACTGTGTACTATGATTCCTCGAAAACGCTCTATGCCGTTTGGCAGAAGGAATCCATCGGCAAGGCGAAAATTGATGGAGTTTGGAAAGATATATCGAAAGGATATGTCAAAGTAGATGACATGTGGAAAACCATCGACTCGGCCTATATGAAAATCAATGGATCTTGGAAAAAAGGAAATTGAATAATAAGAGGGTCCTCTAGTAGACCCTCATATATCATTTTATAGAGAGAATGAGTATTCTGTGAAGTTTAAGTAAACCTCTATATCGCCTCACAGAGATTCTTTATCAATCTTCAATCATCGTATAAAAGCCACGTTATGTCCGCAGGACGAAGTCCGAGGCGACGGGACGGAGTCCCATATCGGCATGAATTTTGTCATCATTGGGAATGGGTAGAAACGGGAAACCACGGGCATGGTAAAGGGTTTGATGCACGGGTTCGTAAGAAACCCGTGCTTTGGTTGTTGTGTGCGATTAGTAGATGTTTGCCGATGTGATTAGATAAATAGGGTTAAAATTAATATTGTATCATTACGGTAGCTAAACTACTTATATTTGATACTTTAGTTTCTGCAGATAAGTTTGGTGCTATAATATTAATTGCAAACACCCCAGCGTTAGTTATTAGCGCGTAAGTGATTAAATTAGTTGATGGGTCGTTGGTTAGAAATAGCGCACCAGTTCCATAAAAAACAGCTCTGCCAGCACTATTCCCGCAACAAATTCCAATCATTCCATCGACGCGGTAATTATTTTCTAAATTTACCCCAGAAATTACTATCATACTTCCAATTTTGATTTTATTATAGTCAATTTCACTAATAGAATTGATTTTAATCCATTCACCACTTCCTCCGTTCGGCAACACAACATTATTAACTTGCCCATCAACCGCCGTAAAATCCAGCGACTTGCCATCGCTACCAAGTGCGACTTCATTAAAGCAATCTCCGACGGCGGTTTGAATCTGGCTAACAGTCGCTTTAGTAGCAAACGTTGCATTGGCGTGTGTCTTAGATTCCATATCCGAGATATCGGACTTAGTTGCGAGAGTGCTCGCATCGATCAGAACAGGCAGTGCATTGGTCATTCCCTTCATATTTCCACCTCGCAGGAAGTACACATACGGCTACCCGTCGTGGACAGAACCGCGTGGTCGGCCTTGGACATGAGTCCGGGCTGAGAATCGGTCGCTTCCTGTATGTTCGCGCCCAGAACACTCACTTTCGTGGCGTCCTGAACCACATCCGCAGCCCCTTTCGTGGCGTTCGTGATGCCTTTCATGGATGCTGATTGGCTGTCATACTTATAAAGCGTTCGTCCACGACGGGTAGCCGTATAGAGGCTTCGAATGAAGGGATGGCATGAAAGGCAATACCAACGCGGCCGTTTTCAGCCCCGATGCCTTCATCGATGC
>ERZ808275.707-NODE-707-length-11736-cov-3.792398_pt1 | contig 11736 bp, 7 predicted proteins | sample MGYA00520894_ERZ808275 | MGnify/ENA primary metagenome ERZ808275 (study PRJEB31516, sample SAMN03275598) | gut metagenome | biome: mammalia-associated habitat; material: feces | host: Papio cynocephalus | place: Kenya | collected 2012-08-03 ...
AATTCAGGGTGACAAAGGACTGAATATAAAATATAATGTCATTCTGAACTCGTTTCAGAATCGCATGGTTCTTCCTATGTGATTATGCAACCCTGAAATAAATTCAGGGTGACAAAGGACTGAATATAAAATATAATGTCATTCTGAACTCGTTTTAGAATTGCAAAGTTCTTCCTATGTGATTATGCGACCCTGAAATAAATTCAGGGTGACAAAGGACTGAATATAAAATATAATGTCATTCTGAACTCGTTTCAGAATCGCATGGTTCTTCCTATGCGATAATGTACCACTGAAATAAATTCACGGTGACATCATGTTATAGATTTGGATTTCGCCCCCACACAAACATTAATTACAGCTTTTCTTCAATCGATTTAATCTCAACATCAATATCTCGATTAATTACAGACTTAACCGAATGCGCTAAGTCATTTGATGAAGTAACCCAAAAAGTTGGAGATGAGGCAATTTTTGTTTCTACGCCGTCTTCTACCACCTTGATTACAACAGGGTCACCACCTGAATGTTTTGCTAAACCGTCTTTTAGGGCAACAAGTTCTTCGTATGGGATTTCTTCTTTTAATGAAATCATAAATATATTTGCATTATCAACAGGTTTTACATCATCAATAATGATATTTGGCTCGTCAGAACCCTCTCTATAACTAACTTTACCAGTAATAATAATCCTCATTTCAGGCTCCATAAAGCTATCAAATTGTCCTATTTTTTGGTGGAAACAAATAGCTTCAATTTTGCCTGTCAAATCTTCCATTGTAATTGTTTTCAAGAATTTTGAAGGGTCTTTTTTATATGGAATTTTTCTTGCACCTGTAACAAGCCCACAAAGAGTGACAACCTTGTCAGGTGGCAATTCTTTCACTTCTGTAATCTTATGCGACATCAAGAATTGCATCTTATCCATAATCGAAGACAGCGGATGAGATGATACATAGAATCCTAAAAACTCTTTTTCAAACCCTTGAAGTTCTTTATTTGAGTATTCTTCTTCTGAACCTGCAAGGTGGAACTTTGTTCCCGCAAAATCTTCGTTATCTTCTAAACCTGCAAAAAGGCTTGTTTGTCCTAATTCTTTTGCCTTAGCCTCTTTGTTTGCAGTATTTACAATGTATTCAAGGTTTTCCATTAATTGTTTTCTTGATTTTTCGAGATTTGAGAACGCACCTGACTTAATTAAGCCTTCCAAAACCCTTTTGTTTGTAGCTTTTGGATCAATACGTTTGCAGAAATCATAAATTGATGCAAACTCACCGTTTTCTTCACGCTCTTTGATAATCATTTCAACAACAACTTCACCTACTTGCTTGATTGAAGCTAAGCCAAAACGAATATCATCTCCGTCTGGCGCAAATTCTGCATAAGACTTGTTTATATCAGGTGGTAAAACTTGAATACCTTTTTTATTACATTCTTCAATGTATAATTGAGTTTTTTCTTGGTCATTTGAAACACTTGAAAGCAAGCAAGACATATACTCAACAGGATAATGACATTTCAAATATGCTGTTTGATATGCTACAAAGGCATAAGCTGCAGAGTGGCTTCGGTTGAAACAGTAAGATGCGAATTTTTCAATATCCTCAAACAAAGCGGTTGCATCTTTTGCAGCCATACCGTGACGAGCAGCACCTTCGATGAATTTACCTTTTTGCTTTTGCATTTCGTCGATTTTCTTTTTACCCATCATACGACGAACCATATCGGCTTGCCCCAGTGAGTAATCAGCTAGAACTTGGAATACCTGCATGATTTGTTCTTGGTATACGATAGTACCGTAAGTATCTTTCAATACTGGTTCTAAAGATGGGTGAGGGAATGTAATTGGCACACGTCCGTGTTTTCTATCTACGAACTTGTCAACCATGCCTGAATCCAATGGACCAGGGCGGAATAGAGCAACTAAAGCGCCTAAATCTTCAAATACGTCTGGTCTTAGACGTTTTACAAGGTTTTTCATACCTGCAGATTCAAGCTGGAACACACCATCAGTATCTCCAGCCATAAGCATTTGATATGTAGGCTTGTCGTCTAATGGAATGTGGTTAATATCTACATCAATTCCTTGACGTTTTTTTATTGCAGCCAAAGTTTTATAAATAGTTGTTAAGTTTCGTAAGCCCAAAAAGTCCATTTTTAAAAGGCTTAAAAACTCTGTTACTGCGTGTGGCGGATAACCTGTTTGAACAATACCATCCTTTGAAGGTCTTACTGGTAGAATTTGGTCTAACGGTTTTGGCGCAATGATTACACCCGCTGCGTGAGTACCTGTATTGTTTTTAATACCTTCAATACCGCGCGCTAAATCAATCCATTTTTTTACACCTACAGTTTTATTTTCAATTGGATCAATAACGATTTGCTCGTCGTTATCGTACATTACACGAAGCTCCATACCTTCTTGTAATGCATCGTCAATGTGTGTTTTAGGTTCTGACGGAATCAAACTTGCAATTCTGTTACTATCTGCAAACGGAATTTTCAAAATACGTGCAACACCTTTAACCGCAGCTTTTGCAGCATAAGTACCGAAGGTGATAATTTGACAAACTCTGTCGTCGCCGTATTTCTTAGTTACATAATCAATAACCTCGCCACGACGTTCGATACAAAAGTCGATATCAATATCGGGCATTGTAAAACGTTCTGGGTTCAAGAATCTTTCAAACAAGAGTTTATGTTCAATTGGGTCAAGGTCTGTAATTTCTAATGCGTATGCAACTACTGAACCTGCCGCAGAACCACGACCTGGACCTACTGGAATACCGTGCGTTTTTGCATAGTGAATAAAGTCCCAAGTAATTAAGAAATAAGCCGTAAAGCCCATATCTTCAATTACCTTCATTTCGTAATCAACACGCTCTTTTAATTCTTTAGAAATTCCGCCATAACGCTTTTTTAGACCTTCAATTACTAAATATTCAAAGTAACTTTCAGTTGTATGATTTGCAGGAACATCATACGCAGGAAGTTCGTCAAACTTACTAATCTTAATGTTGCATTTTTCAGCAACCTTTACTGTGTTTTCAATGCATCGGTCGAATGTTTCTTGATCTAACCAACTGAAAGACTCTCTCAATTGCTCTGGTGTTTTTACGTAAAATTCGTTACCTTCAAAGTGAAAACGGTTGGGATCGTCTTTATCAGAGTTTGTATTCATACACAATAAAGTATCGTGCATGTCTGCATCTTCTTTTTTTAGGTAGTGCGAGTCGTTTGTGATAACCATTTCTATGCCAAGTTCTTTGGCGATTGCAATAAGTTCAGGGTTAGTACGCTTTTGGTCTTCTAACCCATGGTCTTGAAGCTCTATATAATAATCTTCACCGAATAAATCTTTATAACGTTTAGCAACTTCTCGCGCTTTTTCAGGTTCTTTATGTAAAAGATTTTGTAAAACTTCACCACCCAAACAAGCTGAAAGACAGATTAAACCTTCATGATGCTCCTTCAAAAGTTCCCAATTGATACGCGGGTGCATATAAAACCCGTCACACCAAGCAACAGAGGTTAAACGAATGATATTTTGATACCCAATATTGTTTTTAGCAATTAACACTAAGTGATAACAAGGGTTGTTCATTCTGTCGCGCTCTTTTATGTCACCACTGTGAACATAAAATTCGCAACCTAATAGCGGTTTAAGCTTTTGTTCTCCGCTATATTTCATAATAGCAGTTTCGTAAAGCTCCATATCACCGTACATTACACCGTGGTCGGTAATTGCAACTGCAGGAAAACCGTTTTCCACACTAAACTTGCACAAATCGTTAATACGAATTGCGCCATCTAACAATGAATATTCGGTGTGTAAGTGTAAAGGTACGTAAGGAGTACTCATAATAAATTTAGTTTAACATGGTGACTAAACATTTTCAGTCATTATTAAAAATTATAAAGCGAAATTTTAAAGACCTACCCAAAGCAAAACAAAACCCTTTGTCATCCTGAATTTATTTAACAAAGAGAACAAATAAATGGCTTAAAAACCTAAAATAAAAGGTAATATCATTCTGGACTTGTTTCAGAATCTCATGTTCTTTAGACCCTGAACTAAATTCAGGGTGACATAATATTGAATGTCCTGTCATTTCGAATCTTACTTGCAAGACGTTACAGTTTCACTTAATACTTTTCCGTTAGGACATTTGCCAGAAGTATCAGCCTTTAGGTAATCCATATTGCCATTGTTTACAATCCATTCAGTGCAGAATCCTGATTGAAAACAATTACTTAATGAATTTGATGTCGCTTTTGGGTCTGGTCTTAATTCAGTTGGGGATGAATTTAATACAATAGTAAAAGAAAAAATATCTTTACCAAGCATAGACGGTCCTTTATTAGGTCCATCTATATCAAACAAAAATAGATAATCACCTGTTCCGTAAACAGCAGACATTGCTAATGACATACCATCAGCAAGTATAACTTTGTATCCTAAATCTGCGGAATCACCTGCTATTTGTGAAAAAATCAGAACATTATTACCTGTTTTGTCATAAAAATTCTTACCGATACAGCCTTTATTTTTATTCATACCGCAAGTTTTTGATATCTTCATAAATTCTGTTATACGTTCCCCCATACGATTAAACATATCTACGTCATTTGAAGCTAATTGTCGCCAATCATTAATTGGTCCATAAACCGCTTCTGCTCGTCCTATTGCATCACTAATATTTGAATATGCCTTCATAACTTTTGCAACTTTTTCTTTATCTGCTGTTGAAGAGTTCAAGTTTGGAATAGTAAGCGCTGCAACCACACCAATAATACCCATTACAATTAGGGTTTCAGCAAGTGTGAAAGCGAAGGCTTTTTTCAAACTTGTCATTCCGAACTTGTTTCGGAATCGCAATGTTTTTCCAATATAACCATGCGACCCTGAAACGAGTTCAGGGTGACAGAATGATTTTATTCTGCGCAATAAAAACATCAAATTAGACTTCATATCATCAAGTCTAAAAGTAGCGCTGCTACTAGTGTTTACCCCCCAGCAAAGTTGAGAGGTTTTATTTTCAATGTTTCCAGCCATATTCTTTCTCCATATTTTGTATTTAAGTATAATTTATTTTTTACGAAAAACACAAGAGATATCATCTCCTATTTTACATACTTATTATATCAAATTTTATTCCACATTTTGTCCGTGCTGAAACGTACGTAATTTTACGTACGTTATTTTACTTACACTGTCACCTTAAACTCACTCAAACCAATAGTTTTGTCCTAAAAATTCTTTAAGTGACAGGCTGGGCAAGGATTTTAGATTTTTAACAAAAAAAAGGTAAATGCTTATTTTTTTAGTACTTACCTTTAATTTTTTATATTCTATGGCTTTTTATACCCACATTTTGGACAAATTCCATTTTTCTCTAATGCAATACCGCATAAAGGACACCTTTCAATTAAATTTTTACGTACTTGATATTCCTCTGTTGCAGTATTTACGCCACTTACGAATGTAATTTTTGAAATATTTAACTTGTCTTTCAACAAATCGTAAACAATATCTATCATTCCCTCTGCTGTCATTGTTTCCTTGGTTACAACCAAACGACTCTCTGGATATGCAGTAGCCAACTCTGTTTTGAACGCTGGTCCTTTCATTTGATTTGTAGGCACACCGTTTTTTATACCTTGCTTTTCGTAAACTTCAAGCACGACAGGCAATAAAGGGTCATCTTCTCTTAAAATTAAGGCATGGTCAAAGTTTTGGAGAAGTTCCCAAGCTGTTTTTTTGATTTCATTACAAGGGAAAACCATATTAACGCCTTTATTTATGGTATCTTCCACTTCAATAGTCAAAATACCACTATGCCCATGAAGATATTGAGCCTCTCCTTTAAATCCATAAAATCTATGTGCATACTGCAATTCTAATGTCGCTACTGATTTCATATTCTCTCCTTTTTTATATGTTTTAAACTCCTACATGTTATTTACAATAAATTATTTTTTCATTATCTATCTGGGCAAATTAAAAAAAATAGGGCGAGTTTCGTTAAAACGAAACTCGCCCTAAATAATATCTGTTATACAAACTATGCTTGTTTAACAACCTTTTCAAGAGCTTCAAGAGCATCAGCAGGTAATTTATCAATACCATTCTTTTCTGTTTCTCTTGATTTTACGAATGCGATTCTGTCTTGCATACGAGCTTTGAATTGTTCAGCAAATTCTTTGTTGTCGAAAGAAGCATCAAAGCCTTCTATATCCATGATTTGGATATCATCCAAGTTACCCCATTTATGGAATTTAGCAGAACCTTCAACGATTGCTTCAATGATGCCCAAAGTGTGTTCTTTCTTAACTTTGTTGCCCATAAATTCACCTGTATTCAAGATGTAGCAATCAACACCGTCTTCGATTAAGTGTTTGAATCTGTCGTAATCCATTGATAGAGGGTAAACTCTGAATGGGTTAGCGTATGGTTCAACAACTAATGCGTTTGGATCAACGCCAGCAGCAAGTCTTTCTGCTGAAGTACGTTTTGTTGCAAGAGTTGCACCCATTGCAGCACCTAATGAAGCACCTGACAATTTAACTACAGGTGGAATTGTAGGGTCTTTCATCAACCAGAAGATAGCATTGATTGGTTGGTCAATTCTATCAACTCTGTTTGGTGACCATAATTTAGATTTTACAGCACGTCCGTTACCGTTTCTGATATCTTCTGTAACTGAGTATACAAGACCATCTTCCTTCATAATAGCACCAGCGTTTTGTTGAGTTAAGATGTACTTGTTATCTTCACAACCGATAGGGTAATCAGCAGTCTTATCAAAGTAAGCTGGTTCTAAAGCGATTGTGTATTTGTCTTTTGTATTGATGATGAATGCGTCATCGTGTAATACTGTAATATCGTATTTGCCATCGTGTTTAGCATGTGTAATTGTTGATTTACCTGAACCAGATAGACCGAATACAGCTACTTGGAATGATTTACCGCCGTCTAAGTTGTAACGTTTCATACCACCGTGGCAAGAAGCGTAACCATTACGAGCTGCAGAACCCCAAGCTAATGTTAATGTACCTTTTTTGTGTTCACCGAAGTATCTCATACCTAAGATAGCAGCACAGTTGTGTTCTGGGTCAAAGAAAGTTAAACCGTATGGGAAGTCAGGGTGTGACCAGTCAGGATCTGAGAATACGTAGATATCGCCTTCTGGAATTTCACGAGAATCAGCATACATTTTTTTGTATTCTTCGTTGAAGTATTGGAAGTTCAACATCCAAGAGTACATAATGTTTTCAAAACCTTCTGGAATCAATAAGTGAGCTTTAATCATAAAGTCTTTATCAAGACCAACAACAGTTTCGCAGTTGTACATTAATCTATCACGAGTACCATAAACTGCTTCACGGATTACAGGAAGTAATACTTTTAAGTCGCAGTTTGGTTCACCAACGATTTTTCTAGCTGCTGCACAACGTCCAACAACTGTACCATCATTGAATAATAATTGGTTAGCACCTGCTGGTAGACCGATTTTTTCAGGTTCATAAACAGGCATACCTGTTAATTCAATAGTACCACAGCTTTCTTGTGCCAATTCATAAGCTTCAGTTACATTTTCGATTTTTTCAACATTGTTGCCGAAAAATGGAGCTGTAATTGTAGCACGAGCTGCAGACATAAGTTTTTTCAATTCTTCTGAATTAGTAAAAAATTCTTTAGTTGTCATTTTTTATCTCCTTTTTTTACACAAATTTCAAAATTATTATATCACATTAACCACAAAGAGCTAATAAGATACCTGCGGCAACGGCAGAGCCGATTACACCTGCAACGTTAGGTCCCATAGCGTGCATTAACAAGAAGTTTTGAGGATTTGATTCCAAACCAACTTTGTTTACTACACGTGCTGCCATTGGAACGGCTGAAACACCAGCAGCACCAATAAGTGGGTTGACCTTGTTCTTTGGTGAAAATACGTTCATTAATTTACCAAATAATACACCTGAAGCTGTTGCGATTGAGAAAGCACACAAGCCTAAGAACAAGATACCTAATGTTTCTAAAGTTAAGAATTTATCTGCAGATAGTTTAGAACCAACTGACAAACCTAACAAGATTGTTACGATGTTGATAAATTCATTTTGTAATGTTTTTGATAATCTTTCTGTAACACCACATTGCATTACCAAGTTACCAAATGTCAAAGCACCTAATAATGGAGTTGCATCTGGTAAAAAGATTATACATAAGCCCAAAACTACGATTGGGAATAAGATTTTTTCACGTTTTGAAACATGTCTTAATTGTACCATTTCGATTTTACGTTCTGCTTCAGTAGTCAAAGCTTTCATAATTGGCGGTTGAATGATTGGAACTAAAGCCATATATGAATAAGCTGCAACCGCGATTGCACCTAATAAATCAGGAGCTAATCTTGAAGTTACGAAGATTGAAGTCGGACCATCAGCACCCCCAATGATACCGATAGAAGCAGCTTCTGCTAAACCGAAATCAAATCCAGCGTATTTTGCTAGTAATAATGCACCTAACAAAGCACCAAAGATACCAAATTGTGCTGCACCACCTAACAATGCTGTTTTAGGGTTAGCAATTAATGGACCAAAGTCAGTCATTGCACCAACACCCATAAAGATGAACAACGGGAACAAGCCACCGTCAATACCGATGTGATAAACAGTGTATAAGAATCCACCTGGTTCAGCGATTCCAGCTACTGGAATGTTTGCCAAAATACCACCAAAGCCGATTGGCAATAATAGTAATGGTTCATAGTTCTTTTTAATTGCTAAATATAATAGCAACAAGCAAACAGCAAACATGATAATGCAACCATACATGTGCAAGAAGTTTTCAACTCCGTTTACACCTTGTAGAGGCTCTTTTACCATATTAGCATAGCCTGTAATATCATTTAAACTTTTTAAACTTTCTAATAATTGCATTTTCTATACTCCTACTAGCTCAAAGTTACCAATAATTGACCTGGTGTAACTGTAGCACCTACGTCAACTCTAACTGAGCCAACTTTACCTGCACATGGAGCTTTGATTTCAGTTTCCATTTTCATCGCTTCCATTAAGATAAGTACATCGCCTTCTTCGACCATATCACCTTCTCTAGCGATAACTTTTAGAATAGCACCAGGTAGTGGAGATTTAACTTCAGTTGCTGCACCGTTTGAAGAACCTGCAGATGCAACTTCCTTCATACCTTCTGCAATTGAAACATCATAAGTTTTACCGTTAACTGTAGCTTTGTCGCCATCAATTTTAACAGCATATTCTTTACCATTAACAGTAACTGTAGCACCATTAGCGTAGTTACCTTTTGTAGCTTTTTGACCTTTATTAACTGCAACATGACCTTTACCTAACAAGAAGTCAATACCTTTGTCAGCATTACCGTCTTTGCAAGCTGCTGCGATGAATAAGTTTTCATCAGTTACAGGTAAACCTGCAGCTTTCAATCTTTCTTCTGCTGCTTTTAAGCCTTTTTCTGGGTCTTTTTCATTAATATCTACAACTTTTTCAGTTGTTGGTTGTAAACCAGTTTTTTCTTCTGCCCATTTAACTAATTCAGGATCAGGTTCACATGGAGTTTTTCCGAAGTAACCTAAAATCATCTTAGCATAACCTGGGTTAGCTTTTTCCCAAGGATGTTCAGAGATTGCATTCAAGAATGATTGTTGAGCGTAGAATTGAGATACTGGAGTAACTGAAGTACCAAAACCACCACGAGAAACAACTTCTTTCATATTTTCAATTAATTTAGGGAATTTGTCTAACATACCCATATCTTTTAATTGGTCAATTGTTGTAGCTGTTGCACCACCAGGAAGAGGAGCTTGGATAAGAATTGGGTTAACAGCTAAAGAAACTGGAGAAACATTGTAATCTTTCATACAATCTTTGAAGATTTCTTCTGTTTCCATAATTTTCTTAATATCTAAACCTAAATCATATTCTGTGCCTCTTAAAGCGTGCCACATAGAAATAATATCAGGTTGAGCTGTACCACCTGAAACAGGTTTCATTGATAAGTCGATACCATCTGCACCAGCATCTAACGCAGCTAAGTAGCAAGCTAAACCTGTACCTGCTGTTTCGTGAGAGTGGAATCTGATTGGCATATCTGCACCTAACATTTCACGAGCCATTTTAACTGTATCGTAAACTTTTCTTGGATGAGAAGTACCTGATGCATCTTTGAATGCTAATGAATCAAATGGAATACCAGCATCTAAGATATTTTTCAATACTTGTTTGTAAAATTCTACATCATGAGCACCTTCACAACCGTAAGGAAGTTCCATCATTGTAATTGTAACTTCGTGTTGCAAACCGTATTTTTTAATGCTGTTAGCTGAATCGATTAAGTTGTTTACATCGTTCAAAGCATCAAAGTTTCTAATCACGTTTACACCATGTTTTGCAAACATTTTTGCGTGTAAATCAATAACGTCACGTGGTTGAGAGTTTAAACCTACAACGTTAACACCACGTGCTAAAGATTGTAATTTGATATCTGGACCAACAGTTTCTCTGATTTTGTCCATAGTTTCAAAAGCATTTTCATTGCAGAAGAAAATAGGAGCTTGGAATCTAGCACCACCTGCAACCTCAAAATGTTTGATACCTGCATCTACGGCAGATTTCAAAGCTGGTAAAAAGTCTTCTACCAAAACTCTTGCGCCGAATACTGACTGGAAACCATCTCTAAAAGATGTATCCATAACATTGATTAATTTTTTTGACATTTCTTTTTATCCCTTTTAAATTTCTAATAAATATTACATGTTCATTTTTGCAACAGCAATAGCTACTGCAACGTCATCTTCAGTTGCTCTGTTAACTTTAACAGGGACAGCCTCTTCTGTAACTTCTGGCATAAATTTGTTAATAACGACAATAACTTTTGCCATTAAATTCATACAAACAACCAATAAAGTTAAGAATAAGAATACTACGCCCATACCGACAACTGTTATAATTAAACCGTTTTCTAGCATTATTCCTACCTCCATAAATTATTATAATACAAACATATAAATTAGTTACAAAAGTTACAAAAATAAAAATTTGAATTTACAAAAAATATAGTTATAATATAGTTATACTTAATTGGTGAGGATTGTATGAAAACAAGAAAAATAATAATATTAGCAATGTTAGTAGCGTTTTTTGTACCAACGATGGCACATGCCGCAATATTCAAAAAAGAGGAAGTAGTTGAGCAACAAGCACGCTCAAATTATCCACCTAAATATGACGATATATATTTGGAACAATTAAAAAAAGAATACAAAAAGATTAGTAGTGATGAAGTTATTTTAGTTGCACTAGATATGATGAAAAACACTACAGCAGATTTTTCAAGAAGAGCATTGATTGGATATAACTTAACTGATAGACCTGTAAAAATTCAATTTAAAGACTTAAGTCAAATTAAAGAGGATTACCAAAACTTTGATGCTCTAGGTTGGAAAAAGAAAAATCAATTGTATATTTTTATAAATCCTCGCCATGCAGATGCACCTCCAGCAGCACTTGCAGCACTGTTGGCTCACGAAGCATTGCACCAAGATGAATACAATTCTCTTGCTGAAGAAACTTATGCCTGGACAATGGAAGCTGCCGTTTGGAGTGAATTATTAGAAATTTATCCGGAACAAAACGACCGCCAACACCCTCTATTACAAAGAGAAAACACTCTTAAACAATTATTCAAAAAAG
>ERZ808275.708-NODE-708-length-11730-cov-10.025096_pt1 | contig 11730 bp, 9 predicted proteins | sample MGYA00520894_ERZ808275 | MGnify/ENA primary metagenome ERZ808275 (study PRJEB31516, sample SAMN03275598) | gut metagenome | biome: mammalia-associated habitat; material: feces | host: Papio cynocephalus | place: Kenya | collected 2012-08-03 ...
AACAACTTACAAGTATATGTCTAGTTAATACTCTCTTAAATAATTAAAACTCATTAAAAACAAAGAGGCGCAACCATCGGGATGATGATTGCGCCTCACTTTTTATTTCTGTTTATTTCTTCTTATTTCTTCTTATTTCTTCTTATTCTTTCTTCCAGAGTTTGGTCATATCCTCCAAGGTCTTACCCTTGGTCTCAGGCACGAGCTTCCATACGAAGATGGCGGCGAGGATACAGATAACACCATACAAGCCATAGGTGAACCAATAGCCCATGCTGTTGGCAAGAGGCACGAACGAGGTAGATACTATCCAGTTGAATATCCACTGGAAGGCAACGGCGATGGCAACGGCGGCGCCACGGATGGTATTAGGGAACACCTCGGCGATGAGCACCCAGCAGATAGGACCCCAAGAGAACATAAAGGATGCTGAATATACCATGATGGAAATCATACAGAGCAACTGCAACTGAGGATTGCCGAAGGTGATAGCCACTCCGATGGCTCCCAATGCCATACCCAGAGAACCGACGATGAGCAAAGGCTTGCGTCCCAACTTCTCGACCGTAAAGATGGCCACACAGGTGAAACCAAGGTTCACGATACCATTGAACACGGTGAGAACCATAGGATTGTCAAATCCCATTGCCTCATAGATACGAGGAGCGTAATAGAGCACGGCATTGATGCCCACAGCCTGCTGGAACACAGAAAGCATCACACCCACAAAGATGCAAAGGAAACCGTATGTCATCAACTTCTCCTTCTTCTCGGTAACGGTGTTCTTGATGTCGTCCAAGATTTTCTTTGCCTCAGCCGCACCATTGATGCGAGCGAGAATACGCTCTGCCTTGGCATCCTGACCCACCATCGCCAGATAGCGAGGAGTCTCTGGCACAAAGCAGATGAGCAAGGCGAACAAGCCGGCTGGAACCATCTCAGAGCCAAACATATATCTCCAACCTGTCTCGATAGCCCATGCAGCCTCTCCTCCATTGAGAATCTGATTCATACCATTGCCCAAACTCTGAATAGCTGGAGCTATATGGTCGCCAAGGATGAAGAAATTGACGAAATAGACCACCAACTGACCGAAGATGATGGCAAACTGGTTCCAAGAAACCAACATACCACGGATATTGCTTGGTGCTATCTCGCCGATATACATCGGACAAACGGCAGATGCCAAACCCACACCGATACCACCGATGACACGATAGATATTGAAGACAATGAGAAGCGTGAGGTTAGGCTCGCCCTCAGGCAAGACCATACTCTCCGGGCACATGGAGCCCCAAGCAGAGACAAAGAACATCACACCGGCAAATATCAACGAACGCTTACGCCCCCAGTTGGAGGCAAGCACACCCGACAGAGCCGAGCCTATGATACAACCAATCAAGGCACTGGAAGAAGTGAATCCGTGCCAGAAATCAGTATAAGTAAAATCCTTGGCACCCATGAAGAATGCCTGCAAACCCTTCTCGGCACCCGATATCACGGCGGTATCGTAACCGAAAAGCAAGCCGCCCAACACGGCGACCATCACGATTGAGATAAGATAGGCTTTAGAGCCTTTTTGGTTTTGTTCCATAATTAATCTTAGGTTTTATTTTCTTGTTTATTGTTTTCAAAAGGAATTTTATCTATAAAAACGGCGTTTTCCACCTATTATTATAAGATTTCTCACCAAATAATACGCTCAATCTTCGTTTTTCCCCTCATTTTTTTGTATTTTTGCAACCAAAAAGGCACTCCTGCCTTCGGGTACAGGTTTGCCACCATTATTTAAATAGATATTTTCAAGATATGAACATAGCAGATTTTCTAAATAAAGAAGGACAGAAGAAGGGCTTCTCTTTCGAGGTACTTCCTCCTTTGAAGGGCAACGGCACGACGGCTCTGTTCCGCACCATCGACTCGCTGAAAGAGTTCAACCCTCGCTTCATCAACATCACGACTCATCATAGCGAGTATGTGTATAAGGAGTTGGAGAACGGATTACTCACTCGCCAGCGTGTGCGCCGTCGCCCTGGTACCATCGCCATCGCAGGTGCCATCCAAAACAAGTACGACATCCCGGTCATTCCTCACATCATCTGTAGTGGTGCCTCGAAGGATGACATCGAGTACGAATTGCTCGACCTCCAGTTCTTGGGTATCTCCAATGTGCTCGTACTCCGTGGCGACAAGGCGAAGGAAGACCGACAGTTCACTCCTACCCCTAATGGTCATGCACATGCCACCGACTTATTGAAGCAAATCAACCAGTTTAACGATGGATTCTTCCATGACGGCACGCCTATCAAGCATCCTGGCGAGAAATTCTGTTGCGGCGTAGCTTGTTATCCAGAGAAGCACGAGGAAGCTCCTAACCTGGAGATGGACATGCAGTATCTCCTGGAGAAGCAACAGCTGGGCGCATCTTACGCCGTCACCCAACTTTTCTATGACAACGAGAAGTTCTATGAGTTCGTGGAGAAGGCACGCAAGATGGGCATCACCATTCCTATCATCCCTGCCATCAAGCCTTTCGCCAAGCTGAGCCAGCTCACCGTCGTACCGAAGACCTTCCATTGCGACATTCCTGAGGCGTTGGCACAGGAGGTCTTGAAGTGCAAGACCGACGAAGATGCCAAGGCTCTAGGTATCGAGTGGACCACCGCACAGGTGAAGGATCTCTTCGAACATGGTTACAACAATGTGCATTTCTTCACCGTCTCCGCCGTGGATAGCGTGAAGCAAATCGCAAAGAGTCTTTTTTAAGCGAAGAACGAAGAGTGAAGAGTGAAGAATTCAATAGCTCTGAGGGCGCAAGACTAATTCAACACTTAACATTTAACATTAAACATTCATGAAATTCAATGAAGTTATAGGTCAAGAAGATGTTTGGGCACGCCTCATGAATATGGCACAAGAGGAGCGCATCCCCCACGCCCTGCTGTTCTGCGGTCCGAAAGGATGCGGCAAGATGGCGGTGGCTTTGGCGTTTGCCAGTTACCTGATGGGAGAGAACATGGATACCGACGATGTATCACAACTCACAGATGCCGAACGCCGCACTTCAGCCATGCTCAAGAAGTGGGAGCATCCCGACCTGCACTTCACCTACCCTACCATCAAGACCTCCGACATGGCGAGCGACCACAAGCCTATCAGCGACGACTTCGCCAGCCAATGGAGGGAACTTCTGGCAAAGGGTCCCTATTTCCAAATCGACCAGTGGATGGAAAAGATGGGCAAGTCGGATGCTGACTTCAACAAGCAAGCCATCATCACCGCCGAGGAGACGGACGACCTCTCCCACAAGCTCAACTTCAAGTCGGTGCTGGGTGGCAACAAGGTGAGTCTCATCTGGCTGCCCGAGCGAATGAACATCACGAGTGCCAACAAGATTCTCAAACTCCTCGAAGAGCCACCTGCCAAGACCTTCTTCGTCATGGTGAGCGAAGAGCCTGAGCTTCTGCTGGAGACCATCCGAAGCCGTACGCAACGCATCGACTTCAAGAAAATCGAGGACGAAAAGCTGGAGGAGGCTCTCATCAAGCGCAGGACTTTGGAACCGAACATGGCACATCGCATCGCCCGCATCGCCCATGGCAACTGGAATGCCGCCATCGAAGAACTCAAGTCGGGCAATGAGAACCGCCAGCATCTCGACATGTTCATCATGCTCATGCGACTAGCTTATATGCGCAACATCCATGACTTGAAGAAATGGAGCGAGATAGTGGCTACCTTCGGGCGAGAGAAGCAGAAGCGTATGCTCGACTACTTCAACCACATGCTCAGGGAGAGTTTCATGTACAATTTCCATGACGAGAACCTCTCCTATATGACGCAAGAGGAAGAAGACTTCGCCAAGAACTTCGCCCGTTTCATCAACGAGGCCAATATCATCGACATCTTCAATCTCTTCGACGAGTGCAAACGATTCATCTCACAAAACGCCAACCCTAAGATCGTCTTCTTCGACCTGGCACTGAAAATCATCGTCCTACTCATTAGAAAGTAGCAAAAAGAATCTATTAAATTAAAATTAGAAAAATTATTAAAACAATATACAACAAGGAAGGCGTCAGCCCAACTTAACATTTAACATTGAACACTTAACATTGGAATAAATGGACTACAAGGATATGAAATTCAAGATGTGGAACGGTTGCGACCGTGGTCTATGCTGCAAGGCATGTGGGCGACAGGACAAGCAACTGAACACATACGACTGGCTTGCCGACGTACCAGGCAACGCCGAGAGCACCGACCTCGTGGAAGTGCAATTCAAGAATACCCGCAAGGGATATTATCACAATGTCAACAACATCGACCTCAAGAAGGGCGACATCGTGGCTGTGGAGGCTAGCCCAGGCCATGATATTGGCGTGGTGACCTTGACGGGTCGATTGGTCAAGCTCCAAATCAAGAAGGCCAACCTCAAGTCGGCTGATGACATCAAGCGCATCTATCGCATCGCCAAGCCTGTGGATATCGACAAATGGAAGGAAGCCAAGAGCCGTGAGCATGGCACCATGATTCAGAGCAGACAGATAGCCAAGGACTTGGGATTGAAGATGAAAATCGGCGACGTGGAGTACCAAGGCGACGGCAACAAGGCGATTTTCTATTATATCGCCGACGAGCGTGTCGATTTCCGTCAGCTCATCAAGGTGCTTGCCGACACCTTCCACGTGCGTATCGAGATGAAGCAGATTGGTGCACGACAAGAAGCGGGACGAATCGGTGGAACAGGCCCTTGCGGTCGTGAACTCTGTTGCGCCACATGGATGAAAAACTTCGTTAGCGTGAGCACCAATGCCGCTCGCTTCCAGGACATCTCATTGAATCCTCAGAAGTTGGCTGGTATGTGCGCCAAGTTGAAGTGCTGTCTCAACTATGAGGTAGATAACTACGTGGAGGCAAGCAAGAAAATTCCTGCCAAGGACGTCGTACTACAGACTGCCGATGGAGACTTCCATCAGTTCAAGACCGACATCCTCGCTGGTCTCATCACTTACTCTTCCGATAAGAACATGGCTTCCAACCTGGAGACCATCACCGCCGAACGTGCCAAGGAAATCATCGAGATGAATCGTCGTGGCGAAAAACCTTTGAGCCTCTTGGAAGATGGCAAGGTGAAGGCTAAGCCTAAGTCTGTTGACCTCTTGGCAGAAGCTGACTTGAGCCGTTTTGACAAGGCTAAACGAAAGAAGAGAAATAACAAGGGACGCAACAACCAAGGGGAAAGCACGAATGCCGTCGCTAACAATGGAGCAAGCCAAGCTCCACAAAATGGAGAACAACCCCAAGCTCCACAGAACGAGCAACAAGGAATATCTCTACAGAAAGGACAGCAAAGCGAACGCCAAGCAAATGGCCAGCAAGGCGAACGCCAAGCAAATGGCCAACAAGGCGAACGCCAAGACAGACAAGGCAATCGACGAGACAATTATCGCCGTCGCGACAATCGAAATCGAGACAACCGCTATCGTGACAACCGAAACCGAGATCATCGAAATCGAGACTATCAGACGCAAGGCGAGAATCGTCAACAGACAGAGAATCGTCAACAGACAGAAAACCGTCAGCAAGGCGAGAACCGCCCACCGAGGAATAATCGCCCCCCAAGAAATCGCAGACCACAAGGAGAACGTCCTCAAAATAATGGCAATAATCAACAAAGCGGCAACAACCAGCAAGCTGGCAACAATCAGCAAGGCGGCAACCGTCCTCAACAAGAGAACAAGTCTGCGGAATAAATAGATGAAGAAAGAATGAAAAGACCATTCTATACATTATTAATAATAGGAACCTTCCTATTGGTTTCTCTTCTCTCATCCTGCAAGGATACGTTGGTATATGACTCATATATGCACACTCCTATCGCAGGATGGGAGAAGAACGATATGCTTTCGTTTGAGGTTCCTCCACTTGCAGCAAGCGGTTACTACCAGGAACAAGTAGGTTTGCGCATCACAGGTGGTTATCCTTTCATGAGTTTGACCCTCATCGTGGAGCAGACCATCTTTCCAAGCAAAGAGAAGAAATGGGAGAAGATTGAGAAAGTAGATACCGTCCAATGCAATCTCACCGACAAGAATGGCATCACCAAGGGACAAGGCATCAGCTATTACCAATACAATTTCCCTATCAACGTATATCATATCAACGAGGGAGACTCCATCCATGTCACAGTACGCCATGATATGAAACGTGAAATCCTACCTGGTATCAGCGACATCGGATTGAAGTTGAACCAGGTGAAAGAATAAATGGTTCAAGTTTCGTAAGAAAGTAAGGATTCGGGCGATTCTTGATTTCTTACGAAAGTTCAGTAAACTAAAAATCCTTATGGAACAGAGCCTTGCTTTGTCTCTTCCATAAGGATTTTTTATTTTTATATCTCTAAAAGCGCATCAGCTTCTCACCAGATTTCTTCCAGCATCTATCCTCAGGAAGATAAACAGCAAGATGGTGAAGCCCCAAAGCGAACTACCGCCATAACTGAAGAACGGCAAAGGAATACCAATGACAGGCGTCAAGCCGAGCACCATACCCACATTGATGAACAAGTGGAAGAGGAACACACTCAGCACACAATAGCCATAGATTCGTCCAAACTTGAAGGGTTGTCGCTCCGCCAAGTGAATGAGCCGCAATATCAATGCCAAGAAGAGAAGCAAGACACCAGCCGAGCCTAAGAATCCCTCTTCCTCACCTACCGTACAGAAGATGAAGTCGGTATCCTGCTCTGGCACGAACTTGAGCTTGGTCTGGGTACCATTCAAGAAGCCCTTACCTTGCAATCCTCCCGAACCGATGGCGATCTCACTCTGATGCACGTTATATCCTGCACCAGCCAAGTCCTCATCCAAGCCCAAGAGCACATTGATACGCACACGCTGGTGAGGTTCCATCACATTGTTGAGCACATAGTCGGCTGAATAGAAAAAGGCGATGGAGCCCAACGCAAACGCCGCTATGAAGTAATAATTGCGAAGACGAGTCGCCAAAGCCTGATATACCAAGAAGCCTACCATGGCGGCGCAAAGGCCTAGCTGAACCCAAACGATGTCGAAAGGAATGACATACGTTGAGAATAGCAAGAACAGCAACGTTATGCCCACTCCATAACCCAATATCACAAACATGTGCTTCTTATTGGCAGTATAGGAGTTGACCATGCCTGCCGTGAATATCTGAACCAGCAAGAGCACCACAAACTTGCCTACCGAGGTATAAGTGTCCCACATCATCACATTCTCAAACTTCACGCCTATCACGAAGTAAGCCACCATGGCCACCGCCGTGAAGAGGATGCTTCCAGGCATTCCCTCGCGATAGAGCATCAGGAAGAAAGCGGAATAGACAAGCGCCGAGCCCGTCTCCCTTTGTCCCACGATACAAACCATCGGAAGCAAGATGATGCCGACAGCAGCCATGAAATGCTTCATGTTATGAATGTTGAATCCATAACTAGACATAAACTTAGCCACAGCCAGTGCCGTGGCAAACTTGCCAAACTCGGCAGGTTGCAATCGCAGAGGTCCCAGCACGAGCCACGAATGCGAGCCCTTGATGCTATGTGGATTGAATATCGTGGCGAAGAGCAGCAATATCAGCACACCATAAATCACATACGAGAAGGTGTCATAGAATCGGTCATCAAGCATCAAGATGACAAATCCCAACGCTATCGACGTGCCAATCCAGACGATTTGCATACCCGAACGAGTACCCAAACTGAAAATATCATTGTCGCCATAGGTATAGCTGGCACCGCAAACACTGATCCATCCGAAGATGAGCAATGCCAAATAGATGCCTATCGTCCACCAGTCGAGCGAGCGAAGCACTCCAGTCGGTTGTTTATTATCAGATAATTGAGCCATATTTTCTATTTACCATTTTATCTACTGCTAGAACCATAAGAGATACGGCGATGCTGCATCTCCGTGGCTTGCCTCTCGGAAGACGGCGAAAGCTTGCCTTTGAGATATTGCTCCATCATCAATCCGCCGATAGGAACACCGTAGTCGGCTCCCCATCCACCATTCTCCACATACACGGCAATGGCTATCTTAGGATTGTTCATTGGAGCAAATCCCATGAATACAGAGTGGTCGTGACCACGGTTTTGAGCCGTACCCGTCTTGCCACAAGGCTCGAAGTCATAGCGACCGAGCATCTTACAGGTGCCTCGCAAGGCCGAACTTCTCATACCAGCCACCACATAGTCGTAAGCGCGCCTCGAAGCCTTGGTCACATGACGGCGTGTATAGAGCGTGTCGAGCGGTTCACCTTTCACCTTGCGCACCACGTGAGGCACGTAGTAGTAGCCACGGTTGGCGATGGTAGCGCCCAGGTTGGCGATTTGCAAAGGCGTGAGGTTGACCTCGCCCTGACCGATGGAGATACTGATGATGGTCAGTCCATTCCACGAGCCCTTGTATGCCTTGTCGTAATAAGCGGCATTTGGAATCAAGCCTCGTTTCTCGCCAGGCAGGTCGATGCCCAACTTATAGCCAAATCCCATGCTCACCATATAGTCGCGCCAAGTGTCCATAGCTTTCTGCACCGAACCATACTTGCGCTTGGCTCCTATCATATAATAGAGTCCCCAACAGAAGTAGCCATTGCAGGAGGTGCTGATGGCATCTACCAAGGCGATAGGCGAGGCATGACCGTGACAGCCCACGTGCAAGCCCTTGTATGAGAATCCATGATGGCAAGGGAAAGCCGTGCTAGGCGTGATGATACCCTCGGTGAGGTATGTCAATGCCTGGGTGGTCTTGAAGGTAGAGCCCGGTGGATATTGTCCCATGATGCTACGGTTCAATAGCGGTTTCCAAGGATTCTGGGAGAGCCACTTGTGCATCTTTCCCCTTTGCTTGCCCACGAGCCTACGAGGGTCGTAGGTTGGAGATGATACCATGGCGAGCACCTCTCCCGTGCGTGGGTCGATGGCGACAATACTTCCTATCTTGCCCTGAAGCAACCTTTCGCCCAGAGCCTGAAGATTCACGTCCAAGCCTAGCGTCAAGTCCTTGCCCGCAATAGGTTTCTGGTCGAACTTACCGTTCTGGTAACTGCCCTGTATTCTTCCTCGTGCATCACGAAGCATAATTTTAACACCCTTTTGGCCTCGAAGCTCTTTCTCGTAATGTTTCTCCAAGCCCAACTTTCCGATATAGTCGCCCGGCTGATAGTAATCGTCGTCCTCGATGTCGCTCTCCGACACCTCGCCCACATCGCCCAGCACATGGGCTGCGTATGGATAGGTGTATTCTCGGATGCTTCGCTTCTGCACATAGAAGCCCGGGAAGCGGAACATCTTCTCCTGAAAGACACTGAAGTCCTTGTCGGACAACTGGGTCATGAAGAGCTGCTGCGTATAACGAGAGTAACCAGGATTCTTGCTTCTGTCCTTGATGTCGTTCATGCGCTTGATGAAAAACTCCTTGGTGATACCCAGCGCATTGCAGAAGTCCATCGTATCGAGGCGATTCTTCTCCTCGTTCATCACCACCATGATGTCGTAAGAAGGTTGGTTATAGACCATCAGCTTGCCGTTGCGGTCGTAGATGGCGCCACGCGAAGGATATTCTATCTGCTTAAGGAAAGCATTACTGTCGGCATTTTTCTTATAGTCATCGCTCATAATCTGAAGCGTAAAGAGACGAATCATGTAGATGACGACAATCGCTATCGCCACCCCACCTATCACAAACCTACGCTTTTCGAGATTATAATCTATCATTTCTTATCAATATGTTATAGGATAAATCTTCTAACTTCAAACGTCTAACACCTAACTTCAAACTCTATTTCCTAAAGTTCTCCAGCACCATGACGAGGAGGTAAGTGAGAAGCGTGCTACCGCCGATACACTCGAGCCATTGCAACCAATTGAAGAAATTGAAAGTCTCCAAAGTGAAAAAGAGGATGCAATAGAGCAGCACCATGATGAAGGCGTACCAGAAAAAAGAGGTGACACCGATGGATCGGATGGAGGGTTCGAGGTCTTCGGCGCTATCCCTCGGGACGAAGAGCTCGAAGAGATAAGGCTGAACCAAGCCCATCACCGTCATGGATGCCGCAGCAACGCCTGGCGTGTTGGCAAAGACATCGACGCAAAGTCCCAAAGCGAAGCTCCAAAGCAACGCCGACCATCGTGGCTGATTACGACGGAAGTGCATCACCAAGATGATGTAGAGCAAGGGGGTGGCACAGTCGAAGAGGTGGATGTGGTTGAGCACAAGTCCCTGCACCAACAGCAACACTACGAAGAGTCCAATGCGTTTTACTTGTTCTATACTCATTTTATAACTAATAAATTTATAATCTACAATCTATAACCTATTCAAGTTTTGCAAATAAGTAAGGATTCAGGCTGAAAAGCTTTATTCTCAAGCTTGCTGACATGATGCCTTTGCCCTTTTAGGGCGCATCCTTGATTAAATCATACATTGTAAATTATACATTGTAAATTACTGTGGTCTGATGGAGTCTTGTGCGGCTCTCATGATTTCCAATCGCTCACGCATGGCTGCATCGTCGATGACGCATACGTCACGAAGCTTGGCGAAATCTGTGGATAGTTTCAGCTGCACTCGGTACGACAAGCCATCGGCCGAATTGAACACATGTAACACCTTACCCACCAATACGCCCGGAGGGAATACTGCCGAATAGCCGCTTGTCACCACATTGTCGCCCAACTTGAAGTGGGCATGACGTGGCACATCTTCGAGGTAGGCATACTCTGAGACACCGCCCTTCCAGCGCAAGTAACCGAAGTAGCCGCGATTCTGTATCGTACAACTGATGTTCGACTTCACGTTGAGCACCGGGATGAGCACGGAATAATGCTCCGACACCAGATAGACGATGCCCACGACACCCGTGCCGCATACGACACCCATATCCTTGCGGACACCATCTGCGCTACCCTTGTCGATGGTCATCAGATTGCTTGGCTTATCGATACTGTTGGCGACCACCTTGGCGGGAATCAGGTGATAGTTGTGCAAGAGCTCCACCTGTCCACGGTGCATGAAACTACTGTCCTTGGTGACATCGGTCAACTTCTCTGACAGCTGATGCACCTGTTGCTCCAGGTAGGCATTGCGCTGGGTGAGTTCCTGGTTCACCTTGGTGAGCGAGAAGAACGTCTCCACGTTGGCATCCCATTCATAGAGCTTGCCCGACACCGCATTGGCTGAAGAGAACCATACGCTACCCTGGTAACTGTTGAACTGAAACAAGAGTACGAAACTCACCACCTCAAGAATCACGAAGACAAACCAATGGTTGTATTTCGCCAAAAACTCTAAAAGGTTGTGCATACTTTTTTAATAGTATCTAATATCACTTTATGAATAAGAGATGAATATCCGCCGTTTATCGGTAGGATGCTCACCTCTTATTATATATAATCACAAAAAAGGATTGTCTCTCACGAGAAAAAGAATTATCTCATCAAGAAAGAGAAACGATCCACGTTCTTCAATGCGATGCCAGCGCCCTTAGCCACACTGTGCAATGGGTCCTCGGCGATATGGAATGGAATGTTGATCTTGTCCTGGAGTCGCTTGTCGAGACCACGGAGCAAGGCACCACCACCAGAGAGCCAGATACCATTCTTCACGATGTCGGCGTAAAGCTCAGGAGGAGTATTCTCCAGTGCAGAGAGCACGGCGTTCTCAATCTTAGCCACGGTCTTGTCGAGGC
>ERZ808275.709-NODE-709-length-11714-cov-4.256197_pt1 | contig 11714 bp, 9 predicted proteins | sample MGYA00520894_ERZ808275 | MGnify/ENA primary metagenome ERZ808275 (study PRJEB31516, sample SAMN03275598) | gut metagenome | biome: mammalia-associated habitat; material: feces | host: Papio cynocephalus | place: Kenya | collected 2012-08-03 ...
TATGTTACCAAAAGCTTTTGCAGTTGAGCTGGAAGATGTTACAACTCTTCGTGACTCAGCATATCGTGTTGGTACAAGTGATGAAGTTGAAATTAAATATCAGGTAAAAGATAGAGTTAATGCAAATGCTGTTAAACAAGAAGAAGAAATTTTAGATTCTCGAGCTTTAACTTATGCAGATTTGAGTATCAAAAAAATCTCAAAAGAAATCTCTGATAATCTAAATCTAAAGTCTGATGATATGATGAAAGATTTGTCTTTATTGTGGCGTGGGGCTGCTGTTAAAAGTGATACTATAAAATTTGCATTATATAAACTTTCAAATCCTGATGCAGATAAACCTGATGAACATTCAGTTAAAAAAGTTTTAACTACTATTGCAAGTATGTCAACACTTGTTGGTGCTGGTGTCGGCAATCCATTGCTTGCTTCGGGTTCGTTTTTAGGTAGTAATTTGCTAGGTATTGCAGCACAAGACGACAAAGCTATGAATTACAAATTCTCTCGTGTTAATGATGCGGATATGATTATTCTTGTTCGCAAAATTGATGCTTTGCAACAAGATATTGTAAATGCTTACTATGATTACATGACAACTAGAAAAATCTTTGATATGGCGACTCATCAAGCAAAAGTTGCATATAATAATTATCAATATGCAGAAAATGGTGCAAAAAGAGAAATCTTACTTATTGCGGATGCTTATTATCGAACATCTTTAGATTATCAAATGCATGCACGAAACAATTTTTACTCTAAAAGAGCATCTTTAGAGCAATTAGTTGGCAAAGAAACTTTTGATCAATTTGAAGACATCATTAATAAAAGAGATTACTAAGATAATCTTCTAATCATTTCTTGAGCTTCTTCATTATCTGCAAAAATTTCTACAGATTTTTCTGCGTATTCTAAAGCTTTGTCATTATCTTTTAATTGTTCATAGCATTTTGCCGTATTCATAAGCATTAAACTATTGTTTGGATTTTGTTTTAAGATAGCCTCAAAGATGTTTGCAGCTTGTTGGAACTCGCCATTACTATAATAAGTAAGAGCTAAAACGTTTTCTGTTTCAACGTTTTTGTTGATTTCATAAGCTGCAATTAAATATCTTTTTGCACAATCATAATCTTTAATCATATAGTTTGCTTTACCGCAAAGATATAATGCGTAGTCGTCATTTGGAGCTAATTTGATAGCTTTTTCTAGTAATGAAACTGCTGCCTCATTATCATTTAAAGCCATTTTATTTTTAGCTGCAAAAGTTAAAATTTGAGGATTTTTTTCGTCGTGAAGTACGACATCCTTATAATATTTTTCAGCTTTTAAGTAATTTCCTACAGCGTGTAAGAAATTTGCGTATTCAAATTGAATATTGTTATCATCCGGTTCAAGTTCGATAGCTTTGTTAAACTCGTCTTCAGCATATTCAAATAATCTTTTGTTTAAATAAATAACGCCAAGATCCTTGTGAGTTTGTGCTGAATTTGGTTCAAGCTCAATAACTTTTTTGAAAATTCTTTCAGCTGTATCAATGTCATTTGTTTGCATACAAAGCATTGCGTATTGATGATATAGAGAGGCTGTTATAGAACCTTGCATGATAAGTTGTTCGTATACACCTTTAGCTTCTTCATAACGATGTTGTTGAATATACATTGAAGATAATTTTTGTGCCATAAGAACAGATTTTGGATTTTTTCTAACAAGTTTTTCCATAAGTTCAATGGCTTCGTCTTGATGATTAAGTTGTTCATGACAACATGCCAAGTTGTATATAAAATTGTGTTTATCTGGAAATTTTTCAGATAAATATTTGTAATGTTCAATAGCTTTTTCGTATTGTGCTGATTTGTATTCAGACAAAGCTAAGGCTACCATATATTGTTCACATTTTTCAATTTCGTAGGCTTTTTCAAAATATTCACAAGCCTCTGCATTTTTGTTTTGTAATTGCAAAATTGAACCAATGTTGAAATATGTTAATGGATTTTTTAAACTTAATTCTGTAGCTTTTAGATAATTTTCTAACGCAGCTTGATGATTACCTGCTGAAAGATATGCTGTACCTAAATTGTTATAAGTTTGTGCATTTTCAGGATTTAATTCTACTGCTTTTGATAAATAAGCAATACAGTTTTCAATATCTCTTAGTGCAAGATAAGTCGTACCAACTAAATAATATGTCTTAGCAGTTTCTTCACTTTCCTTTTCTAACAAGCTCAAGGCAAGTGGTAAAGCTTTGTCAGGAGAACCTGAGCGTAAATAAATAATTGCTAAATTACTATATGCATCAAGATAATCTTCTCTTAGTGCAATAACTTGTTTGTAAGCTGTTTCTGCGTGAAGAAAGTCGTCCATATTGTCATAACAACTTCCAAGATAGAACCAACTTGTAGCATCGTCATTTTTGTATTTTACAACTGTTTCGAAAATAGCTCTGCCCTCATCGTAAAGTTTAAGGTTTACGTTGCAAAGCCCAAGCATTTTCATAGCTTCGATGTTGTGTTCGTCTTCTTTTAATAAATCTTCTAATTGAATTTTTGCTGATTCAAACTCTTTGTTTGAAATTTGTTCGTTAATTTTATCTAAAATGTTATCCATACTTTACATTATATATGAAAAATTTTTAATTAAAACATGTTTATGTTACAATGGTCATGCTAAATAGGGGATAAGGAGGATTATTTTGTCTCAGCAAAATATATTTCATGACGGTAATATTATACCTGTTAATATAAGAGAAGAAATGAAACGTTCATACATTGATTATGCGATGAGTGTAATTGTAGGACGTGCATTACCAGATGTTCGTGACGGTTTAAAACCAGTTCACCGTAGAATTTTATTTGCTATGAATGAATTGGGCATGACACCTGATAAACCATTTAAGAAATGTGCCAGAATCGTTGGTGAAGTACTTGGTAAATATCACCCACACGGTGACTCTTCAGTATACGAAGCTTTAGTTCGTATGGCTCAAGACTTTGCTACAAGATACTTAATGATTGATGGTCACGGTAACTTTGGTTCTGTCGATGGTGATAGTGCAGCTGCAATGCGTTATACTGAGGCAAGAATGCACAAAATCACTCAATCAATGTTGGCTGATATTGATTGTGAAACAATTGATTTTGTTCCAAACTTTGATGGTTCGTTAGAAGAACCTGATGTTTTACCAGTAAGATTACCAATGATTTTATTAAACGGTTCTTCTGGTATTGCGGTTGGTATGGCTACAAACATTCCACCTCACAATGTTTCAGAGGTTATTGATGGTACAGTTGCATTGATTGATAATCCTGACATTACAATCGAAGGCTTAATGGAATATATTAAAGGTCCAGATTTCCCAACTGCAGCAACAATTGTAGGTTTAAATGATATTAAACAAGCTTACGAAACAGGTCGTGGCTCTATTAAAATGTCAGCAGTAGCTACAATTGAAGAATTACCAGGTGGCGGTGGTCGTCAAGGTAGAACAGCTATTGTTGTTACAGAAATTCCTTACCAAGTTAATAAAGCAATGTTAATTGAAAAAATTGCAGAACTTGTTAAAGATCAAAAAATTACTGGTATCTCTGACTTAAGAGATGAATCAGATAGAGAAGGTATGCGTATCGTTATTGAATTGAAACGTGATGCAAAACCTGATGTTGTTAAAAACAACTTGTTCAAACATACTCAATTAGCTACAACATTTGGTTACAATATGTTGGCTCTTTGCGGTAAACAACCTAGATTGATGAACTTAAAACAAGTTTTAGAAGAGTTTGTTGCTCACCGTGTTGAAATCGTTACACGTCGTACAACTTACTACTTGAAGAAAGCTAAATTAAGAGCACATATCTTGGCTGGTTTATTAATTGCTTTAGGTTCATTGGATGAAGTTATTGAATTAATCAAAAAATCAAAAACGACTGATGATGCTCGTGAGGGCTTGATGTCAAGATTTGGTCTTGATGTAGAACAAGCTAACGCAATTCTTGAAATGCAATTGAGAAGATTGACTGGCTTAGAACAAGACAAAATTAAAAACGAATACGACGAGTTATTAAAGAAAATTGAAGAATACGAAGAAATTCTTTCGGATAGAAATAAAGTTTTAGCTATTATCAAAACTGAATTGTTAGAAGATAAAGCTAAATACGGTGATGAAAGAAAAACTCAAATCGTTCCTGAACAAGGTGAAATGAGTATTGAAGACTTAACACCAAATATTCCAATGGCAGTATTCATTACTAACCAAGGCTATTTGAAACGTATTTCTTTAGATACATTTGATAGACAAAACCGTGCTACAAGAGGTAAGAGTGGTATCAAAACTAAAGAGGATGATGATATTCAACACTTCTTTACTGCAATGATGCACGATAAAGTTCTATTCTTTAGTTCAAAGGGTACAGTTTATAGCTTGAGCGTATATGACTTCCCAGAAGGTCAAAGACAAGCTAAAGGTTTACCAATTGTAAACGTATTACCAATTGAACAAGGTGAAAAAATTACTGCAGTTGTTCCAGTAAGCGAATTCTCAGCTGATATGAACTTGATTATGTTAACTAAATCAGGTTATATCAAACGTATCGAATTAAATAATTTTGCAAACATCAGAAGAAATGGTATTATCGCTATTTCATTAGAAGAAAATGATGAATTGAACTGGGTTAAACTTGCAAAATCAAATGACGAAATCATTATTGGTACAAGTTGTGGTATGGCTATTAGATTTAGCGTATCAGACTTAAGACCTTTAGGTAGAAGTGCTAGAGGTGTTACATCAATGAAACTTCGTTCAGGTGATACAATTATCGGTTGTGATATTGTTCCTCAAAACTATGATGCCGACTTGCTTGTAGTTACATCAGATGGTTTTGGTAAACGTTCTAAATTATCAGAATTCAGAACTCAAAACAGAGGTGGTATCGGCTTAATCGCAACTAAATTCAAATCTTCAGCATCAAGATTAGTTGCATTAACAATCGTTGATGAAAATGATGAAGTAATGCTAGTTACAGCAAATGGTATCTGTACAAGATTAAAAGCCGGCGATATTTCTCGTCAGGGTAGACCTGCAACTGGTGTAAGAGCTCAAAACTTAATTGATAACGATGTTGTAGTTTCTGTTAACAAAATCGTAAATCCAAACACAGACGATTCTGTTTCTGATACAAAGGCTCAAACTCCAGCTCAACCAGCTGACGATGCTGTTCAAACTAAATTGATTGACACAGATATGTAATTGTTACTTGGTAGAATAAATTATGAAAAATTTATACAATTTTGAAGATTGGAAAGATATACAAGAACATCAAATGATAGGGGAGATTTTACTTGAATCAGGTAAAATCAACCTTATTCATTTAGGGATGGCTTTGGATATTCAACGTTTTCAAAAACTACCATTAGGTGAAATTTTTGTAAATATGAAAGTTTTATCTGTTGATGATTTAAATACTGCACTAGATTTACAAAAGAAACTCGACAAAATGCTTGAAGAAAAAGGTTTGTAGGTTATTTATATTGAATAAGGAAATTTATTTATACAATGTAAATCAAATGAAAAATCCAGAAGTTAAGATGTGGATGTGTTTTCCCTCTATTTACTCTTTTTCTCTATCTTCATTAGGATATTTATGGATTTCTAAAGAATATGAAGAACGTGATGATGTTTCTGTTGAAAGGGTTTGCTCAGATACTGAATTAACTCATTTTAGTCCAAAAGAGTTGGATTTTATTGCTTTTTCTTTTTCTTTTGATTTAGACTTTTTGAATATCTTCAAAATGCTTGATAAATATAATATTCCACTAAAAGCAGAGGATAGAGATGAGACATATCCGTTGGTAATGGTAGGTGGACCTGTTGTGACTGCAAATCCAATGCCGTATTCAAAATTCTTTGATGTATTTTTTATTGGTGATGGCGAGGGAATAAATTCTAAAGTCGTTGATGTTTATAAAGCTAATAAAGGAAAGTCAAAAGATGAAATTTTAAAAGCTCTTTCTGAATTGGATGGAGTTTTTGTTCCAAAGTATAAAAAAGAGGTCGAAAAAGCGACAGTTTCTCTTGAAAATTGTGTTTATTCTCCAATAATTTCAGAGGATGCATATTTTAAAAATACTTTTATCGTTGAAATTGCGAGAGGTTGTTCAAATTGTTGTGCCTTTTGCTTGGCATCGTATTTGAATTTACCTCAGAGAAATGTGCATTTAGATAAAGTTTTAGAGGCTTTAGATCTTGGTTTATCTTTCACAAATAAGATTGCTCTTTTAGGTGCGAATGTTTGTGCTCATCCTGATATGGATGCAATTTGTAACTTTTTGCTAGAAAAAATGGCTGAGGGTAGAGAAATTGAAATGACAATTTCTTCTCTTCGTGCTGATAAATTATCACCTCTAGTTGTAAAAACTTTAGTTAGAGCTGGACAAAAATCTGCGACTGTTGCTATTGAAGCAGGAAGTGAAAGACTTAGAAAAGTAATTAACAAACATATTACTAAAGAACAATTTTATAATACTGTAAAAATAGCCATGGACAATGGCTTAAAAGGTTTAAAAGTTTATTGCATGTACGGTATTCCTACAGAAACTATGCAAGACTTAGAAGAAATGGTAGAGTTAGCTAAAGATTTAAAAAAAACTTACAAGGGTTTTGATTTATCTTATGCTTTTTCAACTTTTGTTCCAAAACCTCATACACCTTTTCAATGGTGCAAAAGAGAAGATTCAAAATCTTTAGAGAAAAAGGAATTGTACTTGAAAAAAGAATTTCATAAACTTGGGTTAAAAGCTTCTTTTTCAAGTATAAAATGGGATTATTTCCAAACTGCAATATCAAGAGGGGATGAAACTTTAACAGATTATTTACTTGCAGTTTATAAAAATGGTGGAAATTTAGGAGCTTTCAAAAAATCAGCGAAAGATTTAATTAATCTTTCTAATTTTACAGATGAAATTGATGTAAATTCTGAACTAGCGTGGGATTTTATTAAGTTTAGACCAAATAAAACCGCTCTACTTCAAGAACATAGTAGATTGTTATACTAATTCACATTTTGTAATAACTTTTGTAATTTCGTCATGTGGGTTATACAATAGATACAGCAGACTTTATGAGGAAATTTTTATGAAATTACACATGCAGATTTTAATTGCATTAGGTTTAGGTTTAAAACGTAACTGGCACATATTCTTTGGCTTGGTTGCAGGTATTATTGTTGGTGTATTTTTACAAGGACAAGAAAATACATTTATAATTAACTTTTTAACTTTTATTGGACAAGTTTTTATTAGATTAATTCAAATGGTTGTTCTTCCTCTTGTCGTGTCTGCGATTATTATTGGTATTTCAAGTGTTGGTGATAATAAACTTTTGGCGGTTTTTGGTAAGAAAATGATACTTTATTATGGTATTCTTTCTGTTGTTGCCGTTATAATTGCTACTGTATTAGCATTAACTATACAACCTGGGGTTGGAGCAGTTAGCTATATTAATCACGATGCAATTGCGGAAATTCAAGAACAAGTTGCTGCAACTATTGAACAACAACGAGGAAATATGCTTAACTTATTCTTAAGCTTTATTCCTAAAAATCCTGTTGAAGTATTTGCAAATGGTGCAATGGTTCCAGTTATTGCCTTTGTATTATTGTTTGCTATTGCTTTAGCTAAAGTTGGTGAAATTAATAGACCAGTTGTTTCGTTCTTTGAATCAATCTTTGCTGCTACAATGAAAGTTACTGACTGGATTATGTATTTTGCAGCTCCTGGGGTTTTCTCATTAACAGCTGTTGCTATTGCAAATTATGGTGTGATAATTTTTGACAGTATTTCTAAATATCTGATAGTTTTATTTATTGCTTTCGGTATACAGTTCTTTATTGTGTATCCGTTATTCTTGAAAGCTTTTTCAAAAGTTCCAATTTTAATGTTATATACTACAATGGCGGAAGCTATGATGGTTGCTTTTGGTACAGCAAGTTCTTCTGCAACTTTGCCATTGACGATTGCGTGTTGTGAAAAAAGAGGTATTTCTCATAAGGTTTCAAGTTTTGTATTGCCTCTAGGTGCAACTCTTAATATGGATGGTACTGCAATAGTACAAGTTGTAGCGGTTATCTTCTTGGCACAAGCTTATGGCGTTGCGTTGACTCCATTTTTGGTATTACAAATTGCTTTCTTAGCAATTATTGCATCAAGTACTTGTGCTGGTATTCCTGGAACAGGATTGATTACAGTAGCTCTTGTATTGAATGGTATGGGATTATCTCCTGAACAACTTGTTGCGGGTTTTGCGTTCTTGTTTACAATTGATAGATTGACAGATATGTTCGGAACAGTATTGAATGTATTTTCTGACGCGGTTGTTGCTGCAACTATTGCTGATAACCAAAATGAAATCAATTATGATTTGTTAAATAATCCTGAAGCTTATAATGAGGTTATTTAATGAGTATGTTTGAAGATAAGAAGTATATTGCCTTTTGGGGCTATCCTGACCCTGAAGTAATTGATAATTTTAGAACAGCTTATCCAAACTTGGAATGGCTAGATTTAGATATTGATTTTGGTGCTCCGGATTTGAATTTGTTGCCTGATGTTTCTTGTAAAATTATCAAAAATCTGATTAATAATGCTTTTTATTATCGAGATAAAATTTTTAAGATTATTTGTGCAGTTGGAAAAGAAAAATGTGATTCAGGTTGGATAGCTGCAACATTATTGGAGAAATACGGTTTTGATGTTATTCAAACAAGATACGAAAATCTTGAAAATCCAAAACCTTTAGTATATTCAACTTCAAATTTACCTTTGTTTGATAAGGTTAATTTGATTATGAATTCTATTCCAAAGCCAATAAAAATGGATTGCGAATATATAAAACCAAAATTTGGTTTTTGGGGTGTTCCGCCAAATGATATTGATATTTTAAAATTATTTCCAAATGATACTCACGTATACGGTTGGATAAGATGTTGTGAGGCTGGAGTTCCAGCTGATATTGAGATGGAAATGTTTGTTGACGAAGATGTTCCGACAGTTTTTTATTCACAAGCTTTCTGTGCAAAAGGTCAATTGGCTAAATATTTGGCAGATAAATATTCTGGACTATATATTGATATTGATGATTATTCAACAAATTCTATTAAAGCTAAGATTGAAGCGTTCTTGAGGTTAAGATAATGGCTATATATGTAGATGCTGGTACAACTTATACAAAAGCTATTGTGGTAAATGAATCTGTTTTAGATTTGTTACCATATCTTCACCATGAGCAAAATGGCAGAAAATATTATATTTTTCCATCAAAATCTTTGAAAAATATGAATTTAAATATTACCAAAGCTTGCGGTCACATGGGCGGTGCTTGTGAAAACGAAATTGTCGCAATGTCTTTGGGTGCAAAGGATATTGTAGAGGCTAATTCAACTATTCTTGATTTAGGTAGTCGTGATGCAAAATGGATTAGATTTAAAGACAAAAAGTTTGCAGATATGGACTGGAATACTTCTTGTGCAAGTTCTACAGGGGCTACTGTTGAAATGCTTATGAAATTCTACGATATAAATGCACATGAATTGGAATACAATAAAGAAAAATACGTGGTTACTTGTGGTATCTTTGGTTTAGAAAAAATTATGGATGATATTGCAAGTGGAACTCCAGCAAATATTGCTGTTTCAAAATTTGTCCACGGTATTGCGTATAATTCTTGGAATTTTGCTAAAAAACCTAAAAAGATATATTTATCAGGCGGTTTTTGTAATAACAAATGCTTTGTAGACTGTCTAAAAAATTATTGCGAAGTTGTTTTGTTAGGTCAATTTGTTCTTTGCGAAGGTTTAATGAATGAATAACGTTAAAACTGGTGCAGTCGGTGAAGATTTAGCAAGAAGATATTTAGAAGATAATGGGTATGAAATCCTTGATACAAACGTAAAATTTTCGAGATTTTGTGAGCTTGATATAGTTGCTAAAATAAAAAAGACTATTGTTTTTGTTGAGGTTAAAACTCGTAAAACAAATACCTTTGGCACTCCGGAAGAGGCAATAACAAAAACAAAGTATCAAAATATTAAAAAAGGCATCTATTTTTATTTACAAGACAAAAATATAAAGTATGATAAATATAGAATTGACGTGGTTTCTATTACGTTAAAGCCTGAATTAAAAATTGAACATTTAGAAAATATTTAATATGAATAAAATCGAATTAAGCTTTTTTTATAAAAATTTGGATAAATTAGTAATTGAAGATAATAAAAAGTTAGCTTCAATTATTGCTTGGCTTGAATTGATTTTAACTCATTCTGAATACAAAGGTAAATATTTAATGCCTAAAAAACAGGATTTAGCAAAGCTTTTACACGTTGGTTTGGGTACTATTCAAAATGCATATAGAAGTTTAGAGGATAAAGGTATACTTGTTTCAAAACAATGTGTTGGAACTTTTTATACAACTGAAAAATCGTCTACAGATTTTAGAAAATTAACTTCTAAAAAAGATATTTTGTTATCAGAGGTTTTAAATTACCTAAAAGAAAAAGATTTAAATATTGGCGATAAGATAGACTCTGTTAGATTTTTTGCACAAAAATTTAATGCCTCAACTGCTACAATTTTACAGGTCTTTGAACAATTAGAAAGTATTGGTGTTCTTGAAAATAATAATGGTACAAGAATTATTTCAGATTTGAGTTGTGAAATTTCAAATGCCACAAAGGAAACGCTTTCTGATAAGGTTTATAAGGATTTAAAAAACTACATTATAGAAAATTTAAAACAAGGTGATAAGTTGCCATCTGTCTACAAATTGGCAGAGGATTTTTCTGTAAGTGTAAAAACAGTCTTTTCTGCAATTCAAAAACTTCAAAAAGAGGGCATTTTAAAAACTCTTTCAGGAAGATACGGAACAGTTGTTCTAAGAGTTCCAAATGATAAAGTCCTTTATCAAAAACCTGAGGTTTCTATTTTTGCATCAGCTTCAGAAACTTATCAATATAGATATGAAAAGATTTTAAACATTATAAAAAAGATGATTTTGGATAACTTTGAAGTTGGTTCAAAACTTCCGTCAATATCTGAGTTAGCACTACTTTTAGATGTTAATGCAAATACAATTAGAAAAACTTTTGATGTACTAAGAGAAGAAGGCATTGTTTCTTCTGTTCGTGGACGTTATGGTGGAACTTTTGTACTTGAACTTCCAGATTATGAATCTACTCAAGCATATCAATGGCTTGCTGTCACTAATGATTTTTCTGTTTAATTTGTATATCTAAATTTGGTTTAAATTTTGTATTAAAAAGCGGAGCTTTTGGCTCCGCTTTCAATATATTATAACTTTTGGTTATAATTATAATTTCTCAGCAACCATTAATGTAGTTTCTGCTAAACGAGTTGAGTATCCCATTTCATTATCATACCAAGAAATAATTTTAACTTGGTTGCCACCCATAACTCTTGTTAATAAAGCATCAACTGTTGATGATTGAGATGTACCAACATAGTCAGATGATACTAATGGTTCTTCTGTATAGCATAATACGTGACCATCAGCACCTTCTTTTAATGCTGCGTTAACTTCTTCAACTGTTACGTCTTTAGAAAGTTCAAATACAACGTCAACTAAAGATACGTCTGGAGTAGGAACACGCATAGCGAAACCATCCAATTTACCTTTTAATTGAGGTAATACTAATGCAACAGCTTTAGCAGCA
>ERZ808275.713-NODE-713-length-11678-cov-5.371505_pt1 | contig 11678 bp, 8 predicted proteins | sample MGYA00520894_ERZ808275 | MGnify/ENA primary metagenome ERZ808275 (study PRJEB31516, sample SAMN03275598) | gut metagenome | biome: mammalia-associated habitat; material: feces | host: Papio cynocephalus | place: Kenya | collected 2012-08-03 ...
CCTTTTGAATCTAACCAAGTTTTCTTGTGTTCGCAGGCACCCCAAGTGTTATCGTGCATTATAGCATCCTTGATTTCTACTTTGCCAGTTTTAGGGTCTTTAACCATTAATGGTGCTACATCTGCGATGTATTGTGCGTGACCACCACGTTCGTTGTGGTAAACTGATGTAGCAGAAATACCTGAGTGTTTGCCGTGTTTAATTCTTTCTGCTGTTTTTTCAACACTTTCTTCTGCGTAGAAAGGTTTACCTGTCATTTGTTCCAAGATACGAATTTCTTGAGGTGTGCATAAGCCTGATGAACCCTCTGAAACCCAGAATGAACCTTTTTCAGCACCGATTTTTTTAGCTTGTTCATTTAATGGTTTTTCAAGTTCTTTTTCTTTTGCAGCTTTTTCTCTTGTAACTTCTGAATACATTTTATTTAAGTTTTTACCAACTTTATCTAATGCTGATTTTTCTTCATCAGTCATTACGTATAAATCGGGCATATCAAGTTTTTCGCCTTTAACTTCTGCTTTTTCTACAACTGCTGCATATTTTGCAATTTTGTTGTATTTGTCCTGCATACTTCTTAAAATTGGTTCTGATACAACTTTGCCCTCTTGTTCGTATTTTTTCATAACATCAGCTTTTGTTGCATCTTTACCTAAGCCATATTTTTTAGCTTCGCTTGCAAAATTTTCTGGAATATCAAGTTTCATATCTTGAGCAGAACGATACATTGCGGCTGCCTCGTATAATGGTTTATAAAGTTTTTTCATTTTAGCTTCAGGTGATTTTGGCATAATTGCCTTGTTCATAGCTTCTGAAGTTTCTGTTGAAAGTTCGTACATATTGAAGATATTTTCCATTCTTGAGTCAATATCTTCTTGTTTTACGTTTGGATTTTCTGCCTTGATGAAGTTTGCCATTTTTTGTTTTTTCATTGATTGTTCTTCGTAATCAAAGAAGTGCAAATCGTCTGATTGTTTACCTTTTACTTCACCCATTTTTAAGAAGTGGTTAACAACTTTTGTCATTTCTTCATCAGATTTTTCAGGCATTAAAGCTTTTAATTCATTTGTCAAAGATTTATTAGCTTTTACAACTGTTTGAGCATTAAATCTTGCATTTTGTCTTTGCTCAACAGCTTCTTTTTCTCTTTTTTGAATACCTTTTCTTGCTGTTTTGATTGATTCTTCAGCTTTTGTTAAAGCTCTCAAATGATATTGATGAGGAACTAATTTTGGGTCGTCCAAATCTCTCATCAAGTGAGAATCGTGGAATGTATCAAAGTATTTTTTATCAAATGCAGAGAAATGTGTACTTTGAGTTTTACCATCACCAGAGTTACCTGCGATATTCATCCATTGTAAAGCTGATGCGTCTAAAATTCTGTAACCTTTGTCATCTGCGTAATCAAAATCTACGTCAGTTTTTTGAACAGAAATCTTTTTACCTGTTCCAAGCTCAGTTGGGTCATAAACCTTCATTGTTGGTTTATTGCTCAACTCTTCCATAATCATTGTTACGTATTTGTCTTTATATTCATAAGCCATAACTTTTCTTGATGTAGAAATAGCTGCACACATACCGTGGTGTCTTTGGTCTGTTGTTTTGATTGTTGGTTTATCGTCATCAGCTGTTTTTACAACAAGGTCGTTTAATAATTCACCTAAAACTTGCGGTTTTTTGTCTTTTAATTGAGCATTAATTTTGTAATCAGGACTCATTAATTTGTTCAATTTTTCAAGACAAGATTTCTTTTCTTCTGTTGTGATTTCTGTTGAAATTACAAAGTAGTCTAGGTTTTTAGAAATGTTTTTAACAGCATCAATTTTAGAATTGTTCATAGCTTGTGGCAAACCTTTTGTTTGCATCAATTTATTTCTCAAATCTAAAACAGCTTTTTCGTCTTTTGTCATTTCTTTTTTATCAACAAAAGTAGCTTTAAATTGTTCTTGTAATTTTGCTTTGTTAGGAGAGTCTGTATTTGCTAAAGCTTTAGCTGTAGCTTCTTGCAATTTACCTTTCCAATTATTGTTTGATTTTTTGTCGTCTAAATCAAAACTTGTACCATATCTTAAACCTTGTGCAACGTTCATTAAGAATTTGATATTTTCTTCAGAAGAGTCTTCTGATAATTTATCAATCGCAGTATTAATATTACGTTGATTATTTAGAGTAAGTGCATCACCCTTTTGTTTCAACTGTTCTACTGTGTTTTTGTCTTCTCTTTTACCTAAAAATGAAACGTTAAACATATATTCTCCTAACCTACTATATATCTTGATTTTATTATACTACGGCATGATTGAATTGTTAATATAAAAATGACTGTTTTTTATATCTTTTAATATATTTTTACAACCTACTACCTTTGTAATTTTTTAATTATGCATTTGTTAATTTTTCGCTCAAATATGCAATTGTTTTTGGAAAATGTTGTTGCAAGTATTGAGCTCTCATAGCAAGTGCATAATTTGCTTTATAAGTGTTTAAAATTGCATTTGTTTCAGCAATTGTTTCCTTTCTGCCTCTGTCCTTTTGACCTTTTACTGCTTCATTTGCAATAAAGTAGTCAATATGGTTTCTTTGAGCTTCTGGATATTCTTTCAAGAAGTTTTTCTTTTCACTTTCATAGATTTTTTTGAAATCTTTATCGCTTGAAAGTTCGTCTTTTATTTCTAATTTGAAATCTTGTCCCAAACTTGATGGACGTTTGCTAGAATCAATAGCGTGACCAAGCTCGTGTAAAAATACTGCTGGATTATCGCTTACAGTCAATCTGCTAGAAGTTAATCCATCATCACTAAACATGTCCATATCTGTTGAACATTTTGATTGAAAATCATTGTAAACAGCTTCTACGCTATCAACCTTGTTGGCAAAATTCATCAATTCGTCGCCAGAAATTGTTTTTAGCATATTTACGATAGAATCTTTTTCTTGTCCAAAGATTTTATTTTCAATTTCTAGTGAAGCTTTTTTGTCTGTATTTCTTTCAGAAATATTTAAGGTTTTATTATCAATAGAAATGTCATAAGTTTTGCCATTTCTTGTTGATACAAACTTGTTATCATTAATTTTTTCAAAAGTTTGTTTTTGATTCATCAAAACTTTACCGTTAACATCGGTAATTTTGTAATCAACAATTCTGTTGCCGTTTTTATCATCTTGGTACAAATATTGTGTTCTTGTCATATCAGCAGAACGCATATCTTTTTTAATAGTTGTTACGCCAGTTTTTTCATCATAAGTAGCTTTTGCTAATGTTCTTGTTTTTCCATTTGGAAATTCGTATTTGATGTTATAAAAATTAGCAACTGGTGAAAGTTCTGAAATTTCTTTTCTTACAAGTCTACCTTGTTTGTCTTTTTTTGTTTTAACTTCTGACAAAACAACATTAAAGTTTGTTTTAGAATCCCAGTCTGCAACGATTTCTGATGTTAAATTGTTTCTATAATCTTCTGATTTGATTTCTACAAAAGCTGCTGCTGTGTAGTTATCAGTTATTTTAGGTGTTTTATAAGGTGTAACTTTTGAAGTTTCTTTTGATAAAATTTTTCCATTTCTATCAACTGTTATGGAAGTACCTTCTTTTTCTCCACTTTTAGCTGTGATAACAACTGTTTCGTTATTATCAAAATCATTTGGTTTGCATTGTAAAATCTTTGTTTTATCGGTTTTTATTGAACTACCAAGTTCAATAATTTTATCGATATTCCAATCACTTCTAATCAAAAATTGTTTGCTTGTGTTGTCAAAATTTGCTTTATCAAGTTTGTTTTGATTTTCTATAGTAAAATTGCTTGGAGTTGTTTTTTCAAAAACATCTCTAGTCAAACCCATTATTGGATTTGACACAGTTTTATTTTGAACTTTATTTACTGATTTAACACCAGTAAAATTTATATTACTAAAACTTATATTCACGTTTCTACACCTTATAAGTCTTTAAAAACATGAATACAAAAGAAATTGCCCTAATTTTGACAAAATATTAAATACGTAAACTTTTTATTTTTCCCAAAGTTTTTTGTAAATTTCAGGTGCATTTTCATCTAACTTGTTCAAAGCATCTTCAATTTTTTGTAAAATTTCTTTTTCTTGTTCAGGAGTTGCATCTTTTGGAACATAAATAGGTTCAGAATAACAGTTTGCAATTTTTACAATACCAACTGGAAATTGTAATCTATCCCAAGTTGAAAGTCTTATCATGTGTTTTGATGGAGAATACCAATTCATAGGGATAATAGGTGCTCCTGTGTGTTTTGCTAAAGATATAATACCTTTTTTAACCTTTTTAGCTGGTCCATTTGGTCCATCTACCATTACAGCAACATTTTCGCCTCTTTCTAAAGCTGAAATCATTTCTATTGTAGAAGATACTCCACCTTTATCAAGAATAGCACGGTTTTGAGAACCTCTAATTGTTTTGAAACCAAAATATTTTGCACCAGCGTCAATGATTTCGCCATCCATTGAACGACTAATCAAAACATTTGTGTTTTTTCTGTTTTTTAATCCAAAAATACTACATTGATGTGCATGCCATAATGCGTAAATTGCTGGCTCTGCATCTTGATAATTGTACAGTCTAAACCATGACATGTGTCTTTGAATTGAAAATAAAAGAACAATTAATTTTCTTAGTATAGCTGCAATTATTTTTTCTTTTGTAGATAATTTTTGTTTTATTAATTTCATTAAAAATAACCTTTAAATTTTTTCTTAAAATTATTATAACCTAAAAAGGGTAAAATCCGAAGATTTTACCCTTTAAAAATATAAAATGTTATTTAACTAATCTTTTTTTAGAATAATATCAAGAGCTTCTAATTTAATAGATTTAGCAATTACAAAAGATTCTACTAATATGAAATAATATGCCAACAATGAAACCAAGATTGTGCTAAGTGCAAACAAAAATGGATTTCTCAATACAGGTACGCTTGATAAAAGGCTTGCAATAATTACTGTAAATAAAAATACACCTGCAAATAAAGCTATACCTTTAAAATAAAGTTTTTTATCTAACATAAGGATTTTAGTTGCCATCATATATCTAAAGAAGGTTAGCAAGTTTGATTTATATGCAAACATAAAATTGAAGATTGGGAAGTAGAATAAAAATACAAATAATACTACTGCAATCATTGCTACAGTTAGATAAAACATAATTTGATTAGCAAAGGCTAGAGCAATAATTACGCTTGCTGTTAAAAATAATGATGCTACGATAACAAATAAAAGATAAATTAATCCAAAGCCAACAGCGACTTTTAATCCTTGTAAGAAGTTACGTTTAATCTCCATTTCTGGTAAAACATGATTTTCTTCTTGATTTGATAAAGCTTTGATTAAGGATAATGCATAACCGTTTGGTATAAACATTAAAACTATAGAAATAAATGCTAAAAGTACGTATACCCAATTCCAAATTGGATCATACATTGAATCTTGCCAATGAACATTTAATACTGGTATAAATTCGTGGAGAATATTTGAAAAATTAGATACCAAAGTCGAAGCTAGAATAAACAATAGAAAAACGTAAGTTTTCTTAAATACTTCAACATCTTTAAACATATAATAAAAAGCTTTTCTCATAATAATCTCCTTAAAGAATAATTTTACACAAGAATTATACCAATTTCTATTAGTCAACGCAATAATTATTAACTATTGTGATAGTATAAAATAAAAAAGGACGAAAAATGGAAAGATGTTCTTGGGTAAATATGAAAAACCCTCTATATATCAAATATCATGATGAAGAATGGGGTGTTCCAATACATGATGATAAAACCTTATATGAGCTTTTAATTCTTGAAAGTTTTCAAGCCGGTCTTTCTTGGGAATGTGTTTTAAACAAGCGTGAAAATTTTAGAAAAGCTTTTGATAATTTTGATATAGAAAAAGTTTTAAATTATGGTGAAGCAAAATTTAAAGAACTCATTGAAAATACAGGAATAATAAGAAATAAATTAAAAATTAATGCAAGCATAAATAACAGCAAAATTTTTAAAGAAATTCAAAAAGAGTATGGAAGTTTTGATAAATATATTTGGAGTTTTACTGACGGAGAAGTTATTGTTGAAAGTTTTGAGAAAAGAACATTTTCTCCACTTTCTGATGAAATTTCTAAAGATTTAAAAAAACGTGGGATGAAATTTGTCGGCACAACAATAATTTATTCCTACTTGCAAGCAATAGGGATAATTAACGGTCATTCAGAAACTTGCTATAAATTCAAATCTAATTAAAGAGTTTTAAAGAATTTTTTAGCAGCAGAATAATCTAAGTTTCTCATATAATCGGCAGAAACTTTTTCTTGATAAGTACCGTTGTATCCTTCAAATTTATATTTTAAGAAAGCTTCAACTGCAATATCTTTTTCTGACATTTCAGGGTGTTCTTTTTTCATATTGTCAATGAAGTTCATATAATCTTTATCGATAACTAATGTTTTAATGCCATTTTTACCGGGAGCATCTACTTGTTTGAAGTAATCAGGATCGTTTTTGCTTGCTTCTTTATATAATTTATATTCCATAAAGAAAGTTACAACCTCTTGTTGAAGAGGTGGCATTTTATCATCCAAAAGAGCATGGGTTAATTCATGAGTAACAACAGATGCTATTTCAGGTTTTGAAATTGTTTCTGTATCAACAGTAATCTTATTTCCAACATGAGTACCAACTGAAGCATATCTTTTGCAATCGTATAAGCATTGTTCTTTTAAGACGTTTGCATAATCTTTTTGTAAATCTGCAGGAAAATCTTTCATATTTTCTAGCATATAAACACCACTATCTAATATTTTATGTATAGCTTTTTTATCTTGAGTTGTTATTGCATTATTTTTGATATTGTTATCTGCAGTTTTTACATAACCGACCATATCAAGTTCAGCCATTGCATTTAAAAATTCTGCTAACCCAACGGCATTACCAGCCTTGTCAGTAGAGTGTCCAGAGGCTGAAAAATAACCTTTTTCTTTGTCATCAAGTTTACCGTCACCATTCAAGTCAAAAATTTCATAGCCTTTTTTAATATTACCGGCTTCATCTAAAACATCATTAAAGGCAATTTGCTCATTGGTTTTAAATTGAGTTTTTATTTCATCAGAAATGACATTGTTTCCTTTTTCATCTTTTATTTCTGACTTTTCTAATTTTTCACGATTAGCAGTCAACAATTCGGATTTTGTTTTATCGTAAACTTTTTGTTTATCTTCTTTTGAAATAATTCCATCTGTTTTTCCATCTTTTGAAGTATCTTTATCTATTGAATACAAATATTTTTCAAGATTTTTTAGTTTTGACCTTTTATATATACCGTTATTGCTTTTATATTCTTTTTCGACGTTATCAAGTTTACCATCACTATTAAGGTCAAAAATTTCCATGCCTTTTTTTATGTTGCCATCGGCATCAGCAATTTCTTTTGATATATCCTTATATTCAAGTCCAAAAACTTCTTTTATTTCAGGTGTCATAATAGTTTCGCCTGCTTCGTTTTTATAATTTGAAACACGGTTTTGAAGTTTTTCAAACTCTGTCGGATTTAGTTTAAACATTTTATTAATGAACTTTATTAAATCTTCTTGGGTAATTTCTTTTTTCTTAACTTTTTCGTCTTGCAAAAAGATATTAATATCGTTTTGAGTTATAGTACCCCTTGTGCCTTGCTCTTTGTCAAGCATATTTATGGAAACACGTTTTAAGTCTGATTTCTCAAACTTGTTATAACCATTATCTGTCAAATAATCGAACAAAAATTTTTCTTTTTTGTCCTCTTTGAAATCAGCTTTTTTAATAGAAAAATTTCTATTTTTTATATCGTATTTAATTTCTTTGTTATTAATTTCAGACATAATCATCCCACCTTGACCATGTAAAAACATCGGAATAAAAAAAATTTACTATTTGTAAAATATTCTTTAACAAATTTTTATAATTTGAATTAAAATAATAAATAGGAGAAGAAATAATGAAAGTTTTAAGCAAGCAAAAAAATTCAAGAATGTGTTTTATCTGTGGAATGGACAATCCACAAGGTTTTAAATCACAATTTTATAATATGGAAGACGGTAGTGTAATTACACCAGTAAGATATAAAGATGTTCACCAAAGTTTTCCGCAAAGAGTTCATGGCGGATTAATTGCAACAATGTTGGATGAACTTGCTTGCCGTGCTTATTGGGTAAATGGTGATTATACTCTTGGTGTTACAACCTCAATGGAATTAAAATACAGAAAACCAGTACCTTATGATGTTGATATTTTGGCTCAAGGTTACGTTGTTTACGATAAATCAAGAATGTTTAAAACTAAATCAAAAATTATAGATTTTGACGGAACAGTTTTTGCAGAGGCAATTACAACGTATTTGAAATTACCAGTAGAAAAAATTGCCGAAAATGTTGATGTTCACGAAGAAATGCCATATTTAATAGAAGATGGTATAAAAGAAATTGATTACGTTTCTAAAATGGATTAATTTTTAATATTAAACTTTGTAAAAATCAGATTATAATCAAGCAATAATCATGATTTAGCTATCTTAAATAAAGAGTAAGGTAGTGTATTAAAATGTTAATTAATCCAATTAATACAGTTTCAAAAGCAGTAGCAAAGCCACTAAACAAGGTTGCTCCACAACCTCGTATGATTAATGGCTTAGCTAAAGATACTTTTCAAAAAAGTACTGCAATGACTGAACCAAAAAGAATGATGCCACCAAATAGAGGACTTGGTGATATTGTTGATTTAGCATACACAACACTTAGACCTGAAAATAAAAAGAAAGTTGATGAAGCAACTAAGAGATTAAAAGAACAATATGGAGATGTTGCAACAATAACATTTGAAACTGATAAATACTCTCCAAAAAATGAATATTGTCTAAAAGCTACATTAGGATTGTCAGAAAGCCATTCAGAATTTTATGATAACAATATCAATAAAATTGGTGAAGAAGATGTAAGTTATTATGCCAAAAATGGTGAAGTATATATAATTACTAAGAATACAGATTATAGAAATAATACAACTACAAAAGTTAGAAAACAATTTGACAATAATGGCAAAAAAGTTGTAACTGATGAAGTACGAATTATTAGAGATAAAAATAATAATCTAATAAGAAAAGAAATGATGACTCATTCTGATATTACAGGTGCTTTTGACCAAAAATACGTTTATCCAGATGGAACAGAAAAAGTTATTTCTCAAACAAAGAAATTCAAAAAGTTTGATGGAATGGAATGTATCCACAAGGATATGACTTCTCTTGATGGTACTCGTACTCAATACAAGCTTGAACAAGATAACAAGGGTAACAAACTTTTAGAATACAAAATTACCGATAAAGACGGTAAAGTTTTGATGAATTTAAACAAAACAATGGAAAGAGTTGCCGATAATAAAGTTATTTCATCAAACGGTGATAAAGTTTATGAAATGACTTTTGAACCTAAGCAAATAACTATTCAAGAAAAAGGTAAAGACGCAACTGTTATACCAATTAAAAAAGGCTTTTTCTCAAAAGGTTTGAAATTGACTGGTGAAAAGAAAGAAATGTCTGAATTGTTGCAAAAATTGCCTGCTGAGCAGTTGAAAGCTTTGGCAAGTACCGTAAAAGTTTTGAATGGTACAAACAATACAAAAGAATGTAATATGCAACCTCTATCAAAAACGGTTAATACTGTAAATGAAGTTTTCTCTGTGTTGCACGAAATAGGTCATGCAGTAGATTACAGAAAATCAGGATTATTTTTGCCAGATTTTACAACTATTTCAAGGGATGATGAGTTAAAAAGAATTTATACAGAAGAAAAAGATAACTTTGAAAAAGCTTATCCAAATGCTCAAAGAGAACATTTAGATTATTTTATTGACCAAAAAGAACACTACTCTGGAAAATGGGGTGGACTTCAAGAATTAGTTGCGGAAACAAATGCTCTTAGAGATTCTTACACAACAGAAGATGGTTTAGCTGTTCGTGTACAATATTTACAACAACACTATCCTCGTACAATAGCTTATATTAATGATAGATTAGAAAATTATAAAACTAAATAATAAAAAAATAGTGCTATTAGGTTTCCCATAGCACTACTTCGTTATTTTTTAAAGTTTCTTTTACATTGATAACTCTTTGATTTGAACTTCCTATCCAATGTAAGTTGTTGTCGTTTAGTTTTTGAACAAATTCACCGTCAATTAAAACATCAATATCTTCAATTCCATCTAAATCTCGAACCTGTTCCCATTGATAACCGGTATAAAGCCAAATTGTTTTTTCAGGAAGTTCGGCTCTCATTTTTTTGATAAGTCTAAAAACTTCTGAACGATTGTTTGGAAACAATGGATCGCCACCGCTAAAAGTTATACCCGCAATACATGGATTTGATAGAGCTTCAAATAATTCATCTTCAGCATTTTTATCAAAAGGTAAGCCACCTTTTTCATCCCAAGTAATTGGATTTTGACAACCTTTGCACTTGTGATTGCAACCAGCAACCCAAAGTACTGTTCTTAAACCGTCACCATTTAGCATATCTTCTTTTGTTATGTTGTGGTAATTCATTAATCTCTCTCTAAATTCTTTTTTTATAATTATGGGTTTTGATTTTTTAATCAAAACCCATTAAATTTACTTGTGTTTCACAGAGTACTCAAATTACGTTCTACCGAAAATCGTCTTACTAGTTTTTCAGCCTCTGTTCGGGTGATTACATACTTACTCTGTCTTTGATTTCTTCCATTTTAGCTTCATTCAAGCGAGTGTCACCTTTTACTCTTGAGTAAGATAAGTAACCGTTCATTCTGTCGATTTTTGTAAGGTTTTTGCTACCACATTTTGGACATACATCCATGTTTAATTCTTCATGACCGCAATCATCACAGTAAGAAAGTGATAGATTTACACCTTCATAAAAACCTTTATCCATAGCTCTTTTAATCAAAGTTTCAATAGCTTTTGTATTATAAGAAATTGGATATTTAACGTATTGAATTTTTCCACCGTTCAATAGTTCCCAGAAACGACCCTCTAAATCTTGTTTTTCTAAAGGTCCAATGTGTTCTGTAACGTGACAATGGAAACTGTTTGATACATAGCCTCTGTCAGAAACTTTTTCTACAACGCCGTATTTTTTACGGAATTGTTTGATTTGTAAACCGCAAAGATTTTCTGCAGGAGTACCATAAATTGCATATAAGTTACCGTCTTCTTCTTTGAATTGGTTAACTTTTTTGTTAATGTATTCCATTACTTCTAAAGCGAATGCACCGTCTTCTACAAGTGATTTACCATTGTATAACTCTTGTAATTCGTTTAACGCAGTAATACCAAATGATGCAGTTGAAGATTTCAAGATAGGTTTAATTTTGTCGTGTAAACCTAAGTGTCCACCGTAGAAACCACCTTCGCAGAATGCTAATGGATTGATTGACGCTCTCATTTCACCAAGATAATCATAAGTACGTTTGTGTAAGTTTCTAATCATTTCCATATAATAATCAAGAACTTCATAGAAATCTTTGCCCTCTTTTTGTGCTTTTGCATAAATCATTGGTAAGTGTAAGCTGATTGCACCAATATTAAATCTTCCTACGAAAACTGGTACATCGTTTTCATCAGCAGGTTTCATACCGCCTCTTTCATACCAAGGTGAAAGGAAT
>ERZ808275.714-NODE-714-length-11670-cov-2.911408_pt1 | contig 11670 bp, 8 predicted proteins | sample MGYA00520894_ERZ808275 | MGnify/ENA primary metagenome ERZ808275 (study PRJEB31516, sample SAMN03275598) | gut metagenome | biome: mammalia-associated habitat; material: feces | host: Papio cynocephalus | place: Kenya | collected 2012-08-03 ...
TCAAGACCGGAATAACTCGTCTTGCCGCCCGTGCCGGGGACTGTGACGTATTCAAACTCTCTTGCAACGCCGTCAACAACGCCGAGTTCTTTGAAGAAATCGTTCTCGTCGCCCGTGATTGAGTTGGACTCTTTGAAGAAGATGACGTCCGTGCCGTTGCCGACCATATATTTGCTCTTTGTTCCGCTGATAGACGCAACGGAGAGGCAAGCCTCGTATGTGGAAGGAGAACCGACAGTACCGGAGTCGGGGTTGGTGACCATGTTGGTGTTGCCTTGCTCGCCGCCAAAGCCCGTGCTGTAACTGTTGCTCGCAGCCGTAAGAACGCTGATACCGCTTTCGTTGAGTTTGTCGTAAATGGTGTTTACGTTCACTTCATCGACTTCTCTCGAGAAACCGCAAGAAGAACCGAGCGACATATTGATGCAGTCAACGTTGAGCAAAACGGCGTCTTCCAAAGCAAGCAAAATATCTTCCGTCTTGCCGCCCGTACTCAAATCGGGGAAAACCTTCATAAGCACGAGTTGGGTATCGATTGCGACGCCCGTGATAACTTCGTCTTTGCCGCCGATGATGCCTGCAACGTGCGTGCCGTGCTCGGAGTCGTACGGATAAACGTTGATATCCTTGTCCGCATAGTCGTATGCAAACGGAATTTTGCTGGATACGTAAACCTTGTCAACGTCAATGTCAGTGGTGTATTTTGCAGCGTTGGTTTGCGACAAAACGCTCTTTATATCTTCTTTTGAGAAAGACACATCCTCTGCCGCAAGATCTCTTTGGAACACCGTGTGAGAGCAGTCAAAACCGCTGTCGAGAATAGCAACCGACGTATTTTTGCCCGTATAGGGTACGCTGGACGAGTTGAAAATACCCGTTTCATACACATCGACGAGGTTGGTGATAGAGGACGCGCCTGTCGAGGACGTGGTTTGCGGACGGTTGTAAGTGTCGCTGATGATGACGCTCGTAACGCCGCTTGCATTTTCGAGCGCGCGCAAATTGCCGTACTTGATAGTTGCGGCAAAACCGTTCATAATCGTGTCGTAACTGCACTTAACGCTCTCAATCAAGCCGTTTTGCGTGAGGCGTCTGATTGCGTTCTCTTGCAACGATTGCAAATAGACGCGTTTATTGGAGCCGACCTCGCTCGCAGCATACTCGGCTACGCTTGCGTAATCGTTCGAATATTCGTCGATATAATCGTCGATGAGGGATTTACCTTCGAGCGAGACCATAACGACTATTTCGTCCGTGTCGAGATAGCCTTTGTTCTCTTTGAGGTAATCGGCTTTGATGCGATCCAACGTCTCCTCTTGCGTGAGTTTCAAACCCGTGTTGAAAACGCGCAAGTTTTGATAGGTCGCAACTTCCGTATTACCGTCGGATATATTGCCTGCGTTTGCACCGCACGCCACCAGCGTGAACACCGACAGCGATATGAGCGCAACCATCAGGCAAATGCTGATTAGTTTCCTTTTCATATATATACCTGAAAAATTTTATTACTATATAATATTTATCTATATTACTTCAACCAGAAGTACATCACCACGCCAACCACCGCAAAGCACGCAAGCACTCCCAACAATATTGGAAGATACACCGCATACCCTGCTCTGATTGCCGCATGACGTTCTTTCCTCGCAAGATGCGCCTCTTCCTTGTCCTTGTTTTTTCCTTTTTCAAGGCGATTGTTGGTTATCTTGTCGGGAATAATGGCGTTTTGACGTCTCACGCCGTCCATATTGTACAGCGTGCGCCCGTCGTCTTCGACGTATATGACTTTGACTTTCTTTTTATCTTTCTTCTTCATCGTTTACGTCGCTTGCGCCTTGGACGTTGCCGTCCTCAAGCGTGTGCGTCACTTCTTGGTTTTGAATGATGTCCGTGCCGTTGAAGTCGTTTTCGCCGCCGATTTCCTCTTTGATTTCGTCGGTTGCGACGGGTGCCGACTCCTCTACCGTCACGTCGTCTGCTTTCTTCTTTTTGAGGATTTTCTCGAATGCGTCCTTGATTTTCTTGACTACGTCGTATTCGTCCGCAATCTCTTTTTGACGCTCTTCCATCTCTTTGACGTGTTCATACGCTCTGTCAAGTTCTTCTTGTCTGCTCATAATATCCTCGTCGTAGAGGTGGCAGGCAACGAAGTGTCCGGGAGTTACCTCGTGATACTTCGGCTCGATAATCTTGCAGACGTTCATACATTGCGAGCAACGAGTGTGGAATTTGCAGCCCTTCGGCGGATTTGCAGGAGACGGGATGTCGCCTTCGAGAATAATTCTCTTGTTCTTCACATCGGGATCAGGCACGGGAACTGCCGAGAACAGCGCCTTTGTGTAAGGATGGAGCGGATTGTCAAACAACTCGTCCGTCTCGCCCTTTTCCATCATGTTGCCGAGGTACATAACCATAATTTCGTCCGTTATGTACTTGACCACCGACAAATCGTGTGAAATGAACACGTAGGTGAGGTTCATCGTCTGTTGCAATTCTTTGAGCAAATTGATGATTTGCGCTTGAACGGACACGTCGAGTGCGCTTACAGGCTCGTCGCAGATGACCAAATCGGGCTTTACCGCCAACGCTCTTGCGATGCAGATACGTTGTCTTTGACCGCCGGAGAACTCGTGCGGATAACGATCGTAATATTGCTCTTGCAATCCGCACTTCTTCATTATGTCGCGCACGTACGAGGAAACCTCTTCTTTCGGCACGATTTTATGCACTTTCACAGCCTCGGAAATGATGCTGCCGATAGTCATTCTGGGCGGCAAACTGGAATACGGGTCTTGGAATATCAACTGCATTGACGTTCTCAATGAGCGCATCTTCTTTTTGGAGATATTCGTGATATCCTCGCCGTTGTAGTACACTTTTCCGCCGTCGATATCGTACAGTTTGAGAATGGTTCTGCCCATCGTGGTTTTTCCGCAACCGGACTCGCCGACGATACCGATAGTCGTGCCTCTTTTAAGTTTGAAACTGACGTGATCCACCGCTTTGAGAGTTGACGTCGGTTTGCCAAGCAAAGTGCGTGAAAGCACAAAGTGCTTTTGCAAATCGTCAACTTCCAAAATGATGTCGTCTTTTTTGTCTTGTGTGTCTTGAAGGGCTTGCTCGCTTGCCTCGTCAACGCTTTCGACGTTTGCGTTTTCTGCGTTTTCGACGTTTTCAAGCAATTCGTTCTTTTCGATATCGCTCATTGTTCATCGCCCTCCTTTTGTTGATACAGATAGCAGGACACGTAGTGAGTGTCGCTGATTTTGATTTCGGGCGGATATTCGCCTTCGCACGCGCCGATACACTTTGCGCACCTGTTCTTGAAATAGCAGGTATTCGGCAAATTTATCGGGCTCGGGACTTGTCCCGGAATGGAGTAAAGCGGCTCGTTTGACGGGGACGTGATGAGCGGTTTGCTCTTTTGAAGTCCTATCGTGTAGGGGTGTTTGGGGTCGTGGAAGATTTCGCTTGCCGTGCCTTTTTCGATCACCCTGCCTGCGTACATAACAACCACTTCGTCCGCCATTTCCGCAATAACGCCGAGGTCGTGCGTGATAAGCATAATGGAGCATCCCTCTTTGCGTTGCAAGTCCTTCAAAAGTTCGAGGATTTGCGCTTGAATTGTGACGTCGAGCGCCGTGGTCGGCTCGTCCGCAATAATGAGTTTGGGGTCGCCTACGAGAGCCATTGCAATCATAACTCTTTGGCGCATACCGCCTGACAACTCGTGCGGATACGAGGCATACACTCTTTCGGGCATCGCGATGCCGACTTTTTTGAGCATCTCGATACTCACCGCTTTTGCGTCTTGTTTGCTTATGGACGGATTGTGCGTGAAGGACACTTCGTCAAGCTGGAATCCTATCGTAAAGACGGGGTTGAGCGAGGTCATCGGCTCTTGGAAAATCATAGTGATGTCTTTTCCGCGCACCTTGTACATCTCCTTGGTCGGCATTTTTGCGATATCGTAGGCAATCTTTCTGCCCTCTTCGTCATAGCCGAGTTCGTCGGAGTTGAATCTTATTTGACCGTCAACCACTTGTCCTTGCGGCGCTTGCACGAGTTGCATAATGGAAAGCGACGTTACGCTCTTGCCGCAACCCGACTCGCCCACGACGCCAACGATTTTGTTCTTGGGTATCTCGAAAGATACGCCGTTTACAGACATAACCGTACCCGTGTCCGTAAAGAAACAAGTTTTGAGATTTTCTATCTCGATGAGGTTGTTTTCGTCGCGCATTGTGGTCGTATATTCGCTCTTATCGCGTTTTTTACGCTTTTGCGCCTCGTAATACCTCATCTTTTTGATGTTGTATCTGATTATTTTTCTGCTGTCGCGTATTGACAGATAATTCGATGCTTTTTTCTTTCTTTCTATCTTCATAAAACCACCTGTCACTTACTTTTTAGCCTTAGGATCCATCGCGTCGCGCAAACCGTCGCCCACGAAGTTAAAGCCCAATACCGCGATAACGATCATGATACCTGCCGGCAACCACATGTTCATATGGTAACTCAATACCTGCGGATCGTTGGACGTTGCAATCATCGTACCCCATGCAGCCTTAGGCAATTGAACGCCGAGTCCCAAGAAACTCAACGTCGATTCGTACAAGATAACGCTGCCAAGTCCAAGCGTCATGGAAACGATAAGTTGAGGCATAACGTTTGGTATCAAGTGTACGAAAATCTTTCGCCACGTCGGCAAGCCCATAACTTCCGTTGCCGTGATGTATTCTTGCTCTCTCAAAGACAAAATCTGTCCTCTTACGAGACGTGCGACGCCGCTCCAACTGAATATGGTAATGATTGCCATCAACAGATAAATTCTCGTATCCGCATCCACTTGCCACGAATCGATCATCGCCGAGGCGATAAGCAAAATAGGCAACGTAGGCACGCACGTGAATATATCCACTATACGCATAATCAACTGATCGACCCAGCCGCCGAAATAACCTGCCAGACCGCCGAGGATTATACCGATTATCGTCTCGAGTATTACGACGATAAAGCCGATTGTCAGCGAGATACGTCCGCCGTACATAAGTCTTACAAAGACGTCCATACCCTTGTCGTCCGTGCCGAGAAGGTGGTCTTTTGACGGATCTGCGTAAGAGTTGATTTCGGATTTGTGTTGCAACACTTCCTTAATAGTGATCGTTTCGCCGTTTGCCTTGACCTTGTTGTATGAGTTTCTGATCGTGCTGACGACTTCCGTTCTGTCAACCGTTTCTTCGCCCCACTTGTCATAAATCACGGGACCGAGGAATGAGAACAGAATAAGGAATACTATCATTACGAGTCCTACGATTGAGAGTTTTGAGCGGAAGAATCTTCTTCCAACCATTCTCAAAGGACTCATTTCTTTATAGACGTATTCGACCTTTGCGCCGCCGTCTTTTTCTTGTGCCTCGTCGTTTTCGGTGACGTTTTCTGCTACTTCCGCCGTGTTTTCGACGACTGCGGTTTGCTCTTCTTTAAGAGCGGTCACGTCCTGTGCGTCAGAGTCATCGATGTTTATGTTTTTCAAATCTTTTTCTTCCATAATTCACCTACTATTTGCTGAGTTTGACGCGCGGGTCAACGATTGAGTACATGATATCGGACAACAGCGTGCCGATAACCGTCAAAACTGCAAGGAACATGTTGTATCCCATAACGAACGGGATATCGCCTTCCTTCAAAGCCTGATACGCAAGACGGCCGATACCGTCGATGCCGAACACTTGCTCGGTGATCATCATACCGCCGAACAAAGACGGCAAAATTCCCGCAAGCAAAGTTGCGAGCGGAATGAGCGTATTTCTAAAAGCGTGCTTGTAGATTACCGTTTTTTCGGACAAACCCTTGGCTCTTGCAGTTCTTATGTAGTCTGCGTTGAGTACTTCCAAGGTGTTGGTTCTGGTGTATCTCATAAGACCGCCGATGGACAGGAACACGCTGACGAAAATAGGCAATATCATGTGTTGCAACATGTCGCCGAATTTTGCCATTTGACCTGCAAAATCGCTGGCGTAGTCCATGCTTGCATTGATAAGTCCGTTAGGAGGCAAAATCCCGAGATCGACGGAGAAAATCTTGATTGCGATTGCCGCAAAGAAGTACGTCGGCAAGGAAATGCCTATCATGGTAAGCACCGTTGTTATGTAGTCGCGAGCGGAATATTGATGCGTTGCGCTTGTGATACCGAGCGGAATTGCAATCAAAAATTGCAAAATCGTCGCAATAAACGCAATCGCAAACGAAATCCACATGTTTTCGCTTATGACTTGTCCAACAGGCTTTTCGTACTTAAACGATACGCCCAAGTCGCCCTTACACATATTGCCGAGCCACTTGAAATATCCGCCCATTATGCCCTCGAAAGACGAATCGCCTATTCCGTACAATTCCTTGAATCTGGCGATGTCCTCCTGAGTGACCGTTCCGGCTTGAAGTTGTTGAGAATACTTCAAATCCACGTAATCGTTTGGCATCAATCTGACCATCGTATAAATGATGATGGACACGCCTATAAGGATTATTATAGAAATGAGTATTCTTTTGACGATATATTTAAACATCTTTATACACGCGCGCATTTGAGGCGAGTTGCCTCAAACCGCGCTTTTCCTCATAGTATTTTCGCGCCGTAGCGCATTGCTTTATTTGTTATTTTGTAGTAACGAGCGATACGTTCCAAAGTTCGCTTGTCAATCCTTTGAACGGAGAGAGGTCGCTCGGCTTGGTAAACGTGCTTGCGTCGATCTTATTGGTGTTGTATGCAAACAAGTCTTTTCTTTGGTAAGTCGGGAGTTCGATTGCGAGTTGCATTACGATATCGAGTGCGTCGCTGTAATCTCTTGCTCTGTACGTCTTATCCTCTGTCTTACGAGCTCCTTCGATAAGTTCGGACAATTCATCGATAAGTTTACGCTCTACCGCATATTTTTCCGTCGTGTCGTTGAGAATTTGTTTATAACCCCAGTTGAGTACGGAAGTTGCCGTAGATTCTTTGTGATAGACTTGATACATATCGGGATCGATCGTGGAGCCCCATGCCGCAGCCCATACCGTGAGGTCGCCCGTGGACAACTTCTTGAGTGCGTTGGAGTCCGTGGTTACCGTGATTTGGAATCCGCATTCGTTAAGCACTTCTCTTGCGTGCAACAATGCGTTGAATGCCGGGTGATCGGTCTCTTCACCTGCGATGGTGAACGTGTATTTGAGTTTGTCGCTGCCCTTTTGATAGATACCTTCGCCGTTGAGGGTGTAGCCTGCGCTTTCAACCAAAGAAGTGATAAATCTCTTTTGTTGATCTTCGCTCATCTTTTGTCCCGTAGTAAGTCCTTCTTCTTGAACGAACTCTCTATAATCGGGGTTGACCACATACAAGTCTGCAGGAACTGCGCCGCCGATGTACGGATAGTACGGGGTCGGATCTTCCGTGCCGTATTCGCCGTCGTTGTATCCGGGATATGCCCAGCTCGAACGAGACATAGAACGGTAAATCGGGCTTGCGGTCGTCTTGTAGTAATCAACGGTTTCTTGAGTGTTGATTGCGTGCATTATCGCTTGTCTTACCTTGATTGACGGAACTTTACCTGCGTTGATGCCGATGTAGCCGTAACCGAGAGTGGATACCGATTGGCTCGCATAACCTTCGTGGCTGTTGATTTCTTCAATCGTTTCGGGTTTTGCGTTGGGTTCTGCAAAGTCAACTGCGCCCGTGTAAAGCGTCGTCGTAACGTTGTTGGAACCTACCACTTGATAACGCACTTTCTTAATCTTTGCGGGCCCCATGCAGAAGTACGGGTTTCTCTCAAAGTAGATGACGCCTTTATCGTAGAATTCACCGGACGCAACGTTGTCTATGCCACCGCTGGATTTACTTGCAGCATATGCGCCTGCGCCGACGGGAACGCCTACCTTGTTCGGGTCTTTGACGACTTCGTTCATAAAGGATTGAGACATAAATTCGACGCCGAATTCGTTTTTATAGTTGAACGACTTGATATAATCCTTGCCGTGCCAGTTGCTTGACGAATAGTAGTACATCGGAGCGATACCGATTGCAAAGTTCCAGATTGCCTTGGGGTCAACGCCGTTGATAGCGATAGAAAGCACTTCGTTGAAACCTTCTTTGACATTGCCGTTTTCGTCGTATTCGACGGGTCTGTATTCCGTGCCGTTTACGACCACGCTTTCCGTGTGGTTTGCAAATTTGATACCGGAGATGTTTTCAACGGTCTTTTTGTTGGTTTTCGCAAACTCTTCCATCGCTTGTTTCTCAAGGAACTCGGTAAGAGTTACGGAAGTGTTCCAGTAAGACACGATTTCGACGATGCTATTGGGCATCTTCTCTGCGAACACGATTTCGATTGCTTGTTGCTTTGCTCTTTCTTTTGCTTGTTCTTCGTTCTCGCCGTCTCTGGGAACAGACCATGACTTGATGTCTTGCAAGTCGTTGGTGAAGGACGCTTTCAGTTCGCCGTCCTTCTTGTTCCAAGTAATCATACCTTCGTTATAAAGGAACGCCTCTTGGTCGGTCGTGAACAAGTTTTTGTAAAGAGTGCCGTCCTCGTCCTTGAAGGAAATATCCTTGTAGGAGTCAACGTTGTTAGAGTAGTCGGTTGCAAGCTCTTCTTCAAACAATTCGGCTGCTTTTTTGAAGTCTGCGACGACGTTATCGTTACCGGAGTTTTCTTTTGCATACGCCGTAAGATATTCGGTCATTGCCTCAACACTATCGGCTGCGTCCTCGTTAGCTTTGAGTACTGCATTGCACGCACCGATAAGTTTGCTGATTCTGCCCTTCGCTACATTTGTGAATTGCTCGTTAAAGTTGTCTTGCTCGTTCTCGTTTTGGCTTTGTGTGCGGTATGCTTTCAAACCGACGATATCCGTTGAATAAATGGTGCTTGAACCGGTATATGCGGGATCGAGATATACGTAGTAGTTGAAAAGCACGTCCTTAATCGTAAGATAAGAGCCGTTGGAGAAACGGATGTTGTTTTTAAGCACGAAGTAGTACGTCGTGATACCCTCGTCGTCGTTGCCTTCGTATACGGATTGATAATCCTTTGCTACAACAGCCTCGTTGTCGCCGTAAGCAACGTTTCCGTCCTTATCGTTGGAAAGCATTGAGATTTGCGTCATACCGACAACGCTGTTGTCGGGGCCCGTCGATGAGAAGAACGGGTTGAAAACTTTATCAACCGCCTGCGTCGAGAATACCAACGGGTCGTTTTCGTTGTCGTAAGCGACTTGATCTTTGTTGCAGGCTGCCAGCGCAATCATGCTGGAAAGTGCCGTGACAACTACTAGCACAAGGCTTACGATTGTCTTGACTTTTTTAGAATTCATTACTATCTCCTTCAATTCTTTTCGAATTTGTTTTTTACTATTTTGTTTCGTTTATCGAGGGGACGAAGTTCTCAAAGTTCGACGCCTCGTCTTTTTGTCTGTAACCGTCTCTTGAAAGTTCGAATATCGTATCGTCGCCTTGCGGCAAACTGACGATCTCATAACTCAATTCAAAGGTTACGTTCTTGACAGTCGATCCCGTTGCCGTCATGCAGAACGGCGCAAGATAAACGTATTGCGCCTTGCTGTATTCGCCTTCGATAACGAGTTGCACACCAGTGAAGTTTACGTTTTGTATGGTCGAATTCACAATTTCACCGAACAAACACACATAGACAGCATTTTGAGAACCGTTTTCGAAATTCGGTCTCGTATCGCTAAGGTTGTACGCAAGCTTGAAGTTGGAAACGGTGTGTCCGTTACCTTCAAACGTTCTCTTCGTATATACGTCGAAGGACAACGTCTTGCCGCCCATATCGATGTCCGCGTCAAGATAAATGCTGCTTGATTTCGCACTCATAAGATCGCTTGCGCTGCGCACTATGGTATATTCGCCCTTGATGTATTTTGCATACACGTCTATCGCAAGGCTTTCTTCTCCGCCGGGATGCTTGTATCCTTCAACGGGTGTCTTGAAATCCGAATCGAGATAATAACCGCCGTTGAGCATCGTGCCGTTTTGGTGTACGTATGCGGTGTATCCGCTACGTCTGTTGGCATATTTCGTTCTGTCGTTAAACTCCTCGCCTGCTTTGACGTTGTAAGTGCCGAGCACAACCTTGTTTCCGTTGTCGTCAACGTAGCAAACGTTGTAGCTGTATTTCACCTTGAGTTCCCAACCGGCGTAAAGAGTGATGCCTTCCGTTCCGACCTTGTCCGATTCAAAATTCCATTTGTCCGAATAAGTCACGTCGTTTCCGTTGACGGTCTTGGTTTTATACCAGCCCAAGAATTTGTAGCCCTCTCTTGTCACGGTCTCTTGCGAAAGTACGGTCGGATCGTAAATGAGATTGCTCGAACCTGCCTTAAAGTCGTAATATTGCAACACAGGCAAGTCACAGTTCATATATGAGCCGCCTTCCAATTCGTAAACAATTTTCGTCATACCGTCATAGTTGGTGGACGAGTTGCACGCCACAAGCAAACTTGCCAGCGCAACCATTATCAATGCTATGACCAATACCTTTCGTTTCATATTTCCTCTTGCATACGTTTTGTATAAATTTCATTCATATATACACGCACTTACGCACGCACATATTTTTTGATACTCAATAATCTTACTACTCTCGCTTATAAGTGTCAAACACAATTTTTACAAAATTCGATTTTTATTTACAGAATTGTATTTTTATGCATAATTTGCAAATTTTGCATACAGTTTAATCCGCAATAAAATCTCAATCTCGATGCGCAAAACCTCGTTCAAAAGGCACTTTTTCAGTGCTGTTTTTGCGTATTTTATCGTAGCAAAATATAGCGAGTTTGTCGCAAAAGCACGTTTTTATTTCAAAATCACACGATAAAGTGCTTGTTTCTGCAAAATTTATCGTCGAAAAATCATTGCAAGTCTATTGTTTTTTATCTTGATTTCGCATCGGTTATTCGTATGTTTTTATACGCTTTTCGGCACAAATTGCCCATAATTTTTATACATTTTCGTTTTAATGTATATTAAAGAAATTTTAATAAAAGCGGACACTTTTCGTATATTCTGTGGCGAAAAATCAATCGGCAATATAAAAAGCGACAGCGCACCTTTCGCGCCGTCGCCCATATTTTTACAAACGATAATCAATCGTTTTCTTTCAGATTTTCTATTTTGCTATGCCTAAGTGAGGCAATATTTCCCTTTATATTTTACCTAAAAATCGCAATTTTTTGTGGCATTATCAGTCTGCCAAAAACGTCGGCTTGCCATAGACGAATATACTTATATAGTCTATCGGCCACATAAAAACGAACAGCGCAATAGACAGTATTGCCGCCACAAGCGTGGTTGCATATCTGGTTTCGCTATACTTTGCAAAGCGGTAAATCCAGCACCAGAAAATGCCGAAAAGAAACATAAGAATGCATTTTGCAACTAGCGGCAGGCTGTCGAATTTTGCCGTGAACGACTTGCGCTCTTCCATACTTTGTTCTATCGGGAGTTTGACAAAGAATTTACTTCCCTTGCCCTTCTTGCTCTTGACGTATATACTTCCGCCGTAGTCGTCAACCACGCACTTCGTTACGTATAAACCTACTCCTTGGCTTGCGCCGCTCGGACGAGAAGTGTCCTCTTTGAAATATTGGTCAAACACAAGCGGCAAATTC
>ERZ808275.719-NODE-719-length-11610-cov-4.113977_pt1 | contig 11610 bp, 3 predicted proteins | sample MGYA00520894_ERZ808275 | MGnify/ENA primary metagenome ERZ808275 (study PRJEB31516, sample SAMN03275598) | gut metagenome | biome: mammalia-associated habitat; material: feces | host: Papio cynocephalus | place: Kenya | collected 2012-08-03 ...
AAAGAATAAAGTTCCAAAGAACCCTTGCCGTCAAGTGAAATTTCCTCACCTGTTAAGATATTTCCTTCAGTTACGTTGCCATCCACAGTTTTCTTATAATGGATAGTTACAGTTGGCTGCATCAAAGTATTTGAGTTATCTGCAACAACCTTATAAACTTTCTTGAAACCTTCTTCCACATTAGCGATAGAAGCCACTGGTGCAGGCATAGCAATCTGCTCACAAACAACATCGTTAATGACCTCATCAGATTTGTTTTTCTCATCATCTTCCAATGTAGTCCAAACCTTCAATTGTCCTGACTCACTACAGAAGATAATCTTAGAACCTGGATCTTGACCTTGAGAAAAGTCACGAGTATCGGTAGCGGCATAATAGTCAATAGTACACTCCTCACCATTTTTATATGGAGTTCCATCGACACCTTCACTATCACCCAACTGGTTCCAATGCAAAACATGACCTTCAGGGAATGTTACATAATAAACACGCTGCGTTCCCATCGCTGCCAACAAATCTACAGAAGGAGTCTGTGCAAACGGACCTTCAGCCTCATAAGAAAGACCGATGTTAGAAAGTTGGTGAGTAGATGTACCATTCATGCTAAGGACAAAAATACCAGCACGATTTTCTTCACAAACGTAGTTGTGAACACCAGTCTTCAAAACAGTACCTTCGTCATCAGAGATTGTATAAGTAGCAGTCTTATCAACAACATTGATAACAACAGCAAACTTATAAGTCTTCTGACTAGACAATACAAACTTAGAATCTTCGTCAGGTATATTTGCCCATTGTCCAGTTTTTTGCTCTGTACTATTTGGATTTTCATTTAAATAAATTGTGAAGTCACCATTAGCAGATGTTGGGGCTTCAATAACACGGAAACGGAAGAAATAATCTTCTTTTGCATCAGATGACTCATCTACATCTTGTGTATTCCACCAATGATAATTGTGGGTCAAAACACGCTTGTCATTGGAGGTACATGCATTCACTGGAAGAAGAACGAATTCCAAATCTGCACGAGCAGCCATGTTAGACATATTCAAGTCCATGGTGTACTTATAAGTACTGTTAGGAAGGCTATTTACGTCAACATTAGACCACGCATCCTCGTTCCAGAAATAGTTGAGCATACGTCCACCATTCTTCTTGTTCTGAACCTCAAGATACTCTTTACCTGGAGTAGAAGCAAAGTTTGCTTGATCTTGGATTACCCATCCAGAAGCCATCTTGTCTGTCGGCACCTTGAAGAAGTACTTGTCTTCGGCTTTAGCTATCGTCGCAAAGACGAGCATAAGCATTGCAATAAAAGTAAACTTTTTCATTGTTAAAATGTTTTGTTAATAATTTTGGTTATTTTAGATTATTTTTAATCAATCACAAGCATTCCACATACCCTAAGAAGGATACATGGTTAGCTTGCAATTGCTCTATTTCTAATTACCAGCCAGGATTCTGCGTGATAGCATTTCCAGACTTCATGATTTCCGTCTGTGAGAATGGGAAAAGATTCCACTTGCTCTGCCATTGTCCATCGCCACGAGTGACGGCCACCTTGTTATATGTATAAGTGCCATCTTCGTTCTTGGTGATTTCCATACGATGGATATTCATGAACTTATCACCGTCCTCCATCCAACGACGTACATCATAGAAACGATGTCCCTCAAAGGCGAGTTCGACACGACGCTCATTTTTGTACTCAGCCCAGAATTTTTCATTGCTCATACCTGTAGCAAAAGCAGGCATACCAGAACGTGTACGGGTTTTACTGGCCATCTTTGCGGCAGTCTGAGAACCAGGAATTGTAATTGTCGTTGTATTACCTTCTGCATCGGAATACTCAACAGCTCCACTAGCGTCAGCCGCATTGGAATTACCACAAGCTTTGAAATACTGGAAGAGCGACTCCGCATAGTTCAAGTACATACCCCCCATTCGGAAGGTCAACCATCCGTGAGGAGAAGTAGTAACAGCAACTCCTGAACGGGCTCTTAAAATTTGGCTCGGATTACAGAATTTCTTCAGGTAATAGCCAGTCGTTGTTGCATAAGACTTACCCGCAGCATTACCAGTACGTGAGTGGTAGCCACCAACATATGTTTCAATGGTAGGATGCTCGGGACTATAAGCAGCCAAGTCTTTTGGCCAAGCATCTCCATTCAGAACGACGGTTTTTATCAAGCGTGGGTCACGATTGGCGTAAGGATTAGCAGGGTCATATAGACTGCTCTCGGAAATACTCTTTCCATCCGTACACTCAAAAGCATCAACCAAATCCTGGGTAGGACAGTTGCCACCCTGACCAGAAGAATAACCTACAGGGAAATTATATCCCTCGAATGTATTGGCGGAAGCAGTACGTCGAGCAAACAAAATCTCCTTTGTACTAGAGGTATTGGAATAATACTCCGTTCCCCAAAGGTCTTCCAAATTATCTGCCAATCCATACCCCTTAGCCTCGGCTGCGTCAATGAGTTCCTTGTTAGCCTCTACTGCCTTAGCCCAAAGATTTTTCTTTTCTTCCGATGTCTTTTCTTGCGTGAAAAGAGGAGAAGCCTGATACATAGCAGCCTGTGCCTTAAGGGCTAAAACAGCATACTTATTAGCACGTCCAGTCTCAGCTTTCGACAAAATCATTTCACTCTTACCTGCATAGTCTTCAATAATCTTATCCTTAATACTGTCACACTCGCTGATGATAAAGTTGAAAATTTCATCGGCACTAGTGCGTGGAAGAGCAGTTTCCTCCGCCCCTGTTGTATTATGAGCCTTGAAAGGAACGCCACCATACTGGCGAACCAAGGTAAAATAGAAATAAGCACGAGCCCAACGAGCCTCATATTGATAATTCTTATAAAGGTACATCTGCTTCTCGTAATCCAGATTGAGTTTGAATTGGTCGAAAGTCAAATCCGACCAATTATCTATGACCTCATTACAGTAAGTTATACCTTCATAAGCTGAACTCCAAACAGTCTGACGTGGGTTCGAAGAGCTCCAGTTACCATTGAAAAAGTCCTCAACGGCATTCCCATCATGGCTATACTCCGACTCATCTGTTGCTGAAGATAACATAGCACCAGAAAGATTTCCCCAGTCAGTGTCTATGTCTGTGTATATAGTTGTCATTAATCCTCCGACATAAGAGAATGAACGCTGGATATAATCCTTGTCGTATGCTGTATATTCATTGTAATCCATATTACAAGAAGACAATGCCATAGCAGCCAATGCGAAGCTAAATAATGTTCTATTTAATTTCATAATTGCTATCATTTTAAATTAGAATGTTACAGCAGCACCCAACTGAAGACTTCTTGTCAAAGGCTGCGTTGTTCCATAAGATGCAGCATCCGCCTCGTCGAGATGATCAAGAGTAAAGAGGTCTGTACCACGTACATATACCTTTACCTTATTAATAAAGCCCACCTTCTGAAGCAATGTCTGTGGAAGATAATAGTAGGCCTCCACATAACGAAGCTTTAGATAACTGCGATCAAACATATTGAGAGTGTTGTTTGTGTTGTTATTGGCATTGCTTGTCGTAGAAAGGCGTGGGAAGAGAGCATTTTCTGTATTTCCACGTTCTGCAGACCATGAATTCTCAAAGAGATACTTGGACAGTGTGTTGCTAGCTACAGCTGAACGATACAAACCATTGGTTGTTTTGAAGCCTGTCCACTTACCAACTCCCTGGAACATGGCATCTACACCGAAGCCCTTGTACTCTGCTCCAAGATGGAAGTTGTAGTAAAGGTCTGGTGCCGTTGTACTATAGCCGATAGCCTGACGGTCGTTTGTATCAATCTTATCGTCACCAGTTAAGTCCTTATATCTCAAGTCACCTGGATAGACTGTGGTAAAGCTCTGAACAGGGTAACCCTTCTGCTGCATTTCCGCTGCAGATATAACACCATCCCCATTGAGGTCATCGCTTTTCTGGAAGAAGCCGTCAACAACATAGCCGAATGCTTGTCCATAACGTTTGCCTGTAGAAGAAGTATTGGCATAAAGTTGAGGTGCCTCTGCCTGATTCTTCACGATTGTCTTGTTCAACGTAAGAGAAGCACCCACGCTAACGGTCAAATTTTTATTTACCTTTTTGCTGTAATCAGCAGACACATCCAATCCTTGCGAATTCATGACACCTACTGCCTCGTAAGGAGCGGTCAAGCCGAAAACGCTAGAGTAGCTACCTGCTGTAGAATACCAAATGTCGTAACGATGTTGGTAGTAATAATCCACAGAAAGATTCAAACCTCCAAAGAGTGTAGCATCAATACCAACATTAAACTTACTAGCATTCTCATGATTCAAGCCCTGTGTCTTAGCTGTTCCAAGATAGGTATTGCCCCACTGTGTACCAGTATAAGTTGCATCAAACGGATAAGAGTTGCCATTCATCAAATAGAACTGGTCATAGTAAGTCCACACATCTCCACCAGGCAACACATCAAGATTCTGATTACCCCAAGAAGCACGGAACTTCAAGAAATCTACCCATTTAACATTCTTCAGGAACTTCTCGTTAGAAATATTCCATGCAAATGAGAAGTTTGGAGCAAATGCCCATTTGTCACCAGGTGCCAAACGACTAGAACCGGACTCCACAAAAGCAACATCAAACAACAATCTATTGTCAAATCCATAATGACCAAACAAAGATATATTGTGTCTATAGACAGTGGTATTGGTACCGGTCTTGTCATTATACTCATAGTCATATTTCAACTGTCCAAAGACATCATGCTTTTCTGCAAATGTCCTATTATAGTTGATAGAGGCATTCCAAACGCAACGGCGAATCCAAGAGTTATTGTTTGCCCCTGTACCCATTTTGGAATCCGTACCCTGTATGGTAGATAGACTAGCACTGCCATCTGCCAAAACATCACCATTGGTAGGAACTTCATAATAACTATAACGATAGGTCTTGGAGTGATCCTCATAAATATTTGACCATGTGTCGTAACCAATCTGAGCCTGGGCACTCAAACCTTCTGTGATAGAAGAAAGATCCTGCTCCAATTGCAAGTCGGCATAAAGGGCACGCTGGTGGTTTTTGTAATAAGCGGCACCTTGGCTCTGTGCCACAGGGTTACTAGTTGTATAAACCGTATTGCCACCCCAAACGGCATCAGAGACCTTCACTGGGAAAGCGTTGGCAGGAATCCTATAAATCATAGACCAAAGATCAGCCTGTGATCCTGGTTGTGACTGCTCGGTCAACAAACCATACAGGTGAGTGTGCAACTTGGTCTTCAAGCCCAAGTCAATATCCATGTTGGAACGCAACGTACCACGGGTGTATTTATTTTGGGTAGAATAACCATCATTTTGGAAGTTCTTGACAAACCCCTTATTAGTCAACAACTGTACATTGGTATAGTATCGGAAATTGCTAGTACCTCCCTTGAACTCCACATTGAAACGGTCGTTATTAGAAACATTGCGGAATGTCTCATCAGCCCAATTCACATTAGGATAATAAAGAGGATTAGAGCCATCTCTATATGCTCCAACAACAGCATCACTATATATAGGCGATCCACCTTGATTTCGATAAGCCTCATTGACAGCAGAAGCATAGGTTGCCGCATCTACCATCTCAGGCTTGTTGGTCAAGAAAGAGAATACATGATCGTATGAAAAAGTAATGGACTTAGTATTGTACTTACCGTGTTTGGTGGTAATCAGTACAACACCATTAGCACCTTTCAAACCATAAAGTGCCGTTGCGGCAGCATCCTTCAGAATAGAAACACTTTCTACGTCTTCCGCTACCACATTCTCTATAGCGCGCTCCACTCCATCCACGATAAAGAGAGGAGTACTACCACTCGAAGACTGAATACCACGGATATAGAAAGTAGGATTCTGGGCATGGTAGAGACCAGAGCCATCAAGGCTAATCAAACCAGAGCCTGAACCTAAGATATTATTACCGATGTTGCGTGCGCCACGCTTGTTGACATCTTTATTGGATATGACACTGACAGAACCAGTTGACAGCTCGCGAGTAAAGGTACGATTAGCACCTATGTCGATAGTCTGGTCTTTAAATGCCACAGAGTCCATGATGTCTTGCTGCGCCATTGCTGGCAGGCTCATACCTGCTAGCAATGACAACATATATATATTCTTTGTTTTCATATACAAATTCATTTTACTTTGTTTTTCCCAAGGAAATATATTCATCTACAAAATGATTAATTCCAACCTGGGTTTTGTACAAGACCATAGTTCTTGTTAATTTCGACTTGAGGAAGTGGGTCGAACAACCATTTCTTCACCTCATTGCTTTTTGGGTCTTTTGTCCAAAGATAACGACTATTAGCTGTAATTGTCTTGATACTACTCAAGAAGAACAAAGGCTGTGTTGATGACGGGTCATTGTCACGGTCAGCACCAACCCATGCTGCATTTCTACTTTGGAAGCCATCGCTTGTTTGGATAAGACGATATTGCATCAAACCATGAAGTTGCTTAGTCATCCAATCGGTGCGCTTGTAACGTACCATATCAAACCAACGAGCATTAGTAAGACCTAATTCACGAACACGTTCATCCAAAAGTTCCTCAATAAACTCAGTAGAAGTTGCTCCATTGCCTAGAGTTACAGTAGCTGTAGTAGCAGCATCAGCTGTAGTAGCAGTATAGCCCTTGGCATTACGCCAAGTGGAGTTTGTCCAATTTCTTGCCATCGTAGGAAGACCTACACGAGAGCGAACCTCGTCAACCATCTTTACCGCCTTGGTCACATCCTTATTTGAGCGCATTACCAATGCCTCTGCATACTGTAGATAGAATTCAGACAAAGACAATGCAACCCATTGAGTTGGATAACGATAAGAATCAGCCGCATCATCGGTAGGATAGCCACCAGCACCCAAATAATACTTATTGAATCCGTAACCAGAACCAAACATCGTATTCTGCTGAGTCAGCACACCCGTACCACCATCATTACCGCTATACCAAAGTTCCCATGGATAACCAGTCATGGAAGCTGTCGTCCAATCAAGGTTGATGTTCTGACCATTTACAATACACTCCTCATAAAGGCGTGGGTCACGAGTGAGAGTAGTTGTAATCTGACGGCTACCAGATGGAACCGTACCATCGACAAACATCGTATGCAAAGACTTAGAATTACGTTGGATCGCACCCGTATATCTATTAGTAACGAAGTTCTTCACATTAATAGTAAAAGAACCATCCGCATGATATGTCATCGTAGAATCTGGTTCTAGCGCAGAATTTTGATAGGTTCTCTTCGCTGCATTTTCCCAATTAAATGGTTCACCATCATTCCAAGAGAACTTCTCCACATACTCTTGAGTTGGACAGTAAGCATTACGAGGTACTGACTTTGAATACCAAGAGTGCCAGCAATAGCGACCAGCACCTGTCATATCATTACCTTGAACACGCACTGAGTGCAATACCTCTTTAGAAGCATTGAGGTAATAGCCACGTCGGTAAGCCAAGCGATAATAAGCAGCCTTTTTCGCAGGTGTATTAGCACTTTTAGGTGGAGTGATTTTTTCCAAATCATAATAGCCATTGGCTGTCAGTTCATTGTAAAAATCGTCACAAGCCTTGGCAAAGGCATCCCAACGTTCCTGATACTTTGAGGCATCCGTGTACATGATATATGGTTTCACCTCATCTGATACTCCATCATAATATGGTTGGCCATCCTTAGGATTCAACAAAGGAGAAGCTGCAAACTGTAAAATCTTACACTTCAAAGCCATGGCACCAGCCTTTGTCCATCGACCATTCTGCGTATCAGGATTTTTTGTCACCCATGGAAAAGCATTATCAGCAATAGCAAGGTCAAGCTGCTCAACCATCCAATTGACACACTCCTCGACCGTATTGCGTGGGAACTGCCCTGTCACTTCGTTGGTTTCCAAAGGATGATCCATGATAGGAATACCGCCAAAGTGCTGGAAAGTCTCAAAGAAAGCAGAAACCATCAAGCAACGAGCCTCAGCTTTCAAACGATTTTTCTCTTCCTGTTGCATATCAGACTCTGGAGCCCTATCTACATTGTCCAAGAAAATTTCAGCGGAACGAATCGTTTTCCACTGGAACTCTTTATCGTATGAATACAACGGACCGTCCAAAGCATCCGAGCGAGTGATTGTAGGAGACAAAGAACCAGTATAGTACTTTGTATATACCGCTGCTCCATTCCAAAAGTCATGCCAACAATCAGTAAGGGCATCCATCTTGCCTGTATATGGGTTACCAGCATGTGGCATATTGGTACCACCGTTATAATAAGGTAAACCATAATATTGCTTGGAGTAGATACCTACAAGAAACTGGCGAGTATATTCTGCATTTTGGAATACAGAGTCTATAGTGGCTGTAGAACTTGTTGCTTTGTCTAGAGATGCTTCTCCGACAGCAATGGTATCTGTACAAGCAGCAAAAGCTGTACCCGCCACCAACATGGCTACCGCACTACGAAATAATATATTTTGTTTCATTGTTTTTAATTCTAAATTATACCTTTTTAAAATTAGAAGCCCACGTTCAAACTAATCGTATAGGTACGTTGCAGTGGGTATGACGGAGCATTAGAAGCTCTAGTCTCAGGGTCACCCCATTTATATGGGGTAAAGGTAAGGAGGTTATAACCAGAAAGGGTCACTTCACACTTGGTCATACCAATCTTCTTGAAAGCAGGATTAATAAAATCGTAAGACAAAGATACTGTCTTCAGACGAAGATACTTCGCATCTTTCTCCCACAAGTCCGAACCTGCATAGTTTTGTTCTGCATTAGCCCATGTCGCACGTGGATAGAGTGCATCTTGAGATTCATACACACCTGGAATCCATGTGTTATTCACATGATATGAAAGGAGACCACCCTGTGTGGTGTTAGAAGAACTGAAGAAAGGCTGACGGAACACATCGGTAATATATCGTGATACATTCCAAGCACCTGTCAACTGAGCATTGAAAGTCAAGCGTTTGTAGTTGAAGCCAAGTGTCAAACCTGCCATATACTCTGGGTCATCAGTATAACCATTGTCACGAGTCATATCACTAGGATCAATCTTGCCATCACCATCGAGGTCAACATACACACAGTCACCAGGCATCAAGTTTTCCTTCAACTGAGTTGGGAATGGTTTTCCAAAAGTCTGCTCATACTCAGTCTTTGTCTGCTCGCCTTCATAATATTTCCAGAACTTATACATGGAGCGAGCACCAATACGGTGTCCACGTGCATACATATACTCATTCTTCTGAGGTTCCTCTTTCATCTCAATGATTTCGTTCTGGTTATAAGAAAGATTCAACTTACCCCAGAAGCGGAAGTCCTTGCCTATCTTATCATTATAAGCTAAGGAAAGTTCCCAACCCCATGACTTAGTCTCACCAGCATTGGTATATGGCATAGTAAAACCAATAGATGAAGGAACTGTCGCATCTCGTACCAAGATATTTGTACGATGCTCACGATAATAGTCAAAGGTCGTTTTAAAACGGTCGCCGAAGAAATACATATCGAAACCATAATCCTGCTTAAAGGCCTTCTCCCAACCTAATTCAGGGTTATTTTTGATAGATTCATAAGCACCTGCCACAGAAGAAGTTCCCTGTACGGTACCTGACTGTGCATTACCAAAAAGATAACCATATGAGTCAGCCCAGTTCGACATATTATTAGCCAAACCATACGAACCTGTAATATACGGGTCTGCAAGATACATGAATCGGATGGCATCAGCTGTCTTATCGTTACCTACGAGACCCCATGAACCACGAAGTTTAAAGAAAGACACAACTTTCCGAATAGGTTTCCAGAACTTCTCCTCACTCAAAATCCAACCAAGGGATCCTGCTGGGAATGTACCAAAGCGACGACCTGGCGCAAAGTTTTCAGAACCATTGTAACCGATATTAAACTCCGCCATATATTTATTGGCATAGTCGTATGTAACACGTCCAACCAAGCCCACGTAAGAACGAGGTACAGTAGCATATTCGTCACCTGAATAATAATACTGTTTAGACTGGTTATAAAGCATCAATGCGTTAACAGTATGCTTTCCAAACACACGAGAATAATTAAAGCTACCCTCCAAATACCAATCGCGAGCCTTGTTCTGCTTAGCAGTATAGGAAGGATCGGTGTCATTTCCATTCTGACGATAAACGATATAAGGTGTACCATCGGCGTTGTAGATGAGTTGTTGGTTTCCATCCGCATCGAGTATGAAATTTCCTTGTTCATCTTTCAAATACTGAACCAAAGGGTTGTAAGTTGCAACGCTACAGTTTCCCTGCTTATTGATGGTATAGGCAGAGTTGTAAGATCCCTTTACTTTGAAACTTAAGCCTTTAGTAACGAAATCCAACTTCTGGTCGAGCACAAGATCCATCTGGATTTTATTGATATTGGTCTGCATAAAGCCATTACCATAATATCCCATACCATTATTACCAACAAATGGTAACTTTAAGCCGTCAGTATAGTCTGTTGTACAATTGACCAATTTACCATCCACAATACCTGGGCTGGAGAATGGTGTTGCATAATAAATCTGCTTAATCAAGCCTGCTGCTCCAGAGCCTGTATATGGTTTATCAGCATTACTTACATTACCTGCCACATTGAAAGACAAGGTTGTTGTTTTAGTAGCTTTCAAATCTAGGTTGGAACGATAATTGAAGCGATGGTATTGGTAACCATAATTATAGTTAGACCCAAACTCCTTGAACAGACCATCCTGAGAATAATAACCAGCGGAAATAAAATATTTCACACGGTCAGTACCGCCAGAGATGTTCAAATTATGCTGTTGCTGGAGTGTAATATCCTTCATGATATAGTCTGCCCATCTTGTACTAGGGAATCGAATTGGATCAGAGCCATCTTTAAATTTCTTGATAATGGCATCCGAGAAGCTCTTTGTAAAGGCATTTTCTGCTACATAAGCATCCAAGCTAGCATATTTACCATTAGCCACCGCATTATTAGCAGTCTGCCAATAGTCATTTTCAGACATCTGATTATAGAAATTAGCATACTCGTAAGAGCTAGCCTGCTCCACCATCTTGGTTGGTGAAAGTGCTGTCCAAGATGTAGATACACTAATCTTAGCCTTGCCTTGCGCACCACGCTTGGTAGTAATCAAGACAACACCATTGGCACCACGCACACCAAATACGGCTGTTGCGGATGCATCCTTCAATACGGTTACGCTTTCGATTTCATTTGGGTCAATATCTGCCATGGTACGCTCTACGCCATCCACCTGAATCAATGGTTGAGAGTCACCCCAAGTAGCCTTACCACGTACAAAAATCTCCGCAGCATCACTACCAGGCTCACCTGAATATTGCACGGTAGTCACACCCGAGAGCTGACCACCAAGCACATTGTTGACTGAACCTACGGAGGTACGCACCAAGTCTTCGCTCTTCACACTTGAGATGGCACCGGTCATGGTCACTTTCTTTTGCACACCATAAGCGACAACTTCGACGGTATTCAACGCCACGGCTCCAGAAGTTTTCAGTTGCACCTTCATGCCATCCTTGGCTGGTGTAACAGTCTCGTCATAACCTA
>ERZ808275.720-NODE-720-length-11595-cov-9.470884_pt1 | contig 11595 bp, 6 predicted proteins | sample MGYA00520894_ERZ808275 | MGnify/ENA primary metagenome ERZ808275 (study PRJEB31516, sample SAMN03275598) | gut metagenome | biome: mammalia-associated habitat; material: feces | host: Papio cynocephalus | place: Kenya | collected 2012-08-03 ...
TTGGCTCATAGTGACCTGTGTCGAGAGTGTACATCACGTTATTCTTAGCGCAGTAACCAGCGTAGAAGTCGTGAGAACCTACGGTGTAAGCCTCCAAGCCGATACCGAAGAGCTTAGCCTCCAGGCAAGACTTCATATCTGGCAATTTCTCTGCCAAGATCTCGTCGAGAGAGTTCTTCAAGATCTCACGATAGCGACCCTTCTCTACGGTGAGGTCCTTGCTACCATCGTGTACCCAGATGTTCATGATACAAGGGTCGTTCTGATACTTACCCATGGCATCGGCGATGCGACGGCAACGCTTGGTGTGCTCAATCCAGAACTCACGGATGGCTGGGTCTGGGTTGGAGAGTGAGAGGCTTCCGCTCAAAGGGTGAGAGAAAGAGGTAGAGTTGAAGTCGAGCTTGAGGTTCTGCTCCTTAGCCCACTGCATCCAACCAGTGAACTGGTCAACGGTTACCTCGTTGCGGTCGATTTGTTTGCCACCGAACTCACCATATATCTCATGGAGATTGAGGCGGAAAGTACCAGCCAAGAGGCTCTGTACCTTCTCGATGTCCTGACGGAGCTCGTCGATATTGCGAGCCTTGCCAGGGTAGTTACCTGTGCTCTGAATACCGCCTGATGCAGCCTCGCCACGCTCGAAGCCAACTACATCGTCAGCCTGCCAGCAGTGCAAGGAGATAGGAGTTTTCTCCAAGGTCTCAATGGCCTTGTCAGTGTCCACACCGAGCGCAGCATAGCGCTCTTTAGCAATCTCGTAATTTTTTGTAATCAAATCTGCTTTCATTGTTTTTAAGTATTTTTATTGTTATTGTCTTGTTTTTATTTAAGGAGTTAGAGGAGTTAAAGGAGTTAGAGAGTTAATGGAGTTAAAGGAGTTAAGACAAATGCCTTTTTACTTTTTTACCTTTTTACTTTTTTACTTTTTTACCTTTTTACTTTTTTACCTTTAAAAACTTCTCGTAAGCCTTGTCCCATGCTTCCTTGTCCTTTGGCTCGAATTTCTTCAGTTCGAGCGAGTTGGCGATGATTTGTCGCATCTCCCAGATGTCCTTCACCTCGCCTGATGCCTTAGCCTGAAGCATGATGTTGCCGATGGCGGTGCCCTCTTGAGGTCCAGCCAGCACGGTGACACCGCAACTGTTGGCTGTAAACTGGTTGAGGAATCGGTTGAGCGAGCCGCCGCCGATGATGTGCAGCACCTTGATGTCGAAATCGGCGAAGTCCTTGAGCCAAGTGAACACTTGGCGATAGCGAAGTGCCAGGCTGTCGAAGATGCAGCGGCATATCTCGGCATATCCATTGGGTACACGCTGCCCTGTCTCCTGACAGTAGTTCTGTATGGCATCCACCATGCTCGAAGGATTGGCGAAGCAAGCGTCATCCGGGTTGATGAGGCTCTGGAAGGCAGGTTGCTTCATGGCCTCAGTTTGCAGCTTGGTATGCTCCAGTTCCGACAAGTCGGTGTTGTTGGCGAGGGCCTTGTCCTTCCATTCCTTGCGACAACGCTCGTAAATCCACATGCCGCAGATATTCTTGAGGAATCGGGTGGTGCCCTCGATGCCACCCTCGTTGGTGAAGTTGAGGTCGTAGCTCTTGTCGTTGATGATGGCGTTCTGGGTCTCGATGCCCATCAGACTCCAAGTGCCCGAGCTGAGGTAAGCGAACTCCTCGTCCTTGGCAGGTACAGCGGCTACGGCACTCGCAGTGTCGTGACCAGCCACGGCGATGACAGGTACGGCTCCCAGTCCTGTCATCTTCTGCACTTCCTCTGTCAGCGTACCGATGACGGTGGCAGGGGTTGTCATCTCGCCAAACTGCTCGCGCTTCAAGCCGAGACTCTCCACGAGCTCTGTGTCGAGGTCGCCTGTCACTGGGTTGAGAATCTGGGAGGTAGAGGCTACGGTGTATTCGCAAATCGCCTTGTCGGTGAGCATATAGCTCAGTGCGTCAGGGATAAAGAGCACCTTGTCGGCATTCTCCAAAGCCACGTTTCCAGCCTTGCGCATGGCGTAGATTTGGAAGAGCGAGTTGAAGTTCATGAACTGTATGCCCGTCTTCTCATACACCTTCTCCTTGCTCACCTTCTCGTCGAAATATTTTTCCATCATGCCTACGGTGTGAGGGTCGCGGTATGCCATCGGGTTGCGTAGGATGCCACCATCCTTACCTATATATACGAAATCGCATCCCCAGGTGTCGATGCCGATGCTCTGGATGTTGATGCCACGCTGAGCCACCAGTTTCAGACCCTTGATGATTTCGAAGTAGAGGGCGTAGATATCCCAGTAGAAATGCCCGCCTGTCTCGATGAGGTTGTTGTCAAAACGAGTCAGTTCCTCCAAGTCAAACTTCCCGTCGGCGAGGCTTCCGATGATGGTGCGTCCACTCGTAGCGCCCAAATCGACAGCGAAGAAATATTTCTTTTGTTCCATTTGTTTTTAATAAAGTAGGTTTTAAATTGTTTTTTTCGATTGCAAAGGTAGATTTTATTTGCATAATCAAACAATAGAAAATGATATTAGTGCCTTAAATTTTGGTTTGCTTCTCTTTTTGTATGTCGAGAGTGTCTGTTTTTTGTATGATATAACGTCTTTTTGCCGCTTATTGTGTGATATTTCGAGGAAAATGATTACCTTTGCATCAGCACTTAAGATATATATATCATTGCTTAAGACATTCAGAAGCATAATATAATAAGGTACATACGAACATGATAGATAGACCAACCATAGATCGCATCATGGACGCCACCAAGATAGAGGAGGTGGTGTCTGAGTTTGTCACCCTCAAGAAGAGAGGTGTCAACTACATCGGTCTATGCCCTTTCCATAACGACTCGCATCCGTCTTTCTCGGTTTCGCCTACTCGTGGCATCTGCCATTGCTTCACTTGCGGCAAGGGCGGCAACGCCATCAACTTCCTCATGGAGCTGGAGCAGATGACCTATCCTGATGCCCTGAGATGGCTCGCCAAGAAATATCACATCGAAATCAAGGAGCGGGAACTCTCTTCCGAGGAAAAACAGAGGGAGAGCGAGAGAGAGTCCATGTTTATCGTCAACGAGTGGGCTGCCAAGTACTTCCAGAACATCCTGCAGAACGATGTCGATGGGCGTGCCATCGGTATGCAGTACTTCCGCAGCCGTGGCTTCCGCGACGACATCATCAAGAAGTTTCAGTTGGGCTTCTCGCTCCAGCAGCGCACGGCTCTTGCCGATGCGGCGGTGAAGGCTGGGTACAATCCCAAGTATCTCGTCGCCACAGGTGTGCTGATAGCTTCCGACAAGGAACCGGGAGCTTACTTCGACCGATTCTCGGGACGTGCCATCTTCCCTTGGTTCAGCGTGAGCGGCAAGGTGGTGGCTTTCGGCGGACGTGTGCTAGATAGTCGTACCAAGGGCGTGAACCAAAAGTATGTCAACTCGCCCGACAGCGAGATTTACCACAAGGAGCGTGAGCTGTACGGCCTCTACCAGGCGAAGAAGGCCATCGCCAAGGAAGACTGCGTGTTCATGGTCGAGGGCTACACCGATGTCATCTCCATGCACCAGTGTGGCATCGAGAATGTGGTAGCCAACTCGGGTACCGCCCTCAGCGTGCATCAGATTCGCTTGCTGCACCGCTTCACCAACAATATCATCTTGCTCTACGATGGCGATGCAGCGGGAGTGCACGCTGCCCTGCGAGGTACCGATATGCTCCTGGAGGAGGAGATGAACGTGAAGGTGCTCTTCCTGCCCGATGGCAACGACCCTGACAGCTTTGCCAGAAACCATACGGCGGAGCAGTTCAGGCAGTATATCGCCGACCATCAGACCGACTTCATCCAGTTTAAGACCGATGTCTTGCTCAAGGGCGTCACCGACCCCGTGAAGCGAAGCGAGGCCATCAACTCCATCGTGGAGAGCATCTCAAAGATCAAAAACCAGATAACTCGTGCCTCCTACATCACCGATTGCGCCCATCGACTGGGTGTCAACGAGGCGGTCATCATCAATGCGCTCAATGGTTTCATTCGCAACGGCATGAGCGAGCAGGTGAAGGCGGAGCGACGTGCCGCTGGCTTGCAGACTCCGCAAGTGCAGACGCAGCGACCTGTGGCGCAGAATGCCGTTACGCCGATGGACAAGCTGAGAGAGGTGGAGGATATGCTCATCAAGCTAGTCATCCATCACGGCGATGAGCTGATTACGGTGAAGGACATGGACGACAACGATGTCGAACTGCCTGCCGTCCAGTATATCAGCATCGACATGGCTGGAGACGACTTCAAGTTTCACAACCCTCTCTACAACCAGATCATGGACGAGGCGATGGCGCACATCGAGGAGGAAGGATTCAAGTGCGAGACTTACTTTGGTTCGCATCCCAACCCTGAAATCAGCAAGATAGCGGGTATGCCTACAGGCGAACAGGAGATTACGACAGCGAGCCTTCAGGTGAAGATGAACGAGGAGAAGCTGAGGCAGCAAATCATCAAGGACTTGCTCTGCTTCCGCACACACTATATCTCGCAGCGACTCATCGAGGTGCAGCAGGAGTTCCGTCAGAACCCTGGCAACAAGGAGCTCATCGCCGAGTTTGTCAAGCTCAAGAAGATGAATATCTTGCTCGCACAGCAGTCGAACAATGTTTTTAATTGATGTACAGAACTTTCGTATGTGGGAATTTAAAGGAGTTAAGGGGAGTTAGAGGGAAGTTAAAGGACAAATGTGTCTAAAAATTCTATTCTGAAAGCTGTTGTCTCTTAACTTCCTAAGCGACCGAAGGGAGTGATAACTTCGTTAACTTCTATAAATTCCCATACGATGATGTATAAAAAATAGGAGGATAGAAAATGATATACGTCCATTGGATTTTGCTGGTGATATACCTGGCGATAACAATAAGTGGAATCGTGGCTGTTCTCATGGACAACAAGCAACCAGAGAAGACCATGGCATGGATTCTTGTGCTCTGTTTCATGCCCGTGGTGGGCATCGTCTTCTATTTCTTCTTCGGGCAGAACACACGCAAGGAGCGAGTCATCAGCAAGCGAAGCATGGACCTGCTCACCAAGCGAAGCATGTTGGAGTTCGCTGAGCAAGAGAACTTGCACATCCCAAGGCGCAACCGTCCGCTGATGAAACTCTTCACCAACCAGAACTGGGCGTTGCCCTTCAAGGACAACGAGGTCGATATCTTCACCGAGGGCTACGAGTTCTTTTCCACCTTATTATATTATATAGGGCAGGCGAGCGACCACATTCACCTCGACACCTACATCATCGAGGACGACCCTCTGGGCAATCTGGTGGCGGATGCCTTGATAGACAAGGCCCGACAGGGTGTGGAGGTCAGACTCATCTATGACGACGTGGGCTGTTGGCAGGTCAAGGACCGCTTCTTCGAGCGCATGAGGAAGGCGGGTGTCATCGTGCATCCCTTCATGCCAGTGCGCTTCCCAGCCTTCACGGGCAAGGTCAACTACCGCAACCACCGCAAGCTCTGCGTGATAGACGGCAAGGTGGGATTCATCGGCGGCATGAACATCGCCCTGAGATATGTCAAGGGCACGTCGAAGCAAGCGTGGCGAGACACCCATCTGTGCATCCGTGGCGGAGCGGTGTATGCCATCCAGCGGGCATTCTTGGTCGATTGGTACTTCGTGTGCCGCACGCTTATCAACGACCGCCGATATTATCCGCCGATAGACAAGAGCATCTCCAACAATAACTTGGCGCAGATCGTGACGAGCAGTCCGGTGTCGCCTTGGCCCGACATCATGCAGGGCTACGTGCGCATCCTCCTGCAAGCCCATCGATATGTATATATGGAGTCGCCTTATTTCCTGCCTACCGAACCAGTGCTCTTCGCCATGCGAACGGCGGCGTTGGCTGGTGTCGATGTGCGCCTGGTAGTGCCTCGCCGTGGAGATGCCAGGTTGGTGGATTTGGCATCTCGCTCGTTCCTGATGCAGGCGATAGAAGCTGGTGTGAAAGTCTATCTCTACGAGGGTGGTTTCAACCACAGCAAGCTGTTGGTGAGCGACGACAACCTCTGTTCGTGTGGCAGCACCAACATCGACTTCCGTAGTTTCGAGAATAATTTCGAGGCGAACGCCTTCTTCTATGGCGAGGCGATGGCACTGCGCATCAAGAGCATCTTCCTGGAAGACCAGTCGAAGTCTGTCTTGGTCGATGACGTGGCTTATTTCATCAAGCGTCCGTTCCTGCAACGGCTCTTCGAGTCGCTCGTCAGACTGCTGTCTCCATTGCTGTAAGTCCGATTGCTGTCTCCATTGCTGTAAGTCTGATAGCTGTCTCCAATGCTGTGAGATAGACAAAACTTGGATAGTCCTGCAACAGTAAAAAACAGAGAAAAGAATCGCAAAGAAAGCCGATTATACCATCGGTCGCCTCTTTGTGGATGGCGAGTATTTTTGCGACACGCTCGAACCTACGTGGCGCAACCTCCTGGGCAATTTTATATTATTTTCTTTGCTGAAAGGTGAAAAATCACGTATCTTGCACATTTTATGTTGCAAACTTGACACCCAATTGTGCTTTTTTGCTTAAATTTGTACCCTGAAACATAACAACAAAACAATAAATACTGAAATCGGAAATGAATAAGAATCTTTTGTGTGTGGCGTTGGCACTGATGGCGAGCATCGGTGCCTATGCCGAAAAAAATACCGTCAGCTCGCCTGATGGTAAGTTGAATGTCGTGGTGGAAGACCATGGCGGCAAACTTTATTATTCCATCGACTATGATGGCAAGCGGATGATGGAAGAGTCAAAACTCGGTTTGCTCACCAATGTCGGCGACTTTAGTCAAGGCTTGGTTTATCAGTCGAAGAAGGAAAACAAGGTGGATGAGAGCTATGACTTGAAGACCATCAAGGTATCGCACGTAGATTATCACGCCAACCAACTCTCTGTGACTTATCTCAATGGGAAGAAGCAGCCGATGACGGTGACTTTCAACGTAAGCGACAACGATGTGGCTTTCCGCTACTCGTTTGAAGCCTGGAAAGGTCAGACACACATGATTGTTAATCAGGAGGAGACGGCTTTCAACCTTCCTAAGAAATCCACCACATTCATCTGTCCGCAGTCGGACCCATTGATAGGGTGGAAGCGCACCAAACCAAGTTACGAGGAAGAGTATAAGGCGGACGCTCCTCTCACCGACAAGTCGAAGTATGGTCGGGGATATACATTCCCTTGCTTGTTCCGTGTTGGCGAAGACGGATGGGCTTTGGTCAGCGAAACGGGCACCCACGGCAACTATCCGGGTTGCCACGTCAGCGACTACGATGCCACGAAAGGCTATCAGGTGGCTTTCCCGATGAAGGAAGAGTCGGACGGCATCGGTTCCACAAGCGCTGTGTTCTCGCTGCCAGGTTCCACTCCTTGGCGCACGGTAACTGTGGGCAAGACTTTGAAGCCTATCGTGGAGACCACCATTCCTTACGATGTAGTGGAACCAAGATTTGCAGCATCGGAAGACTACAAGCCTGGCAGATACACCTGGAGCTGGCTCATCTGGCAAGACAACTCAGCCAACTACAGCGACCAAAAGCAATTTGTCGATTTGGCTGCCAAAATGGGCTATGAATACGTATTGGTAGATGCGCTCTGGGACGTGCAGATGGGCAGGGAAAGAATGGCAGAACTGAGCAAGTACGCACAGAGCAAGGGAGTGAGCCTGATGCTCTGGTACAACTCCAATGGCATCGCCAACGATGCGCCACAAGGACCACGCAACTGCATGGACAACATCGTGGCTCGCAAGAAGGAGATGGCTTGGATGAAGAGCATCGGCATCAAGGGCATCAAGGTCGATTTCTTCGGCGGTGACAAACAGCATACGATGCAGCTCTACGAGGACATCCTCAGCGATGCCAACGACTACGGCATACAGGTCATCTTCCATGGTTGCACGTTGCCAAGAGGTTGGGAACGTATGTATCCTAACTACATTTCGAGCGAGGCTGTCTTGGCTTCCGAGAATGTATTCTTCTCAGAGCATCATGCCAAGCAGGAAGGTTTCCAGCTCACCATGCACCCATTCTGCCGCAATGCCGTAGGAGCAATGGACTGGGGCGGTACCATCATGAACAAGTATCTCTCCAAGGACAACAAGAGCCGCCATCGCCGCTATACATCCGATGTCTTCGAGATGGCTGCCGCCGTGATGAACCAAGCTGCCATCCAGTGCATCGCCATCTATCCCAACAATCTCTCGGAACTTCCTCAGCACGAGATTGATTTCTTGAAGGGCGTTCCTACCACTTGGGATGAGACGAAGTTTGTGGCAGGTTATCCAGGCAAGTATGCCGTGGTAGCACGTCGCCATGGTGACAAGTGGTACGTGGCTGGTTTGAATGGCACAGACCAGGTGATGAAACTCAACTTGAATTTACCAATGCTCGCCGGTCAGAGCGTCACTTATTATTATGAGACGGCTGACAAGGGTGCTAACAAAGCCTCTAGTAAGGGCTCAAGCAAGAACTCTGACAAAGATGCCAAGAAGTCGCTCTGGCCTGTGTCCCACGTGAAGACCGTCCAGGTCGATAAGAGGGGCAACCTCAAGGTGGAAATGCAGCCTAAGGGCGGCATCATTCTTGAGTGATAAGAAAATAAAGTAGAAAATACCAAGTAAAAAGAGGGTGCGTCATAAGTTTAGATTGTGACACACCCTCTTTGATTATATGCCCTACCGTAACTATCCTTTATTTTTGGTCTTTTTCATATAATATTCTGCTTTTTTCATAATAATAGTACCTTTTCGATTGATAATTGCACGCTAATTCGTGGCGGTGTCTATAATTTTGCAGCAGATTTCTATCTGTTGATAAGTGTTCTGTTACTTTCTATCGTATTAGGAACCAATAACTGTCAACCATTTAGCGACTAATGGCTATCGCCTATAATGGGTGGAAGTCTGTATTTAACAACCAATAATTATCAACTTATATAAAGATAAAAAGATGATGAAAGTAAATTTGAGAAAGGCAATGTTGTTGCTGCTCTGCTTATTGACCGACCTGCTGGGCATCGAGGCTCAGAACTGGGGGGGCAATACTTTGGAGAGCATCTTATCGGAAGTAAAAGCTGAGAGTGACGACATTTCAGTATCGGACAAGGACAAAGCCGATACCAAGAAAACCGTGTTCCTTTACAACGTCTCGAAAGGAAAATTCTTGTATCAGGGCGAGAGCTCGGGTACCCATACCATTTATAACGACGTGGGTATCAGGTGCTGGATCATGAAGAAGACGGAGACCGTGAATGGTGTACAGCAAGACAGGTATTACATTCAAGACGCTTGTGAAAATTCACAGAATTCAGGCAGAGGCAACTTCATTGGTAACGACAAGGGTGGACGAGGTCCTTTTGTAGATATGTCGGCTACCTCTTGGTTGATAGAACCTATAGAGACTGGTAGCAAGGTGTATTATATCCATAACGAGGACAACAAGAAAGGCTGGACAGGCAAGCAGCGTTATCTCTATGCCAATAAAAATGACCGTAATGTGTATGCTGATCCTAAGGAGGGATATAGCTCAAACGTTACAGAAGAGTCAACTCAATGGATGTTCGTGACAGAGCAAGACCTGCTGGATCAGTATAAGAAGACAACCGTAGAGTTAGGGGGAAACCCAGCCGATGCCACCTTCTTGTTGGCAGACCCAGATTTTCATCGTTACAGCAAGGAACAGGACAAATGGACATGGACTCCTGCAACTGGCTCCCAAGGAAATCTCTTTATAGGTATCAATAAGCATTATCAGAAATATGATGCTACACAAGGCACATATATATGGGAAGCGGGTAAAGACAAAGACCAAGCTGGTGATGACGTCAACGAAGGAAAGTATTGGTCTGCCAAAATCATCGGTGGTGCGGGCACCATGTCGCAAACCTTGACCATCAAGAAGAGTGGCTGGTATCGCATACAGTGCCAAGGTGAGTATTATGCTCCCAATGCCAAGGAAGACCAAACCGCATTCCTCTTCGCCGAGACTGAGGAAAACAAGACCAGCAAGCATATCTACATCAAGGCTCCTTTGAGAACGACATCCAGTCAGATAACAGAGTTTTCCAAGACCACGACAGGGAATAATGTGGAAGGAGATAACTATTATACAAATTTCGGCAATTACACCAATACCTTGATGATTTATGTGGATTGTGGCGCCGACCACTCCAACCCTACGAACCTGACCTTGGGCATCAAGGTGGAGGGCAGCAATGTGACTCCCGAGACGGGTGTGGCTGCCGATGCCTTCCGTATGCAATACTGCGGCATGCCAGATAATCACTACTTGGTATTGGACGAGGATTTCACCAACTTCGACTATATCACGGAGGAGAATCCAGCCAAGGAATACACCAACTCCATCCTCTATTTGCACCGCAGCTTGAAGAAAGACATCTGGAACACCATCATCCTGCCTGTCAACTTGACTGCCAGCCAGTTTAACGACACATTCGGCGTACAGGCGAAGTTGGCGAGATACAATGGCGTGAAAGACAACCGCTTGCAGTTTATCGTGCAAGATGACAAGAGCATCTACGACACGGACGAGAAAGGTCCGTTCCTCAAGGCAAACACACCTTATATCGTCCGTCCTACCATCGCGCCAGAGCATGAGGCTCCTTACTCTTACGATACTACTGTCGGGACGGATGCTACGAAAGAAACGATTACGGTAGGTACTCCTTACTACGTAATCAACAACGTAGCCCTGGACAAGGATAATCTTGCCAACAAGGTGGTGGAATCATCCGTTGACAAAGGTACTCAAAAGGATGGTTATGGCTTCGAGGGCATCCTGGTGCAGGATTACCAAACTGTAGATGGCAAGAACAGTTTCATAGATGGCGCACACCTTTTGAAAGGTGATTATACGTTCAACCAAGGCAAGCTCCATCAGTTTAAGGCAGACTATGGCATGAAGGGCTTCCGTGCCTGGTTCCATCCTGTAGATGGAAATTCTTCAGCATCCAAACTCTTGAATGTGGAAATCAACGGCGTGCAGGGTGAGGAAGTCACGGGCATCGATGCCGTGGAGGCTGGTGATATGGATACAGAGAACGTAGCCTCTCGTGCCATCTATAACCTGAGTGGGCAGAAGATAAATGTGAGCAGTATTGACGAATTGCCAAGTGGAATCTATGTTGTCAACCACAAGAAATACGTCATTAAGTAAAAGGAAAACTAACTATGTCAACTATTCTAAAATATAAAAATTAAAGATGATGAAAAAGAATTACGTAGCTCCAGAAACTGCCATCTTGCAGTTTCTGGATAGAGATGTATTGTGTAATGGCGGATTGACAGGATGGTCGGCTAATAACGAGTCGGATGATTCACTTGATAGCACTGGTGACTTGGATTCGGATAAAGACCCTGAGTATGGAGTCGCAGGTTCCAAGAAATTCAATGCTTGGAGCACTTGGGACGAGTAAAAAAGGAATCTTTTACTTATACAATATAAACGATAGAAGAGGTGCAAGCACTCTAGCGAGAGATAGCTGGCACCTCTTTTTGGGATAAAAAATCAGAAAACTTGCCGAAAGATTTGCGATTGTGAGAA
>ERZ808275.724-NODE-724-length-11544-cov-5.199495_pt1 | contig 11544 bp, 10 predicted proteins | sample MGYA00520894_ERZ808275 | MGnify/ENA primary metagenome ERZ808275 (study PRJEB31516, sample SAMN03275598) | gut metagenome | biome: mammalia-associated habitat; material: feces | host: Papio cynocephalus | place: Kenya | collected 2012-08-03 ...
GCCTGATTATCCATCAAAGGATGACTTCTTATGGAATGATGACGAGTACTAATCGCTCATTGTTCACTTGGTTTGATATGACTAACCGATAAAGCAACATAGGCACTCTCAAGAATTAATTTTCTTGGAGTGCCTATGTTTGTTTTGCATTATAATATTTCGTAATCCGATAGTCTTGCCATATTTGCATCTATATTAATCTTTCAGACATCCTATAGGAACAACATACACACCATCCTCACGTCGTATGGCATATTTGGTTGTGCCTGTAAGTATCATAAGGAATGATGGCGCTTTCATCTTCGTGGTGTCTATTCTAGAAACAAGGAGTTTCAGATTCTTTGCTCCTTCTTCTATATTTTTTTCACCACCTAATTTTATTTCAATTAGTCCATAGCTACCATTTCTCAAATGCAAGACGGCATCACACTCCAAACCATAACTGTCACGATAATGGTAGATAGAACCTTCCATTGCGTCAGCATAAACTCTTAAGTCTCTGACACACATTGACTCAAAGAACAGTCCCATAGTGCTAAGGTCGTTTATGAGGTCGTTGGGACCGACACCCAAAGCTGCGACTCCAATAGAAGGGTCGGAGAAATACCGAGTCTCCGAACTCCTTATAGCAGTCTTGCTCCGTAAGTTCGGGTTCCATGCAAGAGAGTCTTCCAAAACAAATATCTTTTTCAACGCATCAATATATGAGGCTATTGTAAGACGGTTTGCAGTGACGGTATCGTTGTTCTCGATGTCCGCACAAATAGTGTTTACAGAGATTTGCGCACATTGGTTTCTTGCGATAGACCGCAGGATTCTTTTTGTTCTCTCGGCATCACGCTTAACATTGTCGACACGAGATATATCATTGTTGACAACTGCTTCGTAATATCTATATGCCATATCCAATGCCACTTCTTTGTTGATAGTTGTGGCTCTTGGCCATCCTCCACGGCAAATGAGCCATGCTATAGAATCTATATTCAGATTGTTTGTTCCGAAAACATCTGTGTCTGGATTGCTGAACAAATCGTTCAAGCTGACTTCGCCAGTAGATTCTCCTGACTCATAAAGGCTCATAGTCCTCATTGTGAGCCATGCAAACCTACCAGTGCCTGAATGGTGAATCTTATTTGTATCGGTAGGAACAGCGGAGCCGGTGAAGATGAACTGTCCTTCTTCGTCTCTGTGGTCAACTTCAAATCGGGCGGCATCCCAAAGCTGTGGAGCAAGTTGCCATTCGTCTATCAGGCGTGGTGTCGCACCAACAAGAAGTTTCTTTGGGGAAAGACTTGCCAGTTCTACATTTTGCTCCATATATTCTGGATCATCCATATATACGACACTTTTAGCTTGTTGCTCGGCTGTTGTTGTCTTGCCACACCACTTGGGCCCTTGTATAAGAACTGCGCCAACTCCTATAAGTCTTCTGCTTAACATTCTGTCTGCTATGCGAGGTCTGTATTGTTTCATATCCGTTGTTGTTTTGATTATGGTGCAAAGTTAGCAAAAACCATTGAAATAGAATGGTTTTTAACTTACTTTTATACAATATGTGGTATTTCTATTATACAACTTGCGGATGTTTTGTTATACCAAATGTAGGTTAATGTCAATTTGAGATATGTCTATGAGAATGTTGTGGCTCAGATGTTGACGGTAGCAGGAAACAAATTGTGACCATTGGAAGTGAAGTCTTCTGGATATGCGACACATTCTTCTATGGATAATTTTTGTGATAAATTCTCTGACCGTATATCTAATAAGTACCTTATTTATACAAAGGACTTTCGCAAGGATAAAGGAGTTACGTGTCTTCCTGTATTTATGGTACCTTTCTTATGATATGGTCGCCTTTTACGGACTTCTATCGAGAAATAAAATGACCAATAATCTCGTTTTATAGCCCTAACTGCTTGGTATGCACTGCAGCCCTTCCTCTGGAATGATGACGAGTACTAATCTCTATCTAAAGAGTAAATCAGTATAAGATACTGTTATAAGCCCTATAGGTGATTTCTTTTGAAAATTCCTATAGGGCTTTTGGGTAGCTATTAATCAAAAGATGTAGAAAATTTTAGCAAATTTTTCTACTTAAGATAAGTTAATAGATATAGAACTACTTATTTTATAAAAAATATCTTTTATTTTTTGCGATTTTTATTTTTTTTATGTACCTTTGCATTATCCTATTGTGCATGATGTGCTATAGGATATATAATCCCTACGCCGACGTTGCTTGAAAGCGCAACGGTTGGTTGAGGGAAAGCATAAGAAAAGCGTTATTGGCGCTTGGTTTCTGGCATTGTGAAACTTCGAACACTTCATAGTCAGTCAAGAACCATGCAACGATGATGCCTATGGGTATGTTACATATGTACCTTCCATAAGTCAGCTCTCTTGGGCTGACTCTATGGGAGTGTACCTACACACATATCGGCGTGGGGTCTCGTTGTTCGTTTCGACTGACGGGTAAGTTCGAAGACCTCACAATGTGAAGCGAGCAACAATGGGCTTCACGCTTTTTCATGCTCAATAGAGAGTAAACCCTAATAATTAATCCGTCTGATTTGGAGCCGTAAGACACAGATTTATAATTATATGTGCTCAGAACGTTTGAAACGGCTTATTTATCTTGCTATAGAGCCAAATAATTTCAGTTACAAGAACCGAGATGTTCTCTATCAGATTGCCCAAAAAGAAGAAACTTCTAATGAGAAAGTGGACAAACTAGTTGACGAGGCACTTCGAAAGAAGAGAAATGTGGAAGTGACGACTAGTGACAAGACTTTCCATAAAAACTTCTTTCTCAAACGTTTATACATTAATGGCGAAAGATGGTGGATGCGAGAAATCGTATGTGATGGTACTACCATTGTTGCAAGACGTAGTCATCGGAATTTTTTCTTCGGTCCACCAGTCGAAAAGACCTTGCAGATTGATGATATTCAATATTTTGACATCTTCAACAAGTTGGGAATCAGACAGCGTGCTGAGTTTGGTACTGTAGAAAACCAATGGAGTATGCGTTTGATGTCTTCACTTGCAGTTTACATTAGGGACGTTTGTGTCAACAACCTGGCTCGTTTCTCTTGGCCTGACTCACATATTATAAAAAGTCAAATTACAGTAAGACACAAACTAACCCAACCATTTCTGTGGGTCAACAATGACTATATTATACGGAGTCATAATTGTTTTGCAGGAACAGAAGAACGCTCTTTTGTTAAAATAAGTGACGTGGCTTTCTTCTGCAAACGTAAAGGAGTGATGAATATGAACATATATTTCGGTTATTACGACCAGATAGATATGGATGGACTTACTCCTCAAGATGTAGTGCATTTGGAACAGCATTGTAGAAATCACAAAGCCAAGATTGCCAATGTCGAACTGCATAGTTTTGAGCCAAAAACATCATTGTTTTCATGGCTAAATCCTTTGAATTGGTTCCGTAAAGAGCGCATTGCACTTACCGACGAGGCCATTATCTACTACAAAAAGTCATTGCTTAGTACTGACTGTACTTATCTTCCTTATGAGGATGTTAAAGTTGCACGTTTTGGTTGGAAGCCATTGGCAAATTTGTTTAACCGCTGCCATATTGTCCTGTTCGGCAAACAGAACATTATCACGAATTTCAGCTATAGCAAGTCTGAATGCGCCGACATAATCAAGCAGGAACTTGATGCTCGTGGCCTGGAACAGAAGAAGTATAAGATTCGCCGTTCTTGGCCATGGTTTAAATGTTTAGGTGCTGATATCATTGTCATTACAGACGATGGTCTATGCCTATCGGCACATCCGTATAAAGGAATGGGAACCTATGGATGTCGCCGCAATTACTATATCCCATATGATAAAATTTATCACTACGAAAAATTCTGGTGGTGGTTGTTGTGGCGTAACCATTATGTGAAGGCCTATCTATCAAATATTCGTAAAGACCAGTCGTCAGTTGATGTCACCTTTAAGTTCAAAAGAGTCGTGTGCTGGGCTAGTCTTTATAAAAGTCTAGACAGTTCTAGTGCCGAGCAAGATATGGATACCTATCACAAGGAATGTAAGAAAGACAACAGAATATACTAACATAAGAAAAAAGTAATATATTATGGATTCTATAGAATTCGAATCAAAAATAAGAAAATATGTCAATGGTGGCTACATCACTGATGAACACAGATGGGAACTTTATCAAGATGCAGAGAAGTTGGAAATAGAGAAAGGGGAACTGGACATTGTTATAGATGGCTATGTTTATCTTGATAAGCAAGGCAAATTGGGCGATTTGGCATCCTATAAATTTGATTATTCCAAATGGCTTGAAGAAATAGAACAGACAAGTGAGAATAGGATAGTTTATCCAACAGAGGGTGGATTCTCATGGAAAGAATTCTTTTTGTTACTGCTTCACAATAAATGGGCTCGCCTACTTGCCATTGCTGGTTTGTTAATTATATTCTGGCCTGTTATTTATTTTTTGTTACTGTGTATCCTTTGCCTATTAATCCCTGATGGGTCAGAGAAACAAACTTCGGATAAGGATAGTGTTAAGATAGAGGTTGTGACTCCAACAAAACAACAACCAAGAACCAAAGAAATCTTATCAGAAGAACAGAGCAATCATGAAAATGAACAAGAGTTAGAAGTCGCCAACGATGACAAACAGAAAAACACGGAAGTTGAAGATGTCAATGTTGATAACAATTCTGATGTTGTAAATGGTGATTATCCTGAAGGAAGCCTACGTTTGCTGACGGCAGATGATTTGATGACAAAGAGTAAAGCAGAATTGAAAATCATGCGCAACGAGATATTCGCTCGACATGGATACATCTTTAAGACTCCTGCGATGATAAAGCATTTTGCTAATCAAAGCTGGTATCATGGTCGGTATGCCGATGTTTCTTCTATGCTTTCTAACATCGAAAGAAAGAATGTTGCATTGATTAAGAAATATGAGAATAGATAGTATTCTATAATTTAATAGAGACAATGAAGAAAATATTATTCTTGATATTATGTAGCTCGGCACTTTTGGTCACTGCGAATTGTGCCCGATCTAAGCAGAATAACATCGTAGATAAGAAGTTTATGATGGATTCTGCGGAGAATAGTGTGGGCGAGGACTTGGCTATAAAGCAGGTTCCTGCTTATGCTGAGATTCTTATCAAGGCATATCCTAAGCAGAAACTGAGATATGTTAATAACAAGATTCTATTTCCCGACGGCTTCTCCGTCATATATGATGATCAAAAGAAAAAGGACTTCAATGCAAAGCTAGATAATTCGGATGTTGAGGATATGTTTTCTTTTCCGTATGATACAATAGGTAAGCCTAAGTATCTTGCTGATGCTGGCAGAAGCCGATGTGAGGCTCTTTTCAAGAAAATGTATGGCTCTTCGGCAGAAATTGTACGCAAAAATCTTGTGACAGTAGATTGGTTTGGTCAAAAGGTTCTATTCACTAAAGTAAATAGTGCTCATAAACAACTATTGAAAGTCGCACAAGAATTAGCGAAGATTCCTAATATCCAAAAATACTTGAAGTCTTCGGGTACATTCTACTGGCGAAAAGTTCGTGGAGCCAATAGACAAAGTGCACATAGTTATGGTATTGCCTTTGATATTGGCGTTGATTATTCTAACTATTGGTTATGGACTAACCCAGGTGCAAAGGAAACGGATAAAATTAAATATGCAAACCGTTTCCCTATGCAGATAGTGAAAGTATTTGAAAAATATGGCTTTGTCTGGGGAGGTAGATGGTATCATTATGACACGATGCATTTTGAATATCGTCCAGAGATAATTGGCAAGAATGCTCTTTAAATGATATGTTGTAATAGAAGAACAAAATGTTTACGCTTATGTATAAGGAACTTTGTAAAAGCATTACTACAGGTAAGAGTTTTGAATGGGGAATAACAGGTGTTATCTTGTTGAATTCCTTTCTTATTGGTGTCGAAACATATACCGACAATCAGACCATAAGAACGATTCAAACTTTTATATTGGGTATATTTACCATTGAAATCATATTAAGATTTGTCGCTGTGGAAAGTACCAAGGCATTTTTCACTGATGGTTGGAATATCTTTGACCTTTCCCTCGTCTTGATAGGTTACATACCTGAAACGATGTTTGCCAATGCTTCGGCGATGACAGCCATCAGAGTGCTTAGGGTGTTTCGTGTGCTTAGACTATTGCGCGCCGCAAAAGAGATAAAGATTATTATCACAGTGTTGCTTAAGTCAATGAGCGCCATGTTTTACAATGTCATTCTTTTCGGCATATTCATATATCTTTATGCCATTATAGGTGTAGGCTTGTTCAAACTGCCTAATCCTGAAAAGATGAACCGTCAAGAGCATGTCCGATTCGAGCAATTTATGCAAGTCGCTCCTAATGCGCCAACTAATTCTCCCGATCCTTTTGGTACATTGGGAGAAGCGATGTTTACATTGTTCCGTGAGTTGACAGGAGAAGATTGGACGGACTTAAGATACAACCATATTACAGCTTACGAATATGGCTATATCAAAGCGAGCCCTCTCGTCATCAACATTTATCATATTTCTTGGTTTGTGTTGGCGGCATTTCTTTTGTTGAATTTGGTAACTGGTGCAATCTTAAACAATTATCAAATTGTGATGGAGCATAGCCACGAAGAAAAAGATAATGGAAAATAGTTTGTTGTACTTAAATGATAATGAATGATGAAATTAAAAAGTAGATTTGTTATGCCTTCATTGGCAGTTGGGCTGTTGTTGATGCCGCTAGTGTCAACTCAAGCTAGGACTATTACTGATAAGTCAGACTTTGGCAACGAGATGACTGAATGCTTGTCTTCTAATTTGCAGCAAAAGAAAGTCGTCAAAAAAACTGCATCCAAGAAAACCGCCGTAAAGCGTGCCGTTCCAAGAAAGACACCTGTGAAGAACAGTGCTAAGGGTAAGTTGGATGGTCAAATAACTGTGAATGGAGTGCAAATTGATGTTACTGCGACAGGAAGCATGCTCATGATTATTTATAATGATGAAAACATGAGTCCTAACTCAGTAAACTTCGAGGGTAAAATAGAAGACATCAGATGCTATAATAATAGTGTCTATGTTAAGTCTAATGTTACTGACGAATATGAGCAACGTTTCACGTTCTTCAATGTGTATAAATATGATTTGGTGACTAATAAATCTGAGTTGCTGTTGGAATCATGCAATGATGTGAAGTTTGATGACGCCAAGCATGTTATTCATACTGCAACTATAGCTAGCATGGGACTGAATGGTGCTACTTATGATAAGCAGGATATTAAAATGTAGAAAAATAAGTTATATACGTTTAATCTAATAACGATCCAAAATTATGGGCTTGTTCGGAAGAGGAAAAGGCGGCGGATTGATGAATGTCATCCGCTGCGATGAAACTGAGTATTTGGTGTGGAAATGGCGACCTTTGGGACAAGAAGTCAATTCTACAAGTCGCGAAAATGCCATTAGATATGGTAGTAGCCTACGTGTAAAAGACGGTGAAGTAGCCGTCTTTGTGTACAAGCAGAAGGATGGTCCTTGTCAGGACTTTATTGTTGGCCCTTATGATGACACCATCAAGACCGCCAACTTTCCTGTGCTTTCTAGTATCGTGGGATTGGCTTTTGGTGGAGAGTCTCCTTTTCAGGCTGAAGTCTATTATATCAATCTGCAGGGAAGCAATCAGGTTAGATTTGCTGTGCCTTATTTTGATGTGGCGGATCCACGACTCCCTGACTATCCTGTACCTGTCGCCGTGCGTGGAACACTGACCTTCGCACTTGAGAACTACAAGAATTTTATCAAACTTAATCGACTGATTGATTTTAGCCTAGATGCTTTTAAGAAGCAAATCAAAGATGTGTTGGTGCGTAAGATAAAGGGATTGGTTGCCAATGTTCCATCAGACTTGGGGATGCCTGTTGTCCAAATGGAACGTAAGATAGACGAGATCAGTGAGTTCCTTGAAACTAAGTTGAAGGATCGTATTGATGAGTTTGGAGTAAAGATGAAGCATCTCGATATTGGTGCTATCGAAATAGATAAAGATTCTGATGCTTATCAACAAGTGAAAAGTTTGACAGGTGATATCACTGCTAGAACTATGCGTGTGCAAGCTGATCTAAATATTCAAAATCTTAAGGACACGCAGGCTCTTAATATGGAGAATATGAAAGAGACGATGAGAATACAACGTGAGGAGGGGCAATATGCTCAACATTTGCAGACTCAACAAAATAATCTTGGGGCGTTTACGGCTGGATTGCAAGCTGATGTTCTAAAGACTGGTGCTCAAAATCTAGGGCAGATGGGCTCAATTAATATGGGCAGTGGTCAGGGCAACACAATGAATCCTGCTGGAATGATGACTGGAATGATGATGGGCAGTGCTCTTGGCAATCAGATGGCTGGCATGATGAATAACATGGGACAGCAGATGCAAAATTCTATGAATACGCCTCCACCAATGCCTAATGTGCAATACATGGTGTCAGTCAATGGGCAGCAGGCTGGACCTTTCACAGTGCCACAGCTGCAGCAAATGGCAATGGCTGGACAAATTACAAAAGAGACTTATGTTTGGAAGCAAGGTATGGTACAGTGGGAACTTGCTGGTAATGTGCAAGAATTGAACATTCTGTTTGCTCCAACTTGTCCACCACCTCCACCAGCATCTGATGGAATGACACCTCCACCACCTCCAGTACAATAACAATTCTAAAAATGAAAGTAGTATGAACAATGACAATTTTCTTTCCCTAGACCGTCTCGTAGAGTTCGGTCTAGGGATGGGGATGGCAAGACAAATGGTCAATGTCATGAACGAGAGTATGCAAAATATGTATGTGCCCGGTTCTATTAAGACGATGCCTGTCCCCTCTTCGCCATCAACAATATATGTAGCAATAAATGGCAACTCCATAGGACCATTAAGTGAAAGCGAATTCTCTCAACTAGTAACCAACAAGACTGTAACCAAGGATACCCTTGCATGGATGCCTGGCTTGCAGAATTGGCAAGCTGTAGAGAAGATTCCTGCTATACTCAAAATTGTGGCTTTGGCTCCACCACCATTGCCTTCAAATCCATAATAGATAGCAATCATGAGAATCAATATAGTACTCTCCGTTATAGCTACAGCCTTATCTTGCTTGATAGGCTACCTAGCTTATAATGTTGCGGGAGGGCAAGAAGGAGATGTTGTATGTGGTATCGCTAGTACAATTTGTTTTGCAATAACCCTCGTTCCTTTACTGGGGGCTCAAACTGAGTCAGCAAAGTTGACAATTAACATCAAGGTGTTGTCAAGCATGTTCTTTATTGCTTTTCTCATCTCTCACTTCAGTTTCGCAGCAATTTGTATAAAAATACCATATTATATCATAACAAATGGTATCTTATTGCTCATCTATGGGGCTATACTTTACAAAATGCAACAAATAAAAATAATATAATTATGTATTCAAAAGAACTAGAAGAACTTATTGAGAACGTTCTCGCCGATGGCGTGATTACCGAACAAGAACGTTCTGTCCTTCGTAAACGTGCTCAAGCATGTGGCGAAGATCCTGACGAGGTGATGATTGTCGTAGATGGTCGCCTCGCAAAAATGAAGAAATCCACAAACCCAACCAAAAACGGCAATATTGTCAAATGCCCAAGTTGTGGTGCTCCTGTAAAAGCAGGTGCATTAAGATGTGAGGAGTGTGGATATGAGTTTCATAATGTCAATGCCAACAAAACAGTAGAGAAGTTTACCGAAGGACTTCAAAATTTGCAAAAAGAAAAAGGTTTTTTCAATGCATTAAATCTTGAAGAAAAGAAAGCTGCATATATAGAAAATTATCTAATTCCAAATTCTGTAGAAGATGTTTTGGAACTCATGCAACTTGCCAAACAAAGTTCCGACAGACATGGAGATGATGTGCAAAAAGCATATTGGAATCTGTTCTCTCGTTGTGTCGAAAAAGTAAAAAATTCAGGGATGGCGACTGATTATCGTTTTACGGAGCTATTGGCTTTTCATCAAAAACAGAGTAAGAAGAAAAACATCGGTGGTTGGATTGCTGGCATCATTGGTGTTATGATTTTTGTAGGACTTGCCGTTGGACTTGGATTTGCATTCAATGAACAATCACAGACTCATAAACAAATAGAAACTGCTATTACAGCACAGCTGGATTCTTTGTCGGCAATCATAGACGGTATGCCTACACCAACCAAAGAGAATTATGCAGAATGTGCAAACCGTATAGCTAAGCTAGTATGGTCACCGATAAATTGTCAGTATAGTGACGGAGAAGGTGGTGAGGACTCAAAGGCTTTAGCAGATAAACAACTAAATGCTATCAAGTCTTTTGTTCAAAAGAAGAATGCCTACATTAATCTATTGAATAGTCTGCACATTGCTGACCCTATTCCTGCTGACACTTACGAGAATTATTCTTCATCTATACCAAAGAGCTATTCTGAAGAAGAAGAGAAAAATGAGGAACCAAACAGTGGTAAGGATGTGCATGTTTTGGTTGACCAGCAATATAGTAACCTGTCTGCCAAAATCGAGAATATGCCAGAAGCAACTGCTGACAATGTAAAGTCATTGAGAGACCAATTGCGTCAAATCGTCTGGGCTCCAATTACGACTGAGGCAGAAACAGCCAAGAAGACTTTTACTAGTCCAACAGATGAAGAAAAGTACGAGCGTACTAAGAAAGAGACATTCTATAAGCTTGTAAAAGTGAAGGCTTCTTCTCTTAATGATGTTTATATGGATGCTTTTGGTGAAAAGGACGACGTTTTGTCGAAGTTGGTAGAAGATGGTTTTGAAGATTAATGAAGATAACATTTCTTTTGGCAAATATCAAGGCTGCTCTTTAAGGGCAGCCTTTTTAGTGCAAGGTGGTTACGATTTTCCATATCTTATTCTTGTGATACAATATTTTTCAAGAATATACGTTTTATTTTTGTGTATAAGAGAATTCAAATATTGACCATGTTCGTGTTGCTGGGTATAACCGCTTGTTATGCCCAGTACGATCCTTCATTTAGCCATTATTTCGATATGGAACCGTCTTTTAATCCGGGTTCTGTAGGAAAACAGGCTAAAGTCAATGTCAATGTGGCCTATGCGCTCGATATGGCTGGGTTTGAACATAATCCTCGCACGATGTATGCTGCGGCAGACATGCCTTTCTATGCCCTCAAAAATTATCATGGTGTAGGTGTGCAGTTCATGAATGACCAAATCGGTTTGTTTACTCATCAAAAGCTAGCTGTGCAATATGCCTTTAAAAAACGATTGTTCAAAGGAATGCTGAGCGCCGGTTTGCAAGCGGGATTCCTGAGTGAGAGCTTCGATGGTAGCAAAGTCGATTTAGGAGAGTCTAACGACCCAGCTTTTTCCACATCCAAGATAGATGGAAGTGGTCTTGATTTAGGTTTTGGACTTTACTATACCCATGGCTCATGGTATGTAGGTCTTTCTGGTCAGCATCTCAATTCACCGAAGATA
>ERZ808275.726-NODE-726-length-11541-cov-4.982326_pt1 | contig 11541 bp, 11 predicted proteins | sample MGYA00520894_ERZ808275 | MGnify/ENA primary metagenome ERZ808275 (study PRJEB31516, sample SAMN03275598) | gut metagenome | biome: mammalia-associated habitat; material: feces | host: Papio cynocephalus | place: Kenya | collected 2012-08-03 ...
ATTGCCAAGGAACCAAAAAATATATGAGCAATTAAGTTTGCTCATATATTTTTTTTGAATAACGCCTATAATTTAAAACAATATTATATTTTTTGTAAATCAATATCACTTTGCTTTTCGCTTTGGAGCCTCCTTTTGTTTATTTACGTAAGAACAAACTTGCTTGTTCTTTTAATCCTTATAAATGACAAATAAATTGCCGCTTGTCGATAACATTATTTTTATTGCTAAAGTTCTTTTAGTCCAACTAGTTCGTCAATTGAAATTTTAAAATATTTTGCAAGCAAAATTAATGAATACATATTTGGTTCTCTAAGTCCGTTTTTCCATATACTAATAATTCCTTTGCTTACTCCTATGGTTTTTGCAAGTTCAACTTGCCCTATATTCTTTTCTGTTCTTAATTCTTTTAATATGTCTTTAAATTTATTTTCTGTTTCCATACATTAATTATTCCCACAAATGTAAGAAAACTTCTTGACATCTTACAAATGATGAGGCAGAAATTTGCGTTAATTGTGGTTGTAGAATAAAAAACGAACAGCTTTTATCTTCAAATGATGGGAAAAATGCAGTTAGATTTTTATTGACCTTTTTCTTAGGGTTCATTGGTAGTTTTATTATTAATCATACAAATTTAAAGCCAAATGGATGGAAATCTAGAACTTGTGCTTATTTTTTCCTTAATATTTTGACTTTTGGGATTTATCCTTTAGTTGCTTCAATTTGCAATTTTAGTTTTAACCCAAAGCAATCATCCAATATAGGGTATTTTAAAGATTAATTTAAAATTAGTTCTGATTTAAAAATAGAGTTACATAAAAAGTATGTTGACTCTATTTTTTAAGTTATTTTCATTTCTTTCAAAAATTTTATAGTTAGATATTGTAATTTTTATTTATATGTGGTAAAATTAAATTAATTATAGTAAGTAGAGGTTATTATGGAAAAATTGTATTCTGTTAGAGATATTGATATTTTATATTTTGATGGTAAAATTTTACCTGTGATTATTACAAATAAAGATAACAAGATTTATGCAAATGAAATTTTAACAAATAAAAAATATGAGTTAAAGAAAATAGTTTATGGCTTAGAAACTTTTAATAAAGGTGCACAATACATTGCTTCGTTATCATCTGGCAATGATATTAAGACATATGGAGAAGTAGGCAGTTTTGCAAATTGTATTTGTAATTATGGCAAAAAAGCCAATAGCAACGATGTAAAAATAGAAAGAATTTTAGATTTATTTAAAAATTTTAATAAAGTTGATGAGAAATTAATTATTGATGATTTCTTCAAAAAAGATCTTACTAAAAATGAAATTAAAGAAATAATAAACATTTTACAAAGACATTATTCAAAAATTAACGCAAGTATGGAAAGATAATTAAATTTGTTAAAATAAATTAATAGGATAAAATTAGGCAAAATCGGTGCGTAAAGCAATTAAGATTTTGCTTTTTTTATGGTAATCGAAACAAAATGAATGAAAAGTGCGGTAATTTTTTGGTTTTTGGAGGATGACACATAAACTGTAAATATTAAGCATTATGGAAAATTGAAAAAGGGGGCTATCGTTAGATAATATTTAAATTGCAATTTTTGAATACCTAAGGAACAAGAGTGTCATCTTTTTAAATTAAGTTTAAAATTTTGTCAAAAATTTGCTTATAATTTAAAATTTTCATATACTAATAATTGAAAATATAAATGAGATAAAACCTAGTTAATTTTGGAGATACTTTTTAAATGTTTAAACTGACAAATTATTTAAAAAAATATAAATGGAAAACAATTTTGGGTCCAACTATTAAGTTTTTAGAGGCTATTTTTGATATAATTACACCTATTTTAGTCGCTTTTATTTTAGATAAAGGAATTCCAAACAATGATAAAAGATATATAATTTTACTTAGCGTTATAATAATTATTATGAATTTAATAGGCTTTGTTTGTGCTATTGGATGTTCTAAATGTGCTTCAAAAGTTAGTAGGGGTGTGGGAATGGACATAAGAAGGGATATGTATCAACATATAACTTCTCTAAGCAGTGTTGAAAAAGATAAGTACACAACGATGTCTTTTACAAACAGAATTGTTCATGATGTGCAACAATTGGAAAATGCTATTGGAATGACAATTCGTCAAGTTGCAAGGGCTCCATTTCTATTAATTGGTTCAACTATTGCTTCAATAATTATTGATGCACGATTGTCGCTTATTTTCTTGGTTGTTATGCCTATTATTGCTTTTATTGTTATTTTTATTATGAAAAAAGCATCACCTATATATTTGGAAGCAAAAACACGTTTAGATAAAGTTAGTAATGTAACGCGTGAAAATCTTTCAGGAAACAGAGTGGTTAGGGCGTTTAACAAGCAGGAATATGAAAAGAAAAGATTTGAAAAAGTTAATGCTGAATTTACTCATAGTAATTTAAAAATAGGTAAACTTTCCGCTATTATGCAACCTTTACTTTATTTATTTGTTAATCTTGGCGTTATTGCAGTAATTTACTTTGGCGGTGTTAGGGTAAACGTTGGTGCACTTTCTCAAGGAAAAATTATTTCATTCATAAACTATTTCACACAAATATCTATTGCTTTGGTAGCAATTGCAAGGCTTATTATTACTTATACAAGAACGGGAGCAAGTATAAAACGTATTAGTGAAGTTTTTGCTTTGTCGCCTTCAATAAAAAACAACTCAAATCCTATTATTTTAACAAAAGATGTGCCTAGCAATATTGAATTTAAAGATGTTAGTTTTTCGTATAATAAAATCAAGTATATTTTAAATGGTTTTTCAATAAAAATTGAAGCGGGAAGTACAATTGGAATTATTGGAGGGACTGGCAGTGGCAAAAGTACTTTGGTTAATCTTTTGCCAAGATTTTATGATGTTTCTTCTGGAGAGATTTTAATTAATGGAATTAATATAAAAAAATATGATTTAGCAAGTTTGCGTGATTATGTATCTATAGTTCCACAAAACCCAACTTTATTTAAAGGTACAATTGAAAGCAATTTAAAGTTTAGAGATAGCAATGCTACTTTAGAAGAGTTAATTAAAGCATTAAAAATAAGTCAATCGTATGAATTTGTTTGCGAAAAGCCTGATGGCATAAAAAGTAAAGTTGAGCGTGGAGGGACAAATTTTTCAGGGGGACAACGTCAAAGGCTTACTATTGCAAGGGCATTAGTTGGCTCACCTAAAATTATTATTTTAGATGATTCTAGTTCTGCACTTGATTTTGAAACAGACTATAATTTGCGTCATGCATTGTCTGTAACATTAAAAGATACTACTAAGATAATTGTATCTCAAAGAACTAACTCTATTAAAGATTCTGACATTATTATTGTTTTAGATAATGGTAATGTTGTTGGAGTAGGTGAACACGAAAATTTGTTAAAGAATTGTGAAGTTTATAAAGAAATTTATAATTCTCAAAATAAAGAGGAGGCAGTTTAGGAATGACAAAAAAAGATATAAAAACTTCCAAAACTTTAAGAAACACTCCTTTGGAAGAAGAAAGTCCAATTGTTAGTGAAATTCAAACAATAAATAGTGTCAAAAAGAAAAAACTTTCATTTAAACAAGCATTAAAAAATGCAAAATTAATTATACAATTTGGTAAACCATATCATAATTATTTATATATTGCATTATTTGCAATATTAATACAAACTTTTTTTGAACTATTAGTTCCAATATACACTGGACGAGCAATTGATTGCATCGTATCAGCGGGCGAAGTTGATTTTGCTTTAATGGGGCAAAATTTAATTTGGGTAAGTGTATGTATATTAATAAATGTAATATTCACATGGGTTGCAAATTACTTTACCAATGTTTATTGTTTTAAATCTAGTGAACATATGCGTAAATTAATATTTGAAAAATTTAATAAAGTGCCATTAAAATTTTTAGATGGAAACGCACATGGCGATTTACTAAGTCGTATGATAAACGATGTTGACTTATTAACTGATGGTTTTTTAGAAGGGATTTCCAGTGTAACCAATGGCGTTGTAACAATTATTGCTACACTTGTGTTCATGTTTGTATTAAATATACCATTAGCTTTAGTCGTTTTAGTTTTAACTCCTATAAGTTTGATAATTGCAGCATACATTGCAAAAAAATCATATAAACTTTTCACTCAACAAGCGAAAAATGAGGGAGATTTAAATGGATATTTGGAAGAACTAATCAGTGGTGATAAACTTGTAATGGCATTTAATTATCAAAAAACTGCATTAGAAAATTTTGAAAAAATAAACCAAAATTACTATAAAGTTGCTGAAAAAGCAGAATTTTATTCAAACTTAAGCAATCCTGCAACTAGATTTATAAATGGTTTTGTTTATATTATGGTTGCGTTTGTGGGTAGTTTTTTAGCAATAACCTCAGGAGGAATTTCGGTTGGTTTAATTTCTAGTTTTTTAAGTTATGCTAATTCCTTCGGAAAACCATTTAATGAGTTGTCTTCAGAGTTTACTGAATTGCAAGCAGCACTTGCATCTTGCGAGCGTATTTTTATGATTTTGGATGCTAAAGATGAACCGATGGATAATAATTTGCCCGATTTAGCGAGCACGGATGGTAATGTTAGCATAAGAAATGTAGATTTCTCATACAATACTAAACAAAATTTAATTCAAAATTTTAATTTGGAAGTTAAACCTGGCGAAAAAATCGCTATTGTTGGACCAACAGGATGTGGGAAAACAACACTTATTAATCTTTTAATGAGATTTTATGATGTAAACAGCGGGGCAATTTTAATTGATGAAACTGATATTACGCAAGTTACTAGACGTTCATTAAGAAATAAATATGGTATGGTTTTACAAGAAACTTGGATTTTTTCTGGAACTATAAGAGAGAATATTGCATATGGGAAACCCAATGCTACCGATGAAGAAATAAAAGAAGCTGCCATTAAAGCTGGTGCGGATGATTTTATAAACAAATTAACATATGGATATGCAACAAAAATTACAGAAGATGGCGGTAATTTATCTGCTGGACAAAAACAATTGCTTTGCATTGCAAGAGTGATGTTGTTAAAACCGCCAATGTTGATATTGGATGAAGCGACAAGCAATATTGATACTAGAACTGAGTTGAAAATACAAGATGCGTTTAACACTCTAATGAAAAACAGAACCTCGTTTATTGTTGCTCATAGGCTTTCGACAATAAAAAATGCTGATAAAATATTAGTTATGAATAAAGGTAATGTGATTGAGCAAGGCACGCACTTGGAACTTTTAGAAAAGAAAGGCTTTTATTATCATTTATATAATTCACAATTTGCAAAGATATAAATGTTTGCTTTCACTTTGAGCTTCGCATTTAACCACCAAGTGACGGTTAAATGCTACTCGAGTGTCGTTCAAGCAAATAATTTACATCTAGAAGAAATAAGGACGATTATAATAAAATAGTAGATTAAGAATAATTGAATAAATAAGTTAACACAAACAAATACCTGTACCAACAAAAGCAAATAAAGCCACTTGGTGAAGAGAATGCTTCGAAGAGTTAAAAATTTTTTTTGAAAAATTTTAAAGCCACTTGGCGAAGAGCATTCTTCGAAGGTGGTTTTAATTATTTAAAAAATGATTTATTCCTTATATTTTTGTGAGAATATGACGATGTTTTTCCTCCCCTGCCAAGGAGAGGTGGCAGTTGAAAAATGACGGAGAGGTTAAAATATAACTAAAAGTGGTTTTTTAAGTAAAAATTGAGCGACTAAGCTCTAAAAAACTATTGGAAGTGTAATATTTTAATTTCACACTTCCAATAGTTTTTAGTTAATATTTATTCTCTGTTTTGGTCATATTCGTTTGTTGAAACAAGGAACAATTTACCATTTGTTAAAATAGGTGAAATAATAAGCCAGATAGCTGACAAAGCAACTAAGCAATAAATAATAATTGAACCTACAGATGGATAATCTCCAAAAATAGCGGTAACTAAATTAAAATTAAAAATTCCAATAAGTCCCCAGTTTAATCCACCAATTAACAAAATAATATAAGATATTAAATTTGCAATAACCATTTTACCCTCCCTATGAAATAGTTTAGCACATTATTTTTTATTTATACATAAATGGCGATTTGCCTTATTTAATATTTACTTTCAATAGTTTTTGACAAAAGAGGAATAATAATGTATTATGAAAAAATAATTAAATATGAGGTTGAAATTAATGAATATTTGGAAAGATATCAATAAAAACAGGATTTCTCCAGACCAATTTGTCGCTTTTATTGAAATTGAGGCTGGTAGTAAAAATAAATATGAGTTAGATAAAGAAACTGGGCTTATTATTTTGGACAGGGTTTTGTTTACAAGCACACACTATCCTATGAATTATGGTTTTATTCCACTTACACTCTCAGAAGATAAGGATCCGCTAGACGTTTTTGTTTTATGCAGTCAGCCAATTGAAAAAATGAGTTTAGTTAAATGTTATCCTATAGGTGTTGTAACTATGAAAGATAAAGATGAAATGGACGAAAAAATCATTGCCATACCTTTTGGTGATCCACAATATAATGGATATAATGATATAAGTGAATTGCCACCACATATTTTACAAGAACTAAAACATTTTTTAACAGTTTACAAGCAATTGGAAAATAAAAAAGTTGAAATTTTGAGTACAGGTAATGGTAGTGACGCAAAAGAGTGTATAAAAAAATGTATGAAAAATTATGAAGAATATATTTTGAATAACAATCAATAAATAAGTCAAAAGTATTAAAAATTTACAATAATTGTGAACATAAAAGAAAAAACTTCTAAGTTTTACATTGGGTATTAAAAAAATACTTTGTAATTATAAATATAAAACCCCTATAAACAATCAAAATGTGACTGCATATAGGGGTTTTATTTACGTATTTTTTGCTTAATTTATGCTGGATTTATTTTTTGTAAAAGTATATTAAGTCTAACAAAATTCAGAGTAAGTGTGCTTTCATTATTTAAATTAATTTCATGATCTGAATTATCTGGATTAACTGCTTTTTCTAAATTAATATTTTCTTGCATAAATTCATTTGCTGTTATATCTTCTTTTGCATTAATAACTGTGGTTGTTGTTGAAATAAAAGTATCGTCATCTTGCTCAAAAGTTACTTCAATTTTCAAATACATATTTTCTTGAATGTCAAAAGCATATGGATTTTTTTCATCTGAATATATATCGTTTGATGTAAGTTCAATTTTATTATCAAAAGTTTCAGAAGATGTGGAATATATTTTTGTTAAAAGATTTTCAATTGTTCCCATATAAATATCAATTTGTTTTACATGTGTGGTTGTTTGACTTTCTTCTATGCCACTTGAAAGGGTTAAACTATCAATTGAAAAATATTCCAAATATGGGCAAGTAAACAGGGCTAAGTAATTTCCCGCTGTATTTTTTGAAACAACAAATGAATACTCTGCATCCTTGCTTACAACCTTGTTATTCAAAAGCCAACAAATAAATTCTGTTTTTGTTGTACTTGTGTTCATTGGGATTGCTTTTATGGTCATGGTTTCACCTTCAGTGTATTTCCCGTTTTCACCTTCAATGCTGCCTAAATTATAATGGAGTGATTTAACTTCTATTTCAAATGTGTTAGGGGTTCCAGTGCAACCAGCAAAGGCAAAACACCCCAAAACAAGACAAAATAATAGAGATAAAACTAAATATCTTTTTTTCATATTAACCTCTTATATCTAGATTAAATAGTTTTTTTAAAAAAATGTCAATTAATTTTAAATATTGGATTTTAGTATGTGTATTTTTATTTTTCTTGCATAAAATACATTAGTGTATAGGAGAACGTATGTGGGAATTTTGCATCAATTTATCTGACAAAAATATATCTGCTTCAAGAAAAGTGTATTTAGCTCTCAAAGAATTTTGTAAAGAATATAATGGAATTGTGACTACATATGAAAGATGTGGCAGTATTTCAATTTTAATTACAGCAGAAAAATGTGACGAGAATAGGTTTAAACACTTTATTGCTAACTTAATAAGCGACTTGGTGTGTGAGGATTTTAAATTAAAATATTTGGAAAACAATTTATGTCTTCCTAATTTAGACACTATTAGTAAAAATGCTTTTATGCAGGCTCTTCTTAGTTTTGATAGGGAAGCTGATAAATATATAGTACAAAAATGCTTAAGTTTAGAAAATTCTATTTCTGTTGAGGCTTTTTACTTTTTTAAACTTTCAATGCTGAGAGATAAATGGAAAGAATTGGTTCAAATTGCCAATGATAATAAAACTTATTTATCATCAAATGAAACTTTAGTGGAATTATTAAAATTTTTAGTTAATAATCTAGAACTAAAAAATGAAACAATAAATTTAATGCAAGATAAAGGTAAAGTAAGATTTTACGATATTAATTTTAATCTTTTAAAAGAGAACAACTTAAGCGATAAAGATATTGATTCTACAATCATTTCAAATTTGATTGCATTTGCTCCTAAATATGTAAATATATATTGTGGTGACAATTTTAATTCTAATTTGATTAACTTATTAAAACAAATATTTGATAAAAGAATTAACTTTTTAAATTTGGATAATGCGTTAAATAATGAAAGGACATAATTTTTTGTTGTAAGTAAATTGAAAGTAAAGATAAATGCTATTCTTATTGTTAAAGGATTTTTCAGAAAATAAATAATAAGAAGAAAAACTTGCAACATTTTACAAAATTTATTTTTAAAACTAGTTGACAACATTTATTCTGTTTGTTATAATGTTTTTGTTATCGAGTAGAAGTTTCCACTTCTCACCAGTCGAAATCAGTTTGACTGCGGAGTTTTGTTCTTTCATTTTTAAAGGAATAAGTGGAGGTTTTTATGTCTTCCACTTATTCTTTTTTTAAGTGGAGATATATAGGTACATTAAAGGGGGATACAATTATTTTTAAAGAATTGTTAATCAATGAGCAAATCACAGCAGGTCAAGTTCGTTTGATTGGTGCTGACGGCGAACAACTTGGTATTATGTCAAAACAACAAGCACAACAAATTGCTTACAAGGATAATTTAGATTTGGTTCAAATGTCTTTTGGTAATGGAATTTCTGTTTGTAAAGTTTTAGATTATGGCAAGTTTAAGTTTGATGCAATCAAAAAAGAAAAGGAACTTAAAAAAAATCAAAAAGTTTGTGAGTTAAAAGAAATTCAACTTTCTATGACTATTGACAAACGTGACCTTGAAATTAAAGCTAAACGCGGTTATGAATTTTTAAGTGACGGAAACAAATTAAAAGTTGTTTTAAGGATGAGTGGTCGTCAACAAGCGTATTCTGCTAAAGCAGTTGAAGTTGTTAAAAACTATTGCAAGTTGGTGGAAGAAAAAGGCGTTTGCGAAAAAGAACCTGAAATTGTTGGAAGAAATATCATTGTTATTGTTTCACCTAAAAAAGCAAAGTAGTTGTACTTTAAAGCAATTTATTGCAACATAAAACAACATTTTGATGTAATGTGCATTTTTATATGCTAATATATTTTACATCTACACAATAAACGAAAAGGAGAATTTTATGCCAAAACAAAAATCACATAGCGGTGCTAAAAAAAGATTCAAAATAACAAAATCTGGTAAAGTTATGATTAACGGAACAGATAGAGGTCACTTTATGACTGAAAAAAGCCAATCAAGAAAAAGAAAATTAAGACGTGGCAGAGTTCTATCTAAAACTCAAAGCAAAACAGTTAAAAGAATGATCAATGCGTAAGGTTAAAGGGAGAATTATACTATGAGAATTAAAAGATCAGTTAATGCTCTTAAAAAAAGAAGAGCAATATTAAAACAAGCTAAAGGTTACAGAGGCGCTAAATCTAAACTTTACAGAGTTGCTAGAGAAGCAGTTATGAAAAGTGGACAATATGCTTATGTTGGAAGAAGACTTAAAAAACGTAATTTCCGTTCTTTATGGATACAAAGAATCAATGCAGCTTGCCACCAAAATGACATTTCATACAGCAAATTTATGTTTGGTTTGAAAAAAGCAAACATCGGCTTAAACAGAAAAGTTTTAGCTGATATGGCTGTTAACGATGCTGAAGGTTTTAAAGCTTTAGTTGCAACTGCAAAAGCAAATTAATAATTAAAAAACATAGCCGTTGAACGATTTTGTTCAATGGCTATGTTTTTATTTTGTAAACTTACTACAAGCGACAAATCTGTTGCATTTGTCAAAGCGTTGTTTTTTAAATTTTGTACCTAACAAAATTTAGTTTTGTTTCTTGTTAATAAAACCTAAATTAAAAGTTTATCCACTTTACCAATAAAAGCCTTTTAGGTGAGGGTAACCATTGTTGATTGCTCCAGAGATAGCCCAAAGTTCAGTACTATTATTGTTATTGTTAAGTCTGTTCTTTGCCGCTTTTAAATTTGTTAAAATTGTACCATCATACTCTGCATCGGAAAAATAGGGGATATTGTTTAAATATGCACCATTTATATTTTCATTTTTACCATAATTGGTTTCTATAACTTCATATAATTTTTTTGGCGGATTACTTTTGTCGGTTCGCTTAGATTTGTCGTTGTTTCCATGTGGATCAGATAAACCTTGATAATCTGCATAAAATTTGATTGCATTAGGATCTGTAGTATCTATTGTTAAAAAAGATCCAATCCAAGGATTATAATATTCATTTTCTGGCTGTGGAGCATTAGCATAATTCCAAACATAGCCTGTGTACCAATTAGTTCCTAATATTGTTTGAAAGCCTTCATTGCCATATATTTTTCCGGTTTCATTACCATAAATGTTTTTAATTGGCGTTAAACCATCATTATAAGAACTATTCCATTCGTTTTTTGTATCAGATCTCACTAAATAATATCCTTTAATGTTATCTTTAAAGAAGAAACTGTCATTTTTAAAAACACTAATTAAAAATAAATTTTGTTCATTATTTATTCTTAAATTTTGTTTTATTTGTTCACTATAGTAATTGTTGTTTAGTGTATTTTTGTTTAAATATTCTCCGTAAATATTGCCGCTAAAATAATTGATATCAAAACTTACTAATTGTTGTATCCTAACAATAGGAAGAAGATTCCAGTAAAAAGAAATATCATTGATATTATTATTCTCATCACATTTTCTAATTTCATAAACCAAATTAAAATATTTTGTTTTTGCACAGCCGTTTGGATCTATTGTTCCACGATTATAGCAAAATTTAATTGTACTTCCATTTATGCTTCCAGCAATTCCTCCTGTATGACCACAATAACGATTAGTTCCAATGTAACTTCCTGTGTCTCCTAAATAAACATTAGTGTAATGTTCATTATAATCTTCATCGTAAATAAAGGTAGAAGTAGTAATTGGCATAAAAATCTGCGCTTCATTGAGAGTTACTATTGTATTATAAGTCGTCCTAGAAACGTTTTCAATTATTCTATACCCTTTTGGATTATAAATATCTTTACACATAAAAAGACCGTTTGTAGGAGCAAGACTTGTACTACACATATAG
>ERZ808275.730-NODE-730-length-11514-cov-3.097827_pt1 | contig 11514 bp, 8 predicted proteins | sample MGYA00520894_ERZ808275 | MGnify/ENA primary metagenome ERZ808275 (study PRJEB31516, sample SAMN03275598) | gut metagenome | biome: mammalia-associated habitat; material: feces | host: Papio cynocephalus | place: Kenya | collected 2012-08-03 ...
GCAACAATGCGGCGAGTTGTAGTGCGTCGCTTGCGGCGCACTTTTTTTGTATAACACGAGCTTTGCTCGGTTAAATAGAGGAGGTACCTATGAGAAACAAAAAGATTTTAGTTATGATCGCCACACTCATAACTCTGCTTGTGGTTGCATGTGCGTTGATTGCGTGCAACAACACGGGCGGTCAAACCCCGGGCGGTGAAACGCCCGATCCGACGCCTACGCCGGATCCGACACCGGATCCCACGCCCGATCCGGATCCCACTCCGACGGAATTTACCGTCGTGTTCGAGACGAACGGCGGAAGTGCGGTGAATCAGATGAAAACGAGCAAAATCGACAGCGAGCCTGTCACGACAAAAGACGGTTTCGTTTTTGACGGTTGGTTTGACAATGCACTCTTTGACGGAAATAAGATTGCTTTCCCGTATGAAGTGAAAAAAGACGTGACTTTGTATGCCAAATGGATGCAAATAGTCGAGCATAAGAAAACGACGCTCAAAGATTTCGAATACACAGAGGCGGACGGTGTTGTTACGCTTACAAAGTACATCGGCGAGGAAACGGACATCATTTTGCCCGACGAGACCAACGTTCTCGGAGAGGATTTGTTTTCGGAATCTATCGTCGAGTGCGTGGTTTTCACAGCAGGCGTCAAAGAAATCAACAAAACAGCATTTTATTGGGCAAGCAACCTCAAAAGCATAGAAGTCGTTGCGGAAAATCCGTATTTTTCGGCGCAGGACGGCGTGCTTTTCAATAAGGACAAAACTGCGTTGGCGGTTTATCCGTTTGCAAAGTCGTATGACGAAAACAACGACGGTTATTCCATTCCGCAAGGCGTGAAAAAGATTTGCTTGTTTGCCTTTGCTGGTTATCATTATGCAAATATCGAGTTTCCCAAAGGATTGACGGAAATAGAGGATTATGCGTTCTATTACGCAAAAATGGAAAAAGTCATTCTTCCCGAGGGTGTTACGAGCGTCGGCGCATACGCATTCGGCGGTTGCTCAAATATGACGGAATTGTATATTCCCAAAAGCGCAGAAGGTTGCGGAAACAAGTATAGCGTCGTAAATAGATGTAGCACACTTGAAAGACTTACCGCACCTTCAAACGTACTTGCAAGTTCTATGTCGCTTGCATCGCTCAAAACGTTGGTGATAAACGGCGGCACGTCGTCTATGGGCAGCCTTTCGGGATGTGAAAATCTCCAAACCGTGGTTTTGCCCGAAGGTCTTACCGACATTACGACGAGAGCGTTTAAGGGCTGCAAGAATTTGACGACTATAAACCTTCCGAGTACGCTTACGACAATCAATCAAAACGCTTTTGAAGGCTGCGAAAAAATCACGTCGCTCACAATGCCGTCGTCGCTCAAGACAATCGGCAAAAACGCTTTCATAAACAGCGGACTTGAAAACGTAGTCCTCAACGAAGGTCTTACCGAAATCAATGGCGGCGCATTCGATAATACGAAGATTACGAGTATCAAAATACCCGACAGCGTAACGACTTGCACGTATTGGACGAACGTAAAAACGCTCGAAACAGTCTATTGTCCTGCAAAATGGGCGAACAAATTGTACGCGTATCAATATCAAAACGAGGCTTCGACAATCAGGCATCTGTATATTACTTCGGGTACGACAATCGCAACGCCCACGGCACAAGGACTCGTAAGCATCAGTTTGCCTGCAAGTATAACGAGCGCAACGCTCAGTTTGAGATTCCAATACGCGCTTTGCCAAGTCACCAATTTGAGCGCATGCGAAATCACGCTCCCCGACGATTTTGCAGGCGAGTACAGAACGAGCGAATCGACCGCTTTTTCGGGTACGTTTGAGAAAGACGACAAAGATATGTTGGTGTATAAGTATCAAGGAAAAGTCGTTGCGTTGAGATATTACGGCAGCAAAACGCAAATCGGCGAAAGCGACCTTGCAGGTTATACCGATATTGCGCCTTATGCGTTTTACAAGAGGAGCGACATTACGTCCGTCGTACTTCCTGCCAATATCAAATCGGTAGGGTATTATTCGTTTGGGCAATGTACGTCGCTCACGGAAGTAACGATGAAAGGCGTTGAGAAATTGGCGACTTGGGCATTCTTCAACTGCTCGGCACTGCAAACCGTGTATCTGCCCTCAACCTTAAAGACAATAAAGGGCGCACCCTTTATGTATTGCGGAGACGAGGAAGAACCTTTGACGATTAAGTGCGCACTTGCAAGCGCTCCGTCGGGTTGGGAAGATACTTGGAAGAATACGAGCAGAGGCACGGCAACTATCGTATGGAACGCAACGCTGTAATATTAAAAACTGCGATTGCTAAAGACAACTAATATACGTATTGAAAAATCGTAAATAATGAAACTACGAAAAGCGGACGAAACTTTGGTTTCGTCCGCTTTTCTCGTCCAAAAGTGACATAATTTTTGTTGAAAAAACGGCGTTTTTTTGATGTTTTTTCGCACTTTTTATGCCGTTTTCAAGCAACGATTAGTACATCGCTTTTGATTATCGGTTTACATTTCGGTATTTTTCATGCTTTTGCGTTTTTGAGAGTTGTTTGTTGATTTTTTGCTATTTTACTATTTCGCCGTTGCGCGCGGATTGATAGATTATCCAGTAACCGCCATCTCCCACGGGTAGCCAAACGCAAGCGTTTTGGAGTTCTTTGGGCGGTTCGGTCTTTGTGGGGGACGGTACGCCGTAGCATATAAAGGACGGATCGTCCTCGTTGAAAAGTACGCCCACGACGTAGTAGCCGTCTTTTACGTCAACACGTACCCATTTGGAATTTGGGACGGCGTCGCAAAGTGCGTCCTCACGTGGATAGCACACGAACATCTCATCAATCTGCGGTTTGACTGCGTAATAAAAATTGTTGCCGTCGTACTTCGTCCACTCGCTTATAACAAGCACGTCGTCAAGGGTAGGCTCGTCTTTTTTGGACGTCCCTACGGTGCGCTCTTTTGCTTTGTCAACGCTTTCTTTGAGAGTGGCGCGCTTGTTGCTCTCGTCGATTTGGGCAAGTGCTTTGCTCTTGGATATATTGCCGCCGAACATCGTAAGGGAACTTGACCTGACCACGCACCCGTACTCGTCTTTTGCACAAAACGGCACTTCAAACGCCGTATTGGTGTCGTTAAGTTTGATTTTTGCGATTTGCTCACCCACGATATACAGCGTTGCGTTGCTCGGACGGAAGTCCAGATTGCAGTTGCCTTTGATATAATCCGTCTTGCCGACTACGCTTTGAATTTTGACAATGCCTTTGTGTCCGCCGCCCGTAAGCACCACGATTTCTTTTTTGTTGTCCATATCTTCACCTCGTATAAAGGTATGCCGATTGATATATAAAAATGAGGATATTTTGTTTTGAGTATTGAAAAATCGTGTGTTTCACGATATATTTGTATATAGGAGAATATTATGAAAAACAAGGGTATGCGCACGGACTATCCCGTGCAAGAGATTGCAAAAGATACATATAGAATAAGCGACTTCGGTATTGCCAATTGTTATTTGCTCGTGGGTGAGGAAAAGGCGTTGCTCATCGATTGCGGACTCGGAATCGGCGATATTAAAGGTTGCGTGGAACACATTACGGATAAACCTATTATAGTAGTAGGCACGCACGGACACGTCGATCACGTCGGCGGAGACGGAGCTTTTGACGAGATATATTTGCATACGCTCGATACAGGGCGCAATTATCGTTTCCAAACGAGTAAAACGCTGCGCAAATTGTTTTTGATTGCAAGCAAGGGCGTCGTTGATAAGTCTATAAAGCCGAAAGATCTTGTTATATACAAAAAACGTCCGCACGTTATCGGAATAGAGGACGGACATGTCTTTTCGCTGGGCGGAAGGGACGTAAAAGTCATTCATTCCACGGGGCATACTCTCGGGAGTATTTTGCTTATCGACGACAATACGAAAATCGCATTTGTGGGCGACAATATGAGTCCGTCGCTTTGGCTGTTCTTGCCGCACGCCTCGGCGGTGGAAGAGTGGATTGAAAGCGCAAAAAGAATCAGAGAATTGGCAGACGAATACAGAATATTCTGGGGACACGAAGGCGGAGATCTGTCAACAACACTTATTGACCGCAATATTCAACTCGCAAACGAGATACTCGCCAAATACAAGCGCAACAGGCACGTGTTTTATGTCAAATTTTATCCTTGCAACGATAGGGTAAACGGCAGTATCGTGTTTAGATTGGCGAGGATTTATAAAAAGAAAAAGAGATAAAACACATTTACAGTACAATGAAAAGTATTGAAAAAGCGTTCCCGTTGAGGACGCTTTTTGCGTGATAATTTAAGTCTTTATGATATATTGATTTATCAATACATATGCTTGTCGAGTTCTTCTTCGACGTAAGCGTATTTTTTGACTTTGGGATTTTTGACGATTTTGCCGCGGAGAACGACCATCTTGGGATTGCGCAAGTTTTCAAGGTTTTCAAGCGGATTGCCGTCAACAACCATAAAGTCTGCGGATTTGCCTTTTTCCACGCTGCCCGTGATATCGTCGATTTGCGCGATTTGGGCATTGACCATAGTTGCGGTGTGGATTGCCATAGAGTTGCTTGCGCCGAGGTATTTGTGGAAATACATAAGTTCACGCCACATATCGTAATGCGTTACGTACGGGCAAGCCGTGTCCGTGCCGAGACCTACGGGAATGCCGTTGTCAAGGCAGGTCTTTGCGCATTGCAACATGCCTTCAAACACCACTTCGCTGTTGATGCGGTGAAGTTCCGTTCCGCCTGATTTTTCGGGAGGGAAGAAACAGAGCGGAATGACGGGTGATATGGTGAGGATATGCGCGGAGCCGTTCTTTTTGAAAAGTTCGATTTCGTGATCCGTGACTCTTCCGCCGTGTTCAATCGTATCCACGCCGCCTTCGAGAGCAATGGTTACGCCTTGCGGACTTTCAACGTGCGCCGCAACCTTGAATCCGAGTTTGTGCGCCTCGTCGCAGCACGCTTTGACGATGTCGGGGGACATTCGGAGAACGCCCGGTTCGCCTTTTACTTTTGCGTCGAGAATGCCGCCCGTTATCATGAGTTTGATAAGGTCGGGTTTGGTCTTTGCGATTTCGTCAACGATTCTTACGCCGTCCTCGGGATCTTTTGCCTCGTAGGCGAGAAGTCCTGCCATGTGACCGTCTTTGACGGATACCGCCATGTTGGACGCGAGAATGCGAGGGACTTTGATTTTGCCTGCCGCGCCGTTGTCTCTGATTGTGGAATCGATGTCGTCAAGACCGCCCACCGTACGAATGGTGGTTACGCCCGACATAAGTTCGGTTTTTGCGTAAGCGGCGCAAAGTTTATAGACGATATACTTGGTGAGCTTGTGGCTCATAAGTTTGTGGACGGTTTCTTTGTTTTGCTTTTTGGTGTCGCGAGGCATGCCGCTACCGGGAAGGTGTACGTGCATATTGATAAGTCCCGGCAAGAGATATTTGCCTTGCAAATCCACGGTTTTGAGTCCTGCGAGTTTGGACTTGTCGTCGGTGATGTCGGCGATTTTGCCGTTTTCCACTATTATGGACTTGCCTTTGACGACGTCCTCATCGAGCTTTCCCGTGATAATATTTGCGTTTATGATTGCATATTTATCCATGATCCGCTCCTTTTTGAATAGATAACTTGTTTTATTATGAATATAATATACCCGTTTTGCGAAATTGAAAACTGTTTTTTGTATCGGCAGAGCATAAAATGTGCCGCTTTGGTTTTGTAAATTGCAAAAACTAAAAGCGAGCATAAAAAATCCGCCGCCCGTACGATTGGGCAGCGGATTGCGTTTTTGATTTAATGCGATTATGCGGCAAGGCGTATGCCTTTTTTCTTTCTCACCGCACGAGAAATGACTTTTACGAGTTCCACAAGCGGAATGACCGTAACCGCAAGCGCGAGAGCGATGCCATATTCCATTGCGTCGAGTTTTGCAAGTTCGAAAGCGTTAGCAAGGAAGGGGACCTCCACGACTATCGTGGTGAGAGCAAGCGATATCGCGCCTGCGCCCCAAAGCCACCAGTTTTGTTTCTTTATGGCGAATATTGAGCCGTGGAGCGAGCGCATATTGAATGCGTGGAAGATTTCCGCCATAGAGAGCGTAAGGAACGCCATTGACGAGCCTACGTCCGCAGGTGTGTATGCCGCGTTTGCGTGTTGGGGCATTTGTGCTATGACGTCACGCCCGAGATAGAAGGACGCAAGCGTGATTGCGGTGAGGAATATGCCTTGATATGCGATTGTGATGCCCATACCGTTTGCAAAGATGCCGTCTTTGGAGTTTCTGGGAGGACGGCTCATGATGTCCTTTTCGGGAGCCTCCATGCCTAGCGAGAGGGCAGGGAAACAGTCTGTTATAAGGTTTATCCAAAGAAGGTGCGCAGGCTTGAATATCGTAAAGCCGAGCAGCGTTGCCATAAATATGGACAGCACTTCCGAGAGGTTGGACGCAAGCAAGAATTGAATGGATTTGCGGATGTTGTCGTAAATGCGTCTGCCTTCGCCTGCCGCCGCAACTATCGTTGCAAAGTTGTCGTCGGCAAGTATCATATCCGCAACGTTCTTTGTGACGTCCGTGCCTGTGATGCCCATGCCTACGCCTATGTCTGCGTTCTTGATTGACGGTGCGTCGTTTACGCCGTCACCCGTCATTGCGGTGATGTAGCCTTTTGCTCTGAGCGCGTTGACGATTCTCGTCTTATGCTCGGGTTGTACGCGCGCATATACGGAATATTTTTCTACGTCGTTTGCAAAGTCCTCGTCGCTGATTTTATCAAGTTCCGCACCCGTGATCGCTTGCGACGCATCCGTGATTATACCCAGTTGCATTGCAATTGCGACAGCCGTGTCTTTGTGGTCGCCAGTAATCATAATGGGGCGAATACCTGCCTTGCGGCATTCCTCGATTGCAGGGAGTACTTCGGGACGGACGGGGTCTATCATGCCCACAAGCCCCACGAAGCACATATCTTTTTCCATGCTTTCGGACGTATAATCGTCGGGTTCTTTATCCAACGCCTTTTGCGCCACGGCAAGCACACGGAGCGCTTTGTCTGCCATCGCCTTGTTTTGAGCAAGTATTTCGTCGCGTTTTTGCTCTGTCATTTCTACGACGTTGCCGTTTTCATAGACGTGAGAGCAGCGTTTGATAATCTCGTCGGGCGCGCCTTTGGTGTATTGCACGATTGCGCCGTTTTGGTCGCGATGCACCGTGGTCATCATCTTGCGCATTGAATCGAAAGGAATTTCTCCGATGCGAGGATAAAGCGTCTTTTGCTCGTTTTTGTCGAGGTCGAGTTTTGCTGCGTAATTGACGAGCGCGCACTCGGTAGGCTCGCCCGTTGCCTCGCCTTTTTCCACGTCGTACTCCGCATCCGAGCAGAGCGACATTGCGTTTGCGAGCAATTTTTCGTCGTCGCCGTAATGCTCCACGACGGTCATTTTGTTTTGGGTGAGGGTGCCTGTTTTATCCGAGCAGATTATTTGCGTGCAGCCGAGTGTTTCGACCGCGGTGAGTTTGCGGATAATAGCGTTGCGCTTGGACATATTGGTTACGCCGATAGACAAAACTATTGTAACCACCGTCGCAAGACCTTCGGGAATTGCCGCAACGGCAAGGGATACCGCAATCATAAACGTGTTGAGAATGGTGTTTGCTGTGTCGTTCATAAGCGTTTTGTCAACCGCCGCGCGAATGAGGCTGATTGCAAATATCACCACGCATATGCCGATAACCATATAAGTAAGCACTTTGGAAAGTTGCGAAAGTTTTTGTTGAAGGGGAGTTTTGCCTTCTTTTGCGGTCTGCAAAGCGTCGGCGATCTTGCCCATTTCCGTACTCATGCCAGTGCCGACTATAACGGCTTTGCCTCTGCCATATACGACGGTGCTACCCATAAACACCATGTTTTTTCTGTCGCCGAGGGGGACGTCCGCGCCGCCGTTGTCGATTGCGTCAACCGTTTTGATTACGGGTACGCTTTCGCCTGTGAGGGCTGCCTCTTCCACTTTCATGCTTGCACACTCGATAATGCGCGCGTCGGCAGGTACTGCGTCGCCTGCCTCGAGTACGATTACGTCGCCGACGACCAAATCTTCGCTCTTTACGACGACTATGCGCCCGTCACGTATGACTTTTGAAGTGGCGGCGGCAATTTTTTGCAGTGCATCGATTGCCTTTTCCGCCTTGCTCTCTTGAAGTACGCCCAAAACCGCGTTGATTATGACGACTGCCATAATGATTATCACGTCGGTGGGGAACTCTTTGTTAAGCCCCGACATAACCGCGGATATGATTGCCGCAACTATGAGAATGAGCGTCATCGGCTCTATGAATTGCTTTAAGAAACGCAATATCATAGGCTCTTTTTTGCCTTCGGCAAGTTTGTTTTTGCCTTGCGATTGTAGTCTTGACTCTGCCTCTTGGGCGGCTAGTCCGTTTTCGCAGGATTTGACCTCATCAAAAACCTCGTTGATAGGTTGAGAATATGGTTTCATAAATACTCCTTATATGGTATATATGTCTTTTTATATTAAAAAAGACTTACCCAAACGGATAAGTCTCATCATTCAAAATAAAACCGGAGCTAAGCTCGTGTTAGCGATTTTATTACACCGAGGGTGCCGATTACTCCCTTATGTTGTAAGCCGATTGTATCAAATACTTTTGTCCCTGTCAACGACTTTTATCGTCGAATTTGCGCAAATTCTGCCGCAAGTTCAAAGCAGGGATTGCCTTCGGAAAAACCGATAAGCGTGAGGTTGTCGCCGCTCTGCGTATATTTGAGTGTGACGGTTTGACCGAGTTTTATCTCCGACTTATACTCTATCTCGAGCGAGCGAAGTTCGTGGTCTTTAAGATATTCCGCGCCGAGCAAGTCCTCCGTTTCGTCGATGTACTTGCTGTTGTTCATATGTCCGTTGATATCCACTTGACTGTAGGATACGACGAAAGATTTTTCGCTTTCCTGCTCGCCGAGCGAAACGCCGTTCGGAAGACCGATAATAGGCTCGATATCTGGCGCAGGCACTTCCACGCCGTACGTTTCGGGGAAAACCATATGGCGAGATTGCTCGTCCATAAGCAGCCATACCGCACTCGCACGCACAAGCACGTTGCCGTCCTTGTCGCGCATCTCGTAGTAGCGAGGGAACAGCACTCTCATCGTCTTTCCTGCCCAACTTGTAAGCGTGATTTCGTCGTCGTAAGAGGGGAGCGATGCGATTTCGAGTTTTATCCTAGCAACCACCCACAAAGCGCCTTTGTCCAGCGTCTTTGCTCTGCCTGCGCCGAGTGCCTCAGTGTGCGCAATGGATATCTCTTGTATCATGCGCATAAGGGTAGAAGGGCGCAAGTTGCGATACATCGTCACGTCGTCGGCAAGAAGTTTTCTATGCACGGTATATATCAAATCTTGTGTTTTATCCATATGATTTTGCGATATAAAGCATCGATTGTGCGATTTTGCGCGTAATTATTTATTGGTTGCCATGTCGTAAACGGTATCTACGACTTCACCTACGGTACGCAATTTCATCCATACTTTGTCTGGGATTTTTACGCCGTAGTCGCTCTCGAGCGTGCATACGATATAGATGTAGTTGAGCGATTCGTAACCCTTGGAATTGATAGGAGTTTCACGTGTGATTTCCGCATTTGCGAGGGTGGGAACGTATTGTTTTACAAGCTTTGCAAGGTTGTCTTGAATTTCTTGTTTTGTTACTTGCATAATTACTCCTTTATGTCTTGCTCTTTATTTGAGCGCCCAGCGTTTAATTTTGCCCGTTGCGGTTTTTTCGAGCGCGTGAGGCAATATGCATACGTCGGCAATTTGTTGATCGAAGGATTTGGTTTTGTTGAAAGCGGATACTTTCTCACTAACGAGATTTTTGTCTATATCTCCGTCTTTGTCGCCTACGAAAAGCGTTACGCATCCGTCCTTCATATTGAGCGCGATATCGTCTATGCCGAGTGCTTTTCTAAGGTCGCTTTCCCATTCCGCAAGGTATATTTTGGTGCCGTTTTCAAGCACGAGAATATCTTTTTTGCGCCCCGTGATATATAGGTTGCCGTCCTCGTCGAATTTGCCGAGGTCGCCGGAGTGGAATATTCCGCCTTGTAGCACCGCGTCGGTTGCGGATTGATTTTTATAGTAGCCTTTCATTATACACTCGGGGCAGTTTATAAGTATTTCGCCGTCCTCTGCAAGAGTTATCGTCGCATCGGGGCATACGGACATGGCAAACGGATTTTCGCCGCAACTTATGGCTACGCCGCTGGACGTCTCGGTAAGTCCGTATCCGAAACGCACTTCAATGCCTTTTGCCTTGACCGCTTGCAAAATCTGCTCGTTTGCAGGGCCTGCGCCCACGAGTATCATGCGCAATCCGTCGTTGAGAGCATTGAATCCTACCATAAATTTGAGAATTGACGGCACGACGGATATGATAGTCGGATTGAAATATTTTGCGTCGAAGGGGATATAGCGCATACCTCTCGTCAAGGATACGCACGCGCCTTGCGAGAGCGGCCAAAGCATTGCGCACACAAATCCGAATACGTGAGTGAGGGGAAGTACACAAAGAAGATTATCGTTTTGGTTGCAAGGGCATTTTTCTTGTCCGTTCCACGCGCTTGCGCATAGAGATTTAGATGTCAAAACGACTGCTTTGGAAGATTCCGTCGTTCCCGACGTGAAGAAGAGGATATCGCCTTCTCCGTCCGATTTTTTGACAGATTGAGGGCAAGTTTTGAGCGCATTTTTATAAGGTGCGGTCACGCCGTCCGTGAGGATTGTTTCAACGTCTGTGGCAAGCACGCATTTTTGAAGTGTGGCGGCATCCGCCATTGCGTCAAGCAGCACCGTTTGTTTGCCTGCAATCACGCATGCGAACGTATCGATAATCCACTTTGCGGACGGGGCTTGAAGTATGCCTATGCAGTTTTCTTTGAACTCTGCCAATTCTTGCGCGCGGCGGCATACGCCGTCGTATAATTCCGCATACGTAATATCGCAAATACTGCCGTCGTTATCGTAGCGCAGAGCGACGTTTGCACCGTAATTTTCTGCGCCGTGGCTTAATAGTTGTTTGAAAGACTCAAATTTCATATTTGCCTCGCTGATTACATATATTATATCACGCATATTTTACAATGTGAATAGTAAATCGACAAATAAATAAAAAAATATCGATATTTTTCGTCAAATTTATTTACATTGGAAAAATAAGTGATATAATATTGTTAAACAAATTGTAAGTTACCACTTGCAAAATCTAAGGAGATAATTATGGCAAAGAACGAAAAGATTTGTATCATCGGCGCAGGTCCTGCCGGACTTAGCGCAGCAGTACATCTTGAGAAGAATGGTTACACCGATTACGCTATTCTCGAAAGAGAAGATCATGTCGGCGGCAAATGCCACTCTCCGTATCACGATGGAAAGAGATTTGAAATGGGCGCAATTATGGGTTGCCCGA
>ERZ808275.732-NODE-732-length-11491-cov-2.889909_pt1 | contig 11491 bp, 2 predicted proteins | sample MGYA00520894_ERZ808275 | MGnify/ENA primary metagenome ERZ808275 (study PRJEB31516, sample SAMN03275598) | gut metagenome | biome: mammalia-associated habitat; material: feces | host: Papio cynocephalus | place: Kenya | collected 2012-08-03 ...
GTGCTGATGGTCTTGCTTACATGTACTTGCATGAGAGGGGTATGGCACCGGAACTTGTACGGTTGGAGGGTAAATATCCAAAGCGTTTGCAGGAGCATGTTAAAGAAATAATAGGCAGAAGTACTTTCTCGCAACTATCTGACACAGACCGCCAAAAAATTGTCGAGCTATACATTCAGCACCAATACCAAGGAGACCGAAAGGCTTTCTTGCATGACATGAGCACCAAAAAACAGAAATGGCAGGACTTCGTAACGTCGCACCCTAAATCTTCCATAGCCAGAGACAAACAAATGGACATAGATTATATCTCACAACACGGCTATGACTATGACACCGTTTCAAAATTTGCCGGCGATGTACTCCGCGACACCCAAAACCAGGGCAGAATATCCGACTCCCTAACCTCTCAAAAGGCTCTTCGTGACATAGAGGCTAAAAAACTTACACAAGATTTTGAACAATGGAAACAAGAACTGAAGCAACGGTACGGTGTTCAAGAACGCATCTTTGACGGTTACACCCCTTCCGGCAAACCCAAATACGTTCCAAACGATTTGGAACACGTCTCGCGCAAGATGAAACAACAAGGGCGCAACGGCGCCACAGGCATACTGCCAACCTTTGGCTCCTTTGTAGGTTCTGCATTGCAGGCCAACGGAAATCTGTCCAACATACGTCAGAACAAACACCGTCTTACCAACGAGCATAAGGACCTCGAAGAATTTGAAGAACAGTGGAAACCCACGTATGAACATCTTGCCGAAGTGCTTAATCCGAAGCCGTCGGGAACATTTGACGACACAGGCTATCTTCGTTTACAGGAACTTGCAAACCAAAAAGACCCTAAAGGGTATGTACTCAAAGAGTATGGCATAACACTAACCGACAAAGATGTCAGCGACCTTAATAACATGATTAAAGCCATTAGAGACGAACGCCCTGCCATGTATTTTGAAACCAAGTTTGAACGCCCCGTCACACTCAACGAGTTCAAAGCCGCCGTAGTGCCAAACGATGCTGACCCAAGGGTTGTTGAAGGTTTGAAGCAAAGTGGACTCAACATCTTCACATACGACCCAACAGTAAAAGACGACCGCCAACGTGCCACCAACCAAGCCATGCAAAGCAGTGAGGATATTCGCTTCCAAAAGGTGGGCGAGCCGTACGATTATGACAAATACCCAAGAGGCAAAGCAGAGCCAAACCTTGCAGACAAAGAAATCAATATCGTGCAAGCCAAAGCCGACAATGGTTTCAAAAACTATGCAGAAGCCAAAGACTGGGCAAAGAAAAATATCGCCCGCACCTATGACAACGAAGAAACAGGCGGAAAAGGCAACATACGTATCAGCAACACCGCTATTGGCAAGTTCCTTTCCAAAAGTGCCGTCGATAAGAGCGAAAGCAAAGATGCACATCTTTCAGTGCTTCGTGTGTTACCCGAAGTGATACGTGAAAGCGTTGATGCAGAGACACACCCAGACTTCAACAAAGACAGTAACGAAGTACGCTCGGCAGAGAACAGCATAAACAAAAACGTCCTCATGCACAGGCTGTATGGGGCGGTAGGTATAGACGGTAAAGTTTATAGAGTAAAAGTAACGCTGAAAGAGGAGCAACAGAATAAAAACCTTCCCCAAAAAGCCTATAGTTACGAAGCAACAAAAATAGAGTTGCTTACAGGAACTTTAGGCAAACCCGAAGATGATGCCCCCCGTGCAAACAACTCTATAACCGGAGCAAAGTTACTAAAAGATGTTGAGATGTCTTATGACCCGGGCAAAAAACTTTTGGACGAGAGTAAGAAAAATCAATCTGACAACACACTTTTCCGCACACTAAAAGAGGAGAGACAAAGAATGCCTTTTAAAGAAAGAGAAATCAAAACGAATAACCTCATCTCACAATTAAAAGACAGTGTCAAAAGCGGATTAAAAAACAAAAGCCGGAGAGAGCTGGAAGAAACATTCAGAACTCTTTGCCAACTCAACAGCATGGCAGTTAAAGGCTACGGAAGTCTGGCCGAATACGAGCTCAAACTCAACAGCAGAATCTATACGGTCAAACACGAGATAATGAAACCACTTGCCGATGCTTTATATGATAATGGAGCAGACGTGTCTTATGTTGCGGGAGTTTTGTACCTGCGCAACAGCGAAGGAATACAAATGAGCCTGCACACAGCGAATCCGTCACTCCCCAATGACGACTTTAGCGGAGTGCCTTATTTAGACAGAAACGCTAAATGGGACGGAATTTTTCAAGCGTTCAACCACAGAGACCCCGCTCAATACAAAACAGAAGTAGCAAAAAGGCGACAAGCGGAATCTATTGTTGACACTGCGAAACAAGAAACCCTTGCAACAATGAAGAACATGATAAAATCAGTTCTAAAAAACGGCAACACAGTACGTTCATTATATGGCAAGACGAAAAAAGAAATCCATGACGCAATAGACAACGCTCCAAACTTTTTCGAGCTGCAAAGTGTCCTGCCCAAAGACTATTTTACTTATGACAGACTGCAAAGGCGGACGTACAAAGAAGCTATCGCCGATGGCATACCCCAACTGTACGCTCATACCATATACGGCATCTATGAGTTTCTAATGCAAAGCAAAGTCGAAAAAATGCTTTCCGATGCAAAACTTCCATACAAATACGATTACAAAAACAGTGAACTGGCACCCAGAGAAGACAACGGCGTTATATATATGCGTGATCAAGAACCCATCACCCCATCTTCCGACCCAAAGGATATGGCGGACACCGCCAGAAGTTTAGGCAAACAACTTGGCGAAGAAGTGGAGGTTGTCACCGACCCATCACAAATAACCGACTCTAACCCCGTCATTCAAGAGCGCAAGCGCAAGGCCAAGGGCTGGTTTGACCGCAAGACCGGCAAGGTTGTTGTTAATTTGTCTACTCACAAAGACACGGCAGATGTAGCCGAAACCATACTCCACGAAACAGTCGGCCACAAAGGACTGCGTGCCCTTGTAGGCGAGGAAAACTTCAATCAATTTCTTGACAACATCTATGAGCACGCTTCCAACCCGGTACGCCAAGCCATAGATAATCTTTCACAGCGCAAAGGCTATTCAAAGCACACCGCCACCGAAGAATACATGGCAGGCCTTGCAGAAAACGGATTCAACGACCGCCTCAATGCCAGCCTGTGGCACAAAATCAAACAATGGTTCTCCGACATGCTTGCAAAAGCCAAGACAAAGCTCAACTTCAACATATCCGACAGAGAACTTAAATATCAACTATGGAAGTCATATCAATTACGCCGCAACAAAGGCAAAGAAAATATTATCGACAGAGCCAAAGACATTTCCATGCAAGCCAAACTTCGTGTAGGCAACAATAGCGACCTGTTCAGAAACGCCGGAGGTTCGCATGACACAGCAGTTGTGATAACAAAACACAACGAAACAACATCAGGCAGAGAGAACCTCGACACCCTCTTCCGTGATGCAGACGACCCCGTAGATTATGAAAGAGCCCTCGTCCGTGACTCATACGAACGACGCATGCGCTCCGCAATCTACCAAATGCGCGAAGCAATGCAAGACCGCTACCTGTCATTGAAGAAAACAATGGAGGACATCTGGAAAGCGTCAGGCAAAACCTTCAAACAAATCACAGACATACCAGCCTACCAAAACCCATACCTCGGACTTGTGGCACTGTCCTCCGTCAACGAAAAAGAAGTGGAACAATTCCACCGCCAGCTATTCAAACCATTGCTCAAAGAAATGCTCCGCCTCGCACCAACCGCCGACGACCGTGCCAAACTCACCGACTACATGATGGCAAAACACGGCCTCGAACGAAACATACTCATGGCCGAACGTAACGCAAAAATAGAGTTCGAACAAGAAAAAAAGCGCAACCCGCAAACAACCAAAACACTACAATACTTCATCGACGAAAACAGAAAGAAAGACTTCTCCGGACTCACCGCACTGACCGAAAAAAACAACGTGGCAGACGCCGAAAACGAAGCAAAACAAATGGTCACCGACTATGAGAGCAAACACAACACCTCCGAATTGTGGAAACTTACAAAAGCCGTAACCGACTCCATAATACAAAAACAATACGAAACTGGCTATATCGACAACAACACACGCAAACAACTCCAGAAAATGTATAAAAACTACATACCCCTGCGAGGCTTCAAAGACAGAACCGCCGAGGATGTCTATTCATACATGCGACATTCCAATTCCGGTTTCAGTGCACCTATCAAAACAGCCAGAGGACGAAAAAGCAAAGCCGACGACCCATTTGCGAACATGGTGGCAATGGCAGAAAGCGGAATATTACGCGGCAACCGAAACCAACTCGTCAAACTTCCACTGCTCAACCTCGTTCAAGAGCACCCCACAGACCTCATAAGCCTATCCGACGTATGGCTTAAACTCAACCACACCCTGGGCGAATGGGAAACCGTCGCACCAGGTGACGTCAAAGGCACAAAGGCTATTGATGAAGACGACACACCCGAAGAAATCGAAAGAAAAATCAAAACATTCAACGGCATCATGAAAGGACTCGCACAGGAACCCCCCGACAAATACCGAAAACAAGCCGATGCACCCGACATACCATACCGTGTTGTAAAAACATCAAGCCTCACAGAACACCAAATCATCATCACACGAAACGGAAAAGACTACACCATCACCATCAACGCCAACCCACGACTCGCACAAACCGTTAACGGAATCGGCAATCCCGACAACATAGACAACATAGTCAAAAAAACCACACGATACCTCTCTCAAATCTACACACAACTTTCAATAGATTTCGCCACGGCCAACTTTACACGTGACACCATCTATTCAAACATATCCGCTCATATAAAAGAGGGACGCAACTACGGCCTACACTACAACATCAACTTCATTAAAAACGTGCCGCGAATGTACAAACTATATTACAAATACAAACGAGGCACACTGGGCGACACTGGCATAGAGAAAAAATTCAAAGACTTCATCGCACACGGAGGAGAAACAGGCTACTACATCCTGCCCGACATGGAAAAGCGCAAACGAGACATCGAAAAAGAAATAAAACAACTCAACGGCAAAATAACACCACGCAAAGCCTTCAACTGGCTTAAAGAGTTCATCGACTACTTCAACAAAACAGCCGAAAACACCGCACGCTTCACCGCATTCCAGACCTCACGTACATTCGGACGCTCCATAACCCACGCCATACAAAACGCAAAAGACATCTCCGTAAACTTCAACACCAAAGGAGCGGGCACACAATTCCTGCACAACAAAGAAGAAAAACGCATAGCCAAAGCCATTGCCATATTAGCAAAATACGGACAAGAATACCTACCCTTCTTCAACGCCGCCATACAAGGCACTACAAACTTCGCGTCAATGGCCAAACATCACCCCAAAGCGTCCGCCACTGTCATAACAACACTCATAACTCTCAGTGCGACAGTTGCGCTCATGGGAACCACCAAAAGCGGAGACGAAGACGATGATGAGTACAACTACTACAACATCCCGTCTTACGTGCGCCGTAACAACATAACATTCCGTGTCGGACATAAAACCTACATCACAATACCTCTCCCAGTGGAATACCGCATATTCTACGGACTCGGAGAACTCATGACAAGCTCGTTCACCGGAGCAGAAAGACTTTCTTCTGCCGAACTGACAAAAGAGGTATTTTCGCTGTTCTCACAAGCGCTGCCTATAGACTTCGCGGAAGAAGGAGACGCCGTGTCAAAATTCCTGCCTGGTATGATTAAACCAATATGGGAAGTCCGAGAAAACAAAAGCTGGACAGGACTGCCAATCTACAAAGACAACGTTTACAACAAGAACACACCAGAGTACTTGTCTGTATATTCCAATACAAACCAACAACTTGTAGAACTATCTAAATTCCTAAACGACATAACAGGAGGCGACACACACAAAAGGGGCGAATTGCAGATAAACCCAGCCGCAGTGGAATATCTTCTCTCGTCATACCTCGGAGGACTCTATACTCTGTCAAACAGGTTGACAAAAACGGCAGAGACAATCACCGGAACTCGTGAATTTAACCCGAACAGCGTACCTGTTATAAACAGATTCATTAAACAACCCGACGAACGCACTGCCTACCGACAAATAAACACAGAGTACGAAAAGATTAAAGACGACGCAGAAGCTCTTGACGCACTCTTAAACAATTACAACAAAGACACTCGCAATGGCGTGGCTGATTATGCAAAGAAAATACGAACCATCAATTATTCGCCGGAATACCGGTACATGCTAATCTACCAAGGCATACAACCACACATAGAAAAACTAAAAAAGAAACTGAAAGACGAAGATGGCCAACTGTCTGACAAGGAAATAGAAGCATTGGAGTATTCTATTCAAGGGTTGAAAAAACTTATCGTTGACCGTGTAAGATATGAGCAAGACCACAAATCCTCAAAGCCTATCGTAGAACCGTTCCTTGACGATAACTTTAAAAACAAATGGGTCAACAAACACCCACAAAGCAAAAAGGTGTTCAACGAACTTTCTAAAGAGGAAAAAGGCAATGGAAATAATCTTGGAAGCGTGTATCAACAATATGCGTCGGACAACGACCGAAGGCTTGACATTCAAGTCGACAGGCTCGCCGACAAACTTACTGACAGTCAGAAAAAGAATGAAGATGTAAAGAACGCACGTAAGGAATACAACAAATCTATACGCTCTTTCAACGAACTCATTGACAACAACGATGCAAAACCAACCGACTATAAAAACGCACTACAATCAATACGCACCGACCGCATGGAATACATAAAAGCCATGATAAAGGCCAAATTGTCAAGTAAAAGATAAAACGGTATTAACTATCAGTAAACATACATTTGCTCACTATAAAGAAAATTCATAATGGCAAGATTTTTAACACTGAAAGATGTAAAACCAAGAGACAAAGTAAGCATGAACACCGTCAAAAGAAACTCGCTTACTACATCACGGAACATGAACATCTTGCTTCAGGCACAGCTATACTACCAAAACCTCGAACAGTTCCGAAAAGACGGAGACCGATGCAACAAGTTCTACCTTGGTGATGGCTGGAGTGACACTGTCGAGGTCGACGGAAAGTTAATGCGTGAAGACACTTACATAAAATTACAGGGAAAAACTCCTCTGCAACAAAACCTTATAAGGCGTCTGGGACGCAATGTCATAGGCATCTACCGGGAAGATGCAAAAGAGCCTATTTGTGTGGCACGCGACAAAGACGAACAGTTATTGGGAGATACCATGTCAGAACTCCTTAGCTATGTGTGGAAACTAAACAAGGCCGATTCATTGTTTGCTCGCTCGTTAGAGTACTTCCTTATAAGAGGAGCGGTGGCACACCGCCACTGGTACGGATGGGGACTTAATAAAAACGAGTGTGACTGTTGGATAGAGAGACTTAACATTAACCGCATGTTCTGGGACACTTTTGCAGAAAAAGACGACCTGTCAGACGCACGCATGATTGGCTATCTTCACGACATGGAGTTGAACAAGGCGTGCGAAATGTTCGCCCACTCACCACGAGACTATCAACAGCTTGTCGAACTGTTCAGACAATGCGCCGACACCAACCTGTTGCAAAGCCAGTTCGAGACATTCGGACACAGACGTCTTGAAAAACTTGACTTCCTTACACCGTCTGACCCTGCCAAATGCCGCATTATTGAAATATGGACCCTTGAACACAAACCACGTTATCACTGTCACGACTGGCAAAAGGGCGAGTGCTTCAAAATAGATACGGCTGATTACTATGAACAAGTAATAAAAGTAAACGACATGCGGATAAAAGGATATGCCGAAGTCGGAATACCGTCAGAACAAGTGCCACTCATAGAGGCCGAATGGTTTATTGACAACTATTGGTACTACCGTTTCATGACACCAAACGGAGTGGTTATACAGGAGGGGGAAACGCCTTACGACCACAAGAATACTCCGTTTGTAGTCAGACTGTACCCGATGCTTGACGGAGAGATAAGGAGCTTTGTAGCAGACCTTATAGATGTACAGAAGATGGTGAATAGGTTAATCACTAAATACGACTGGATTATGTCGGCTTCGGCTCAGGGGCTTGTCATGGTGCCGGAAGAAAGCATATCCGACAAAATGCCCATAGAAGATATTGCCGAAAACTGGGCTAAGTTCAACGGAGTAATCGTCTACAAATCTAAAAATGGAGCACCAGCACCTCATCAGGTAAGCTCAAACAGCACCAATATTGGCATTATCGAACTGCTTAACCTGCAACTAAAATTCATTGAGGATATATCATCTGTAAATGGAGCGCTACAAGGGAAACAAGGATATTCCGGAATGTCGGGAACATTATACGCTCAACAAACACAGAACTCAACTAAAGGCTTGTTAGACCTTCTCGAAACTTATTCTGACTTTGTTTGTGAAAATGCCTCAATGGACGTGAAAAACATACAACAGTTCTATGATGTCAACAAAGTAATCAATATAGCAGGAAAAGACAGTGCCGACATAACATCTACAGCCGAGAAAGCCCTTAATGTTGACTACGACCTTTCTATCGTGGAGTCTTCGTCTGCTCCGACTTACAAAGAACGTGGCAACGAATGGCTCATGCAGTTATTGCAAATGGGACTTATAAACTTGGAGCAAATGCTTGAAGTTGGAAAATTCCCGTTCTCCGAACAGCTAAAACAAGCAATATCCGCACAACAAGAACAACTGGCACACGGACAAAACCCATCACAGATTGATAATTCTCTAATGAACCAAGTACAACAGGGGGCTAATATGGACACTGTCAACCAACTATATAACGCCATGAAACAAAACAAACTACAGCAACCACAACAAACACCACAATGATAGAAATAACACTCGATATGAATCGAATAAAACAGGAATGTGTCTGGTTCGCCGTAATCTTCGGAGCGGTGACAATGGCAATGATGTTAGACCTTATCGCCGGAGTCTATAAAGCCAGAAAACGACACGAAGCAACTACAAGCAAAGGACTGAAACGAACTGCCGACAAATCCGAAAAATACTACTTGCCTCTATTGTGTTGCGCATGCTTCGATATTGTCGTATCGCCACTAAGCACATACCCAATGTTCACTGCTATCATAGGACTCTATCTCATTATATGCGAAATGAAAAGCATAATGGAGAACACCCGGACAAAAAAAGAATTGCGTGATGCCGAAAAAACGATGAACGTTATTGTAAAAAATAAAGACGACATAAAAACAATAATAACAGAAACACTCAAAAACCTACACTCACAAGAAGAAAATGAAAATCCAGAGAAAGACGATTGAATATGGCGGAATGGCAACCACACCCGACGATTATGTATGCCAAGACGGACAACTCGCACTGTCGCAGAACATGATAGCCGAAAACGGAGGACTTGAAACTCTCGGAGAGGCAACCGTTACATTTCCATACCCAAACGGCGACGTAGTCTATATTCACAAAAACCCCGACTATACCACACCGCACTATATTGTCATCAGAGGCAACGGTCACAACTTTATAAATTATGCCGGAGGAGACGAGGCTGACGATATTCAATTCAACGGAACTTTCAAACAATGCGCATCGGTCGGACATACACTTATACTGTTGACCACCGAAGAAATGCTATATCTGCAATGGAAAAACGGCAAATACATGAAACTGGGCAACGCTCTGCCAGAAATTGCCATCAACTTCACCACGCAAGGATATTTTGGAGAAAACGGACAACTCAATATTGACAGAAACAGTCTTGTCGTGATGGACAGTGTCTATTATGAAAACTCAGACACAAAAAAAACACAGATGAACAAAGTGGCAATACGGCCTCTTGCCACTTCACTTGATTCGCTGTCATACAACATATATCAATATTTCGACAGCTTCCCATCTGACACCGAAGATACCACAACCGTAAAGGGAGACTTCTCTGATACACAAGGGAAAAACTATCCACAACTGTTTACTGATGTAGCTTATTCCGCACTTAACAAAAACATAACCACAGCGCGAGAACAGGGACTCTCCGTCATGCCAAGACTTATCAGGGCCGCATGGCGTTTGTACGACAACACCTATGCAAAATACACAGCTCCAATATTGCTATACAATATGGGAACACAACATATCACAGCTCTTGAAGGTGCCAGAACTCAAAAAGAAAAAAATATCGCATCTAAGCTCTATCCATATACCATTGATTATATCTTACAAAACGTACAGGACATCATTGACAAATGGAGCGACATCATAAAGGGTGTCACATTCTTCATTGGGTCGGAAATATACGACTATGACCAAAACGGCACTGTACGCAACCTAAACAAAACATACTCTACACAAGTCAATCACACCGACATCGCAGGAACCGAAACCGACAACTGGGAGGTGGTCACTATTACAGGCGAGACACATTACTATGCGGAATTGCCACGCATATCCGAATCTGACCAAAAACAAAAACTAAGGGACACCGCGCCACTATACAAAGTCTATGACAAAGAATTGAAGGAATACCAACAACAATACGTCTTGTTGCAATTCAAACTCATACGCTCAGGAGAAAACTCAATTACTAAAGTAAAAGAACACAAACTCAACATAAACCTTAATGACGGAAAAACCATTGCGCTCAACATCGGAACAGGAGAGAAACCTAACGGCATCTACGAAAAGGTAAAAACAAACATCTTACAAAACAACCTCAACATTGACGCCAGAATTATGTATTGCAACCAGACAAGAATCGGCAAAAATATTGTCCCGTCTGAAATAGCAATAGCACTTACAAGCAAAGAACAAACTATTAAAGTCTCGTCTATCACACACGAATGCACTGCTGACGAATATAAAACTCTTGACGTGTTCGCACTCAACTGTTACGGAAATCCCATGCCCAGCGAAGACCTGCCCATGAAAACTCTGGAGACACAGACACACATTAACGACGACTACCTGCAACATGTCGATTTACTGCCGCACTCCATCAGTTGTTACAACCAAAGGCTCGATATGGCAAACCTACAAGTAAAACATATCGGGTACGACCTTAACGCAAATATCGTACCATACAACCCGACAACAAAAACAAGTGCGTCTGGATATCTCATCAGAAACATATTTTACTACATCAGAACATTGTCAGGAGACATAATAGTCCAGACAAACTACCTGTCGCAATATGCCGACTTGCACTATCTGTATTTCCCAGACACCAGATGTTACAAAGCCGTTGTAGAAGCGGCGCGACCAACAATTGCAGGAACAGATACTGAAACAATAGTAAAATTAGTCTTGCCGATGAAGTCGAGCAACTCTCTTAATGGAGCGGTCTTTATAGACAGGATGCCATACAACAACATCATTACAACATATTCTGTCGACAACTCAACAGGTACTGAAAAAATTACGTA